>CEOK01032713.1_pt1 | contig 15132 bp, 15 predicted proteins | sample 427001 | NCBI WGS metagenome assembly CEOK01 (sample SAMEA2591108, study PRJEB7988) | marine metagenome | isolation source: saline water (ENVO:00002010), including | reverse complement strand
AAATTTTTAAAATTAATTCTGCAATTTTTTTTGGATCATTTTGATCATCATCAATTAATAAACCTAATGAATTTTCATTTACTATTTTTGCCATATCTGGATAATTTGAAACACAAAGCATTGTTCCTGACATAATATATTCAAAAAATTTATTTGAAAGATTAATTGTTTTTTGCTTTCCAGTATTCTTCATGATTAATAATCCAATATCTGATTTATTAGCTTCAAAAACAATTTTATTGAAATCAACTGGCTCAACAATTTTTATTTTTTTTGATAAATTAAATGAATTAATTAACTGGTTTAATGAATTAATATAATCTGAAGGACCACTTCCTCTAATCTTCAAATAGTATTTTTCAGGTAAAAAGTTCATGATTTTTATATATGTTTCTAACCCTCTTCCTGGAGCCAATATTCCATGATATAACATTTCGATCCTTGATTCAGAATTTAAAATTTTAGGTTCATGCTTTTCATAAAAAGGGGTGCTTCTAACAGTTATTAAATTTTTAATTTTAGGATATTGATCTCTTAATAATAAATTTAAACCATCACTCACAGTTGAAATACCATTTGATTTTGTGTAAAATTCGTTTTCAATATTTTTTATATAAGAGTTTTGAAAAATTTTAATTTTTAAATTTGAAAAAAAATCTGTTGAGTTTTTTTGAGATAAAGCATGTTCATGAACATCGACAAAATACTTTGAATTATTCTTTTTTGCTAATTTATAAGCTATTGGTGTAGTAAAATAATCATGAGTAAAAATAAAATCTACTTTAATATCTTTTAACAAATCATATATTTTACCATATCTATTTTCATCCCAATATCTATTTAAATAGTTTTTTTTATGATCAGAGAAAAATATCAAAATAAAGGTCCTCAATCTTTTTCTTTCATATTTTAATCTTCCTATAGGCCTTAAGAAAAAATTATCATAAAAAAACTTTAAAAAAATAAAGGGATCTAAAAAATTTGGTAAATATTTCAAAAATTTATGTTCTTTTTTATATTTAAATGCTTTGTAAATATTATCAAATGGAAAAGGTAATTTAGATGATATATTATTTTCTGAAGAGGAACTCTTGATATCATTAATAGCCAAATTAGATTTTGGGTTTAAATCGATAAATTTATAATGATTTATCTTTTTATCTTTTCCTTCATAACCTGCAATGATGACGTTCATACCATTTTGGTAAAATAAATTTGCTTGTCTAAGAACTCGCGGTTCTGAAAAAACAGGTGTTAGTGAGATTATAAGAACTGATTTAGTCTTCATTTAATAAAATAATTTGTATTTTTTTGTATTTTTTTGCTAATTCTTTCTTTTAAAAAGGGATAAACTTTTTCATTAATAAATTCCCATAATCTTTTTTCATAATTATTTAAATAACCTATAATTCTTGATATTAATTTTGAACTTTTATTAGTTTTTAATGGAAAGTTATTACTGTGTAAATCACAAAAAAACTTATCAATTTTATAAAAACTAAAATTAGTAAAATATTCAACATATAATGTTTCCATTTTATTGTTGTACTTTTCTTTTAAAGTTTCAAATTTTTTACTATTAATATTTTCTGTTTTATTAATTTTATCTAGAATTGTTTTTAAAAAATAATCAATTCTTAATTCGTTAATACTCAATATTTTCTCTTTACAGTTTTTAGCTATTTTTTTTTGAAGTTTTTTATCCTTTATAAACTCTAAAATACTATTTTTATCATTATTATATGGAAAAAAATCTTCATAAGGTTCAAGAATATCTCCATATTCACCTGGAACTAATAATTGAGCTGTCATAGTAAGTGCTGCTTCAAAGTTTCTTGGAGACAAACATGTCATTCTTAGATTTTTATTTTTTTCTTCAAGCAAAACTTTAATCACTTCTTCATTATTGCATCCATGTTCTAATTTATATGCATTAAGTTTTTCAACAACACTTAAATTTGATATTATTTCACTTGAACCACTATTAGATCCTAAAACAATTCTTCCGTTTATCAAGTAATTGATCCAATCCTCATTAAAATAAAATTTTTTTGAATCAACATCGACTCTCATTCTATAATTTTGAAAATCATTTAAAAAAATTTTACCCAGATCAGCTTTCAATTGCGCCATATTATTAGGAAAAGTAGGAGAACCTGAAGCTTTATAAATAACATCAAACTTTCTATTTTTTAAAGATTTAATTTTTGATGTAAGGCTTATCAAATCAGGTGTAATATATCCCGTATAACATGGTAATATTTCACCACCATTTTGCAAATATTTTTTATGAAGAGTATCTTTAAAATGATAAAAAGGTGATAATGTTAAATTTATTCCAAATTCATTTAATAATTCGTTTAATTCATCATTACAATAATAATCATCTTGAGGTAAAGCTATTTTGAATGATGATAAATTTTTAATAAATGAATAATTTTCAATAATACGCTCATAAGTTGTTTTATGAAAAATCATTCCTAGAAAACTAGAATTCAATATTATAACGTCAAATTCAAATTCTTTTAAAAATTCAGGTGGATCTAAACAAGCATTATGGATGATATAATTATTATTTGGAAAATAATTATAAAAACTTAATTCTAAATCGGAGATATTATTTATCCAGCTATCAGGATGTCCCATGTTATGCAAAATCAATATATTCATTTTTAAATTTTTACTGAAATAGTCATTTTTTGGGATTTATAATTAAAAGAGCTCTTATTTTAATCTTTTAAAGATTTAAATTTCCATTAGTTAAAAAAAATTATAAAAAAATTCTTATCAATTTAGTTCTAAGATTTTTTTTTGTGAAAAGAATATTATTAAAATTAATTTTTTCAATAAATTTTCTTATCTCTGGCATTTTAGTAAAATTTTTAAACTTAAGTTCAATTAATTTAATTGAACTTAAATGATATGGTTCAAAAAAAATATTTGGATTTTTTTTAAATAATTTCATCGAAAAAAAATAATCTGATGATGGTACATTTAATTCCTGATTTTGTTTACTTATTATGTTGATTGTTATAATATCATTATTTCTTTTTCTTTTTGGAAAAACATAAACTGTCTTAAAAAAATTTAAAATTTTAATTAATAAACCTATTAGTATAAATAATAATGTTTTTATTAAATCAACAAAATATAATTTCAAAATTAACCTTTGTTCCATTTTGGTTTTAATCTTACCAACCCGGCACCATACAAGTCACTTTTTGATGAGATTTCAAGCTTATTTATATTGACTGTAGCTGCGTATTGTGTATTAATATGATCGCCTGAGATTGTTACATTTAAATAATAAGATCCTCTATTCAAAATTAAATTATCATATTCTACACTAAATCGATTTTTTCCCTTTTGTAGACTTACCTTAAAATCAATCTCTTTAGTATTATTTGCAATAACATTTTGCCCAGACAAATTAAAAAAATTAATTCCTATCATTGCATTGTCAATATTTTTATTTGATTCAATTAATATTTTTAAATTGAAAAAACTTCCACTTTCTATCTTTTTAGTATATATCAACTTTAAATCTTTAATAAAATTTTTATCTAAATAAGTTTTTGATGATGAAACATCATCTTTCTCTGCTGAAAAACTTTCATATTCATCACAAATTTCTTTTGTTTTACCTATTTTTTGTTTTTTACCTTCTTCAATCCATAAAACTCGATTACAATTTGCTCTAATTGCATATGGACTATGTGACACTAAAATTATTGAACCACCGCTTGACCTAAATTCATTTATCCTCCTATAACACTTAATAGCAAAATTCAAATCTCCAACAGCAAGAATTTCATCAACAAGTAAAATTTGAGGTTCAATTGAAACTGCAATTGAAAATCCTAGTCTGGCCATCATACCAGAACTATAATTTTTTATTGGAGTATCAATAAAATCCTCAAGCTCACTAAAAGATACTATATCATCAAATTTAGATTTAATTAAATCTACCGAATAACCCATTATTGTACCGCAAACAAAAATATTTTCTCTACCTGTTAAAACTGGATTAAAACCAATTCCTAAAGATATCAATGCATTTAATCTTCCATTAATTTTAATATTTCCATTCGTAGGATATAATAAACCTGAAATTAATTTTAAAAGTGTAGTTTTACCTGCTCCATTATGACCAACTATACCTAGAGTTTCACCTTCCTTTAATTCAAATGAAATATTTCTTAAAGCCCAAAATTCTGTTTTTCTCAAATTCAAATTGTTATCAGAATTATAAAAAAATTTTTTAAATAAATCTACACCACCATAAACTAATGACCTTTTCAAATTTCTAGAAAATTTTTTAGATAAATTATCTACTATTAAAGGTGATTTTTTCAATTAATTCTCCATTCTTTCAATGAGAATTGGCATTGATAGATTGTAAAAAAAACATCCAGGTATAAACAAAACGAAAATAAAAACCATAATGAGAAAAAAAGATTCTATTGTATGCAGATCACTTAAATTAAATAGAAAACTTCTTGCTGTTAAAAAAAAGGGAGTTAAGGGATTGTTTTTTATAAATAAATTAAGAATGCCTGATTCAGGAATTGGATATAAAGCAGGAGTTAAAAAAACCAAAGGCCCTGTAATCAAATTAATTACCCGTTTTAAATCTTCAAAAAGAGTTATTATGGGTAGAACATATATACCTATAAGAAACCCAAAGAAGGAAATTCCTAAAATTGGTATTATAACAAGAAAACTTTGAGCTGTAAAACTATTCTCAATTATCATAAGTACTAAAATAATTGGAATGAATTTTAAAGAAAAATTTATCATTATATTTATAAATCCACTTACGATTAGCGCTAACCAAGGAAATTGAATTTTTGTTAAAACAGATTTATTAATTTGAACTTGATTTAATGGTGCATTCAATGAGTCTACAAATAATTGCCAAATTAAGGTGCCTGAAATAACATAAGCTGGATATGAAATTGATATTTCTGGTATATTAATAATATTTGAACGTTGGAGTAAAATAAATGATAATGATGTAACAAGTGGTCCAGCTATTCCCCAGAATATTCCTAAAAAAGATAATCTATATAATGATGAAAAATCTCTTAATGCTAATTGATATCCCAATTCAAAAATATTTTGCAATTTTATTTTCATTTATTATAATCCAAAATAGAAGAATAAATTTCATCCATTTTTTTTCCACCTGATTGAGCTGAATGCCATTTTAATGCAAATTCTCTTCCCCTTTTTCCCAAATCAATTCTTTTTTGAGGACTTTGAATTAAATCGATCAATACCTCTTTTATTGTTTCAGGTGTTGCAGAAATTACAGGTAATTCATCAACATAATCTGGAATTTCTTTCTTCATGCTAACTAACCACTCTGGCCTTAAAAAACAAACACAAGTTTTACCTAACATTAATGCCTCCCTTATATTTGCTCCAAAAAAACCAAATGTTAACATATCTACCACAATATCAGCTTGAACTTGAATATACCTTACTTCTTCATTCTTCAAATTAGATGCAAAAATAGGTTCAATTTGGAAACCCTCTGCTATTAATTCTTCAAATAACGGTTCATAAATATGTGAACATTTTATATCAACACCACCATCATTAGTTCTTTGTTTTTTATTTGCAATACTATGAAAAATTTTAACTTTTGCAGAATCTTGCAATTTAAATTGATTTGGAATTTTTAGATTTGGATTCCAAAAATTAGGATCTAAACAATAAAACTCTGGGACTTCATGAACGTTTTCATTATCGTTATAATCCTTTCGATTACCTCCAAGAGTACATTGAAAATCAGCCATTTGATTTCTAAACTTACCCCATTTTTCATTTACATAATCAGAACAAACTTCAGGTACTTCTTTCCATTTACAAATATTACATGTGTTATGTGGTCCCCATTTACTAAATGAACTTTGAAGAACTCCATCTAAACAACCATTGTTTGTATAAAGAATTTTTTTACCTAATAATTTTATATATTCAATTTCATTGATAGGCATATATTTTTTAAAACATTGATTTATTTTTGAACCAAATGAAATACCGCCTACATTTGAAAAATGAAAAATATCATATTTATCTAAAGTTTTTAAATAAAAATTGAATTGATATTTTAAATCCTTTTCAGAATTATATTTAAATAAATAATCCCATCCATGATAATGATGCCAAGATTCCTTATTACTATCCCAATTAAGTAAATCTGCCTCCCAACCATATTTTCTTAATTCTCTTGAAAGATACCAAGTATTATAATATTCACATCCTGCAAATAAAATAGAACCTTTAGTTTTCATATGGACGCCTCTTGGATTAAAAGTTTTTTAGACTTTTCAAATCCTAAATTCATTAAAACATCTATAATTGAAAGACCAGAAATAAATTTATTTGAATTATATTGATCATAATTCATTTGTTTATAATTTAAATATTTTACACTAATATTTGATTGTTGAAAAATAATTTTATCTAAATATTCATTTGCCCCATCTCCTGAGAGATAAATATTAGCTTTTAATTCCTTAATAATTGAAACTAAAAGTTCATTTGAAGCTCCTTTATGTGAAATGTTTGATGATAATATAATTTTTTTGAAATCAATATCTAGTACTTTACAAATATGAAAAATTAATTTTAAATTATATTTAGAAATATTGTTTTCACTATTTAAAATCAAATTCATTATAAATTCTTCAACCTCAAAATAAAAAGGTGCCTTTTTATAATTAACCTCAATTGTCTTTGATATTTTTTCTTTCCATTTTGCAGAATTATTAAATTCCATTTCATTAATATTCTTCACACCACTATAATTTCTTACTATTGGAGCTGTCAACCAATTTGATTTTCCAGAAATAATAATTTTAACTCGATTTGACCAAGAGCCACCTTTTTTAGGAAACTGTACATCATCTAAAATAACAAAAATATCACTTTTAAAAATTTTATTAAAATATCCTAACCAAGGAAAAAAATTTGGTTGATGCATTCCAACTATTTTATCTTTATTCATTAGTTATTATTTGAAATTTTTTACCATCAATATTTAAAAATAAATTATTATATCCTGGAAAAGAACAGGCGTTTAATCTTTTCATAAATTCTTTTTTATCAATATCAAAAGATAAATTGCAAAGCTTTTTAAAATCCTTTCTTGTGTTTTTTTTATTTGACCATTTATATTTATTACTAACCTTTAAATAATTTTCTTTATCAAAGTTTTTTAAAAGTCGTATAAATAATTTTAAACCAGCATCATTAGCTTTCATTAATAACTCATTGGGTTTTATCAATGATCTAACACTAAAAAACTCTACATCAATTATACCTCCTTCATCAACTTTATCAACCATAAAATGCATTGTTGCACCATATTTTTTTACATTATCATATACAGCAAAATGATGGGGATCTCTTCCTGGATATTTTGGTGATGCAGCATGAATATTTACAGATTTCAAACCTTTAATTTCTAATATTTTTTTTGGGACAATTATACTTGATCCGAAAGATATCAATAAATCATAATGTTGATTTATTAATAAATGATTTAATTCTTCTTTAGAATGAATTTTTGATATTTTTAAATCATTTCTTACAGATTCAGCTATTTGTAATAGTTTATTAGAAAATTTCTCATAAGATAAAATTGCTATTTTTTTTGGATTAATATTATCTATCTTTAGATTTCTCTTTTCCAAAATTTATTCTCCCATCTTTTTTGAGTTGTTCATTATAATTATCTAAAATATTTTTCGCTCTACCTTTTACACATCTTTGAATCCTATCATAAGGAGACGATATAACATCTTGCCACCAAGCGGGATGTGTTAAAACTTGAATATTTTTCTCTTTAGCTAAACTCAACACATCTGAGAGACGTTTAAACCTCCAATATCCATTAGAATCTGATATATATCCTACATTATTCTTAAATTGTTTTGAATAACAATTTATTAATCCAGTATATTTTTTCTTCTCAAATGATAATGAAAATAAATTTGGATTATGAAAACTAAATACAATTGGTTTAATATTAAATAACTTAATAAAAATATTTTTTTCAAAAATTAACCATTTCTTTAAATCTTCTTCAGATTTTACATTGTAATAATTGATATCAAAATGAATTCCAATATTGTGCCCAAGATTAATAATTTGCCTTATAATTTCTGATTGTTCTCTCTCAAATAAATTATAAAACTCACAATGAAGATTAATAAAATAAGTTGTAACAATATTTTCTCTTTTCTCTAATTCTGCTAATTTTAAAGCTCTATTTAGAGAAAAATCACAATCATGCCTCCAAAGAACAAATTTTTGATTAAAATTGATGTTTTGATAGGATACAAAATTATAATTTTTTTTTGCTAAAACTAATAATTCCTGATATTTATTAATTGTGAAATCAGAAATATTAGGATTAATGGCTGTTGATTGGTTTTTTGAATCAATCATATAAATCTACTTCTAATTGATTTTATATATTTATCTGGAGAAATAATTTTACGATCAATTTCAATTTTTTTAATTTTCAAAATTCCTTCTCCACAAGCTACTTCAACATATGAAATTTCTCCAATTCTTTTAATTTCTGTTATTTGTCCAGGAACTGCATAAATAGAGTGTGAATAAAAACTTAATTCAGCATCCCAAATGATTATTTTTTTATCTTTAATAAATGAAAATGCTCCACTATATGGTTTATTATGAGCATTAATTAATCTTAAAATTTCATAATTAGATTTTGACCATTTAATAAGCCCATCTTTTGGATTAAGAGGAAAACAACGAGAGATTTTATTAGTATTTGTTGACTGTTTTTCAAGTATGTAAGAAGGATTAGTGGAAAGTTTCATAATTGCTTCATAAAAAAGTTGTGGAGTATTCAACAATATCCATGCCATTACTTGAGTTATTTTAGTATTAAAATCAATATCAAAATATTTTCTAGTAATTATATCACCGCTATCTAGTTCACCTCCAACCATCTTGTGTACACATAGGCCAATTTTTTTTTCTCCATTTAATATTGCCCAAGCTTGACACGCATTTCCTCTGTATTTTGGTAAATCTCCTCCATGAGCATTTAAAATACCCATCTTATAAATATTAATTATTGAGCTATCAATAATTGAAGTATAATTCATGCTTATACCAATATCAGGATTTGAAGATTTTATAATCTTTTTATGATCTTCGTAAATTTTAGGAGAATTAATAAATGGAACATTATGATCATTTGCCAATTGTTCAAAATCACTTGCTTTTTTAGTGTATTCCGGTGCTTCTTTAGAAGTTATAAAATGTACTATTTCAAAATTAGGATTATTAACAATCAATTTTGCAGTGTGATACAAAGATTCTGTTCTCCCGATAATTCCAACTCGTAATTTTTTTTTCATTTTTATAAATTAATTAATGATTTCAGCTTAGTTCTTATCCCATTTCCTTGAAATCTAAAATTTAATAAAGTTTCTGGATTTTGATGATATTTTCTTGTTGACTCATATTTATCAAGAGTATCACTATTTAAAAAAATATGAATTGGATGAAAATCAAAAACTTTCAAAGAATTTTCCGGAAAATCAGAAAAATTTGTTGTTTTCATTTTTAGAGAAACATTATCTTGCCATGAATGTGGAATAATTTTAATTCCATTCCAAAGATTCCATGGTTGAACACTAAATGAATTATTAAATGGAATAAAAGTATTACAAATATAATTTAATTTTTTTTCCAAAAATAAATCAAAAATTTTTTCACTTTGAAATAAAGAATGACTTCTTACACATTGTGATTCAGGTACAATTTCAATCATTCTATCAATTACTTCCTCTAAACTCTTTCCATTTAAATAATTACCTAGAATTAAATTATTAAAATTAGGATGTATTCCTAATTGAAATTTTGGATTTAATCTCAATCTATCAATAGTAGAAGTTTTATGAGTTATAAACCAAGTAGCACTGACATCAAATTTTTCAACTAAATCAATTGTATCATTAATAATTTTATCGTGAGCCCAATCAATATCAAAAGTTAGAAAAAAATTTTTCTCCCATGATTTTGGATTATTAACATTTATATCAGAAATTTTTTTAAATAATTTCATTTCAAATAACTAATTTTAAACCCTTATCTAAAGAAATTAAATCTTTAATATTTAATAACTTTAATAATAATTCATTACTTCCAATAAAATACTTTATTTCATCATTTGTAATTTTAATTTTTGCTTTTTTATTGATTAATTTTTCAAGCTTTTTAACTAAATCATTAAGACTCACTACCTCTGAACCACAAATATTAACTACTAAATTTTTTTGGTTAAAATTTCTATTAACTAATTCTCTAATAATATTAATAAGATCATCGATATATATTGGAGTGAAATATAATCCTTTACTTTGGGCAAGAAAAATTTCATTTTTTAGTTTGATTTTTTTTATAATTTCTGGAATAAGCATTTTTTTTTGACCAGGTCCATAAACACCAAAAATTCTCATGATAAGAGTATCAAAGGAATTATTATATTTTTTTACTATTTCTTCTCCAGCAAGCTTAGATATTCCATATAAGGATGATGGTCCTAATAATGAATTTTCAATCAATTTTTTTCTAGATTGAGAATATACATTACCTGATGATGCATATATAAATTTTTTCACTGAATTATTTTTTGACCATTCTAACAAATCTATTGTTGAATTAATATTTATATTAATTAGATTTTTAGCCTTTTTAGGAATTTCATTATAATAATTTGATTGAGCTAAATGAATAACAGTATCAATTTTTATATTTGGAAGTTTCTTTACCCAAGTATCAGAATTTAAATCAAAACCATTTTCTCTTGTTACTTTAATTAAGTTTATATTTTTTTGGTTCTTATATGAATCTGATAAATACCGACCAATAAACCCTGATTCACCTGTTATTAATATGGATTTTTGCTGATTTGAATTAATTTCTATAAACCTTCATTTTTAAAATATTGATTAATATTTAATAACGACCAAATTAAAAGTCTTCTGTTTTCATGTCCATTTAAATGAACATTAACCAACTTTGAAACTGAATCAAAATCTAAATAATTATATATCGGAGATTTTTTATTTATGATTTTATTTCTTACGTAATCAATACTTTCTCCTTTAAACCAACTTGCATCAGGTGATGAAAAACCTTGTTTTATTCCTTCAGAAATAGATTTTGGAACATATTGAGCCATTACTTCCCTAAGAATTTGCTTACCATCATTAGTTTTCTTAAAATATTTTTTTTTCTTTCCACCTAATTCATTTTCGTTCATTTGAATAATTTCAGTGAGGTTCTTTAATTTTAAGTCTACTGGGCATTTCATTGCAAAATCAACTAAATCATTATCCATAAATGGAACTCTAGTTTCCATAGAGTGGGCCATACTTAGCTTATCTTCAACAACAAATAATCCATGTAAAAAAGTTTTTGCCTCAAAATATAAAGAATGATTAATATAGTCCTCTGGGGATCTTAATTCATTTTGATGGGTTGAAAAAACATCTTTAAATATATTTTGAGTATTAATAGCTCCAATCTCATCCCAAATTGGATTAAATACTTGTTTTATTTCCGCTGTTGAAAGAGTTCTTTGCCAAAAACTATAATATTGATCTATGTAATGATCAAAGTCAATACTTTTAACAGCTCGATAATATCTCCAAGGGTAACCTCCAAACAATTCATCACCTCCAGCACCTGATAACACAACTTTAACAAATTTACTTGCTAAACCTGCAGCATAATAATTAGGATAACTTTGTCCAACTCTAGGCTCTTCTAAATGCCATGAAAATTTTGGTAAAATACGTTCCATATCTCCAGATTTTAAAACCATTTCATAATGTTCTGTTTTATAAAATGCAGACATAGCCTCTGCTTTTTCACGTTCATCAAATGCAAGTTCCAAACCCGAAGCTGAAGATAAATCAAAACCACATGTAAATGTTTTGATATAAGGCAATTCCTTAGAAGCAAGGGCTGTTAGGGTTCCAGAATCCATTCCTCCTGATAAATATGAACCAAGTTCTACATCAGAAATTAATTGTCTGCTCACTGATTGTTTTAAAAGTCTATCTAATTCCTCTAAATATTCGAATTTATTTTTAGACTTATGAGATTCTTTAAAATGATAATCCCAATATTGAAAAATTGAAATTTTATTACTTTTTTTATATTCTATCTTAGCAATAGATGCAGGTTTTAAAAGCTTTATGTTTTCTATTAAAGTTTTATCTGTAAAAATATTTTGAAAGGTAAAATATTCAAAAAGAGCTGTCTTGTCAATTTTTTTTACTGCTTTTGGATGTTTAAGTATAGCTTTCTGTTCAGATGCAAATAATATAATATCTCCCCATTTTGCATAATATAAAGGTTTAATTCCATAACGATCTCTAACTAAAAAAATATTTTGTTTCTTTTTATCCCAGATAGCAAAAGCAAACATACCATTAAATTTTAATATACTTTTCTCTCCCCATTCAACCCAAGCATTTAAAACTACTTCCGAATCAGTTTTTGAATGAAATTTATGTCCTAAGTTTTCTAATTCTAACCTAAGTTCTTTAAAATTATATATTTCACCATTATATGTAAGTACAAATCGGTTGTTATTGGAAACCATAGGTTGACTACCACTAGAAGATAAATCAATTATTGAAAGCCTACAATGCCCAAACCCAATATTTTTATTAGTATAGAAACCATTTCCATCAGGACCACGATGTTTAATGCTATCTACCATTTTATTAAGAACTGTCGATGAAACTGGCTGTCCATCTATATTTATAATTCCTGCAATTCCGCACATATCAAAAAATTATATCCAAAAAACTAATTATTATTAAACTTATTTTCTTGTCTCCATTTAATAAGTTTTTTTAAACCAGATTCTAAATTATACTTGTATTGAAAATCTAAATCTTTTTTTGCTTTAGATGGATCTCCAATTCTATTTTGAACCATTTGTCTTGCATCATCAACACTGTATGGATTATACTTAACAACTAAATTTGAATCTTTAAGATTTAAAATAAGATCGCACAATTCCTTAATAGAAGTTTGAATTCCTGTTCCAACATTATAAAATTCATCACTTATATCAGATTGCATTGCCAAAATATTACACCTACCTGCATCTTCAACATCAATAAAATCATAAGCTTGGCTTCCATCACCATTTATATTTGGTTCTACATTTGCATCAATTTTATTTAACATAATAGGTATTACACCTGTATAAGCTGCATTCTGATCTTGATGTGGTCCATAAACATTCATATATCTTAAACCTACATAACTTAATTTATACCTATCGTAAAAAGCTTTACACATTGCTTCTCCAGCAATTTTTGTTGCTCCGTAAAAATTCCTATTATTAAATGGATGTTTTTCTGTCATTGGAATTTCTACGGCATCTCCATATACTGAAGCAGATGAAGAATAAATTAATCTTTTAACATTATTATTAATACAAGCCTCTAAAACATTATATGTTCCTTCAATATTTACATGAAAAGCTGTTCTCGGAAAATCTTTACAGTGCAAAAGCCACATTGCAGCTAAATGAATTACGCCATCGATTCCATTCATAGCATCATTTAATAAGTCTATATCCCGAATATCACCACCATTTGGATATATTTTACATCTATCATCTTCTAAACTTTTTCTAATATTTTCAATATTTCCCCTTGAAAAATTATCATAAATCAATACTTCTTTTACGTTTGTTTTCAATAGTTCAGAAATAACATGACTTCCAATGAATCCTGATCCGCCAATTACTAATATCTTACTATCTTTTATTTCCATAAAATAATTTACTTTAATAATTCTTTATATTTATCAAAATTCAACATGTTAATATTGTCTAAAAAATAAGGTTCGACTTTAATTATATTATATTTTGAAGAAAAATTTAAAAATGAAAAAATATTATTTTTCTCTATAGTTGAATGATATTTTACATGATTGCAAAGGAATGAGCCTTTATAATTTTTCATAAAGATTTAAGAATTTTTCTTATTTTATTTGCTGTATTTCCTGAACCATAAACATTACTAGGCTCAAAAGGCTTTAAATCTAAAGTTAATGCTTTTTTTAAATCGTTTATATTAGGACCACAAAGAATATTAGCTCCAATATCTAACAATTCAACCCACTCTGTTTGATCTCTAATTGTTATGCATGGAACTCCATAAAAAAAAGCTTCTTTCTGAATGCCACCAGAATCTGTTGCGATTTTAGAAGCATTTTTTTCTAAAATAATCATATCAAAAAAACCCACTGGGTTTATTAATTTAATATTTTTTCCAATATTACATTCATATTCAGATACTTTTATTTTTGTTCTTGGATGAATTGGAATAATTACTTGAGTATTTAAACTAGATAAAGCATCAAAAATATTGTTTAATTTTATTGAAGAATCAGTGTTTTCAGGTCTATGAATAGTAGTTAAAATATAATTTTTTTTTTTAACTCCAAGTTTGTCTAATATTTTTGAAGAATGATCAGCTTTTTTTGAAAAATAAAGTGTTGAATCAAACATAATATCACCAACATTGAAAATTTTTTTTTTATCTATCCCTTCTTTAATTAAGTTATTAAAACTAACCTCAGATGGTACAAATAATATTGTTGCAATATGATCAGTTAACAATCTATTTATTTCTTCAGGCATTTTCCTATTAAAAGAACGTAATCCTGACTCAACATGTATGACAGGTATATGAATTTTTACAGCTGCCAAAGCCCCAGCTAAAGTTGAATTTGTATCTCCATAAACTAAAACAAAATCGGGTTTTTCTTTTAATAATATTTCTTCTACTTTTTCTAATTGCCTTCCTGTCATTGCTCCATGAGATAAATTTTGAACTCCTAAATTATATTTTGGAGTTGGAATCATCATCTCTTCAAAAAATATTTTACTCATATTATGATCAAAATGTTGACCTGTGTGTACAATAATTTCTTGAATTGATTGATCTTTGGAAAATTCTAAGCTAAGTACTGAAGCTTTGATAAATTGAGGCCTAGCTCCAATAATTGTAACTATTTTCATTCCAATCTATTACCTTTTTT
>CEOK01071914.1_pt1 | contig 15145 bp, 11 predicted proteins | sample 427001 | NCBI WGS metagenome assembly CEOK01 (sample SAMEA2591108, study PRJEB7988) | marine metagenome | isolation source: saline water (ENVO:00002010), including | reverse complement strand
GATCGAGCGACTTTTATTGGTAACGATCCGGTACAGCCGTTGCCTGTTGCCGAAGTCAGCAAAGCCGCAACAAGTATACCATGGGAAACCCTTTGTAATATTACAAAACGTGTCGTTCGCACCTACACCGGCATGCGCGAAATGTGAAAACCTACTCCTCGGACTTTTTCTCTTGGATATCGTCCAGGTCTAAATCTACTAACAACTTGCGACGCACGGTATCGGGTAGCGCAAAAATTCCGCCAGCAGCTAAATCGCTGGCTAATTCATCGCCCCAGAGAACACGCAAAAACGGGCCGTAAGCCTGCTCGGAATATTTAGAAAATACTATATAGAAAGGTAGACGGATCGGATAATCACCAAAGTGTATGTTATCATTGGTCGGTCCGTACGCTGGCGAACTGTCGTCGCTTGAGAGTAATAGAATTTTGGCGTCAGACTCCGTTGGCACACGCGATAGAATGGCCACTGCCGCCGGATCCTTGGCCAGCAAATCAATTGCTTCGGTCGGTTGTACGTTGTCCACAGATGACTTTAACGCTCCCTCGAAAAGCACACTGAACTTAAATAACTCCAAAGCAATACTATCCACTTCATGCCCCGATAACAGTTTCAGTTTACGACTACCCCACCCCGACAGCCCTAGGTCTCCCCATGTGGTGAAATTAGATTCCTCGCTCTCGCCAAATACACCGGCCAGTCGACCGAGACTGATTTCGTCAAGCGGGTTGTTTTTATTGACCGCTATAATTGTGGCATCGTAGGCAAACGGGAAAACAGAAAACTCATCACGAGGTACATCAGAACCTTCAGGAAATGCCATAATTGCGAAATCAACACTACCTGCCCGCAAACGCTCTATCGCCGGCAGGCTGCCAATTGACTCATAGGACACCTCTACATCGGTTCTCTCTGCCAGCGCCATCACTTCGGGTCGCACAAAGTCTGCGATAAGATCAGAAACGGCTAAGCGTACTTGTTGTGCATGCGATAGCTGAAGACAGGTTACCGATGCAAACAGGGTAAATACGCAGTAAAAAGTAAACGCGGGTGGCTTTTGCATAGCTAAGAAACTTTTGTGCTGCAGTTATAGTGGAGTCAAACCAGAACAGCGCAAACAGAATTATCCGCCTGACCGCGGCACATCCAATTCCGGCCATTGTACCAGCTTCCGATGCAGCGTCCGACGGCTAATCCCCATCAATTCAGCAGCCAGCGTACGATTGCCCCCCGTTTTAATCAACGCATTGCGCAATAAACGCTTTTCATTCGCCTCACGGCTCAAAGAGCTCCCCCCCGGCAGCACTGCTTCGCTTCCACCCTCTGATATCGCCGCCAACGCGTTCTTTTGATAACGCGGATCCAAATCATACTCGGTCACCTCCAGGCCACGCTTGAGCAAGACGATATTCTCGCAGAAATTCCGAAGCTCACGGATATTTCCCGGCCAGGAATATGTCCGCAAGACAGAAAGAGCACCTTCACTCAAGCGCACCGGTTCCAAGTTATTTTCCGCAGCAAACTGCTTAACGTAATGATCCAACAGGGCCAACAAATCTTCTTCGCGTTCACGCAGTGGAGGCAGAGTGATGGTAACCACGTTTAACCGATAAAGCAGATCTTCACGAAATTCACCATGTTTCACCATCTGCTCAAGATTTCGATTCGTCGCGCAAATTAAGCGAACGTCCACTTCGATCGACTTTGAACTACCCAATCGCTCGAAACTTCGGGTTTCTAAGAAACGCAATAACTTGACCTGCGTAGATGCATCAATCTCGCCGATTTCATCCAAAAAAAGCGTACCTCCGCTGGCCGATTCGAATCGGCCGATCCGCCGCTCGGTGGCCCCGGTAAACGCGCCTTTCTCATGGCCAAACAATTCGCTCTCCAGCAGATTACTGGCCAGCGCCGCACAGTGCACTGCAACAAAAGCCTGCCGGGCCCGATCGCTGTTTTGATGAACCGACTGTGCAATTAATTCTTTTCCGGTACCGGTCTCCCCTTCCAATAACACTGTGGCCCGCGATGATGCCACCAGCTTCACCTTATCCAAGACATCCACCAATGCAGGTGAATTGCCCACAATACCTCCAAAACTGTACTTCTTATCCAGTCGCTGGTGAAGGACTCGGTTTTCTGCCTCCATCGAACGACTCTTCAAGGCACGCTTAATCAAAATCTCCAGCTTCTGCAAATTAACCGGCTTAGTCAGAAAATCAAAAGCGCCCCGACGCATCGCTTCAACCGCAGTCTCCACATTCCCGTAGGCCGTCATCATGATACACAAAGGCCGATTCTCTAAGCTCAATGTGTGATCAATCACTTTCAAGCCCGAAGCACCGGCCATCCGCAAATCCGTCAACACCACATCAAACGTTTCGGCTTCCATTAAATTAAAAGCCTCTTCAGCACCCGATGCCAAATAGACCTCGTAATCCTCCTCCAAGGCCATGGCCAAGCCTTCGCGGGTATTCTTCTCATCATCGACAATTAAAATCGTATGCGGCATGTGAGACAATAAGGCACATTTGGGCTTTCCATGCAATCTTTTGTCCGGAGGAAACTAAAATTATCGCTAGATGTCGTTGACCGACGGAATAGAAAACATTGCCAATAGAATGCAAACTATGGAACAGAAAGTCAGCACTCTCCAAACATCCTTGGAAAATAACCCGGATCTTCAATGGTTATCCCGATTACGGGAATCCGTTGGAGAAGTCATTGTCGGCCAGCACTACCTCGTGGATCGGCTGCTCGTCGGGCTGCTCGCCAATGGTCACGTACTCCTCGAGGGGGTGCCCGGCCTCGCTAAAACGCTCAGCATTCGTACCCTCGCGCAAGCAACCGGGGCCGACTTCAAGCGGATCCAGTTCACCCCGGACCTACTCCCGGCCGACATTATCGGCACACTGATCTACAGCCCCAAGGAAAACACCTTTCACACAAGAAAAGGGCCTGTATTCGCTAACCTTGTTTTGGCCGACGAAATCAACCGTGCACCTGCCAAGGTACAAAGCGCCCTCCTCGAAGCCATGCAGGAGCGGCAGGTCACGATCGGTGACGCCACCTACGATCTCCCCCAGCCGTTCCTTGTGCTCGCGACAGAGAATCCGATTGATCAGGAAGGCACCTACCCCCTGCCCGAAGCTCAAGTCGATCGCTTCATGCTCAAACTCAAAGTCGGCTACCCCTCAAAAGCCGACGAGCGGGCCATCCTCGATCGCATGGCCTCAACCGACCCAAATCTAGAAGCTCCCACTGTCGCGTCGATCGAAGACATTGAAAAGGCACGAAAGCTAGTCAACGAAGTCTACCTCGACCCCAAGGTGCGCGACTACATCGTCAATCTGGTTCTAGCCACTCGCGAACCGGAAAACTATAATCTTAAACTCGGGCAGTTTATCCAGTTCGGAGCCAGCCCACGCGCTACCATCAGCCTCGCCCTGGCCGCCCGAGCTTGGGCCCTCCTTCAGGGACGCGCCTACGTTGTGCCGGAAGATATAAAAGAAATCGGGATGGACGTACTGCGCCACCGTGTCGTGCCCAGCTATGAAGCCGAGGCAGAAGAGATCGACAGCGAAGAGCTTTTGCGCTCCATCTTTGCCGCTGTTCCTGTACCCTGAAGCACCCCACCGCGGTCCTCCTCCCCGCTGTACCTATGACGCCGGCAGAGATTATCCGAAAAGTACGCAGACTCGAGATCCGTACACGCCATCTGGTAACGGACTCCGTAAGTGGCGCCTACCATAGTTCCTTTAAAGGCCGAGGTATGGACTTTGAGGAAGTACGCGAATATGCAGATGGGGATGACGTACGTTCAATTGACTGGAACGTTAGCGCCCGAATGGACAAGCCCTTTGTCAAAATTTTTCGCGAAGAGCGGGAACTCACACTCCTCCTTCTGGTTGACTTGAGCGCCTCCGGCATCTTTGGGTCGATCGAGCAAAGCAAGCGGGAACGAGCCGCAGAAATCGCCAGTGTGCTGGCCTTCTCAGCGACCCGGAATAACGACAAAGTCGGCCTCCTGCTATACACCGATGAAGTGGAAAAATACATCCCGCCGAAAAAAGGCAGACAACATATTCTGCGTGTTATCCGGGATATTCTTTTCCATAAGCCCGAAGGCCGTGGCACCAATCCGGTCAAAGCAATCGAATTCCTCAACCGAGTTCAGCGCCGTAAAGCCGTCGTATTCCTCCTTTCTGACTTTCTCGACGCTGAAGACGCCTTCTTTCAGTCCCTCGCACTGGTCGGTAAACGACATGATCTGATTAACGTTATCCTCAGTGACCCACGCGAATCCGAACTACCCAATATCGGCCTCATCACCCTGGAAGACGCTGAAAATGGACACATCGTCGAAATCGACACGGCAAATCCCCGCACGCGACAAAACTATCGTATCGCCGCCGCCGAGCGCCAGGAAGCGCTGGCCTCGAGACTCCGCCAGAAGGGTCTCGACTGGGTCGAGACCCGCACAGACGCGCCCTACATGCCCGCCCTCCAAAAACTCTTTGTCCGTCGGGCGAAACGCTTCTGATCATGCAAAACGCACCTCCAGAGCTGCCAGTCGGGCCCGATCTCGAAAATTTGCGTGGGCCCCTCGAAGCCACAAACAATATTCCGTGGCCCCTCCTCCTCGCCCTCCTCTTCCTAGTCGTCATCTGCATTGGGCTCCTCGGATGGTGGATCCATGCACAACGTAAAAAAAGCAAGCGACGACCAAAAAAATCTCCCTTTGCCGCCGCCGAGCAACTTCTGCTCGAGGCAAAAAAAAGCACGGACGAGGGACACTTTGCCCAGTGCACGACCGAAGCCATCAGAACCTGCCTCAAAGCCGTACTGAGGGAAGCCGATAGCGCCACGACCGCTGAACTAAACGAGCAAATAAAAAAGGACACCCAACTCAACGCATCACGCATCCATCTCATCCTGCAAACCTGCGATGAACTAAAATTCTCCGAACAAGCGGACCCCCTCAAAGAAAGAAGTCAGCTCCTCAATACCGCCGGGCAAATCATCGATGAAGTACGCACTGCCGCGAGTGCCGCGAGTGCCGCCTCCGAAAGAAAGGCCCAAAAATGAACTTCCTACAGTTCCAAAGCCCGGCCTTCCTCTGGCTTCTCGCCCTCCTCCCTATTCTTGCTTGGTGGAGCGGGCGAAGCGGCCCCGAGGCAGCCCTACGCTTCTCCAGCACCTCGCTGGTCGAAGCCATCTCACGCTCGCGCCGCAGTCGCGCCGGGAAAATTCTCCTCGGACTGCGCATCCTCGGTCTCGCCTTTTTGATTGTTGCCCTCGCCCGGCCACAAGAAGGAGAGATGAACGAAAGCAGCGAAGCCGATGGCATCGACATTGTCCTGACCATTGACCTCTCCATCTCCATGCGGGCTCTCGATCTCTCCACCCGCGAGAATATTGTCACCCGCCTGGATGCTGCCAAATCGGTCATGCAGGACTTTATCGACAAGCGCCCCTACGACCGTATCGGGCTCGTTGCCTTCGCTGCCGATGCTTTTGTTGTCAGCCCCCTGACTCTCAACCACGACTGGCTGAAAAAAAATATCCAACGCTTAGAATTGGGAGACATCAATGGAAGCGGAACGGCAATCGGCACTGCTTTAGGCGCTGCGATTAATCGCTTGCGCGACCAAGAGCAGGGAAGCCGAATCGTCGTACTCCTGACCGATGGAGAAAACAATAGCGGGGAGATCTCTCCCATCGGTGCTGCCGAAGCAGCCAAAAGTCTGGGAGTCAAGGTCTACACCATAGCAACCGGGCAACAGGGCCGCGTCCCGGTTCCTTCAATGACGCGCAATGGCCGCGTACAACTCGACCAAAAAGGGAACCCGCTCTATCGCGGCGAAAGTGAGTACTCCAATTACGACGAAGAAAGTCTCGATAAAATCGCCACCCTTACCGGAGGTCGCTTTTTTCGTGCCCAGCAGGACGGTGACCTCGAGAAGATCTATGACGACATCAACCAGTTGGAAACCACGACTGTTGAACTGCGCAGCTTTGCCAGTCTGACAGAACTCTTTGGCTGGCCGGCCCTGATCGGCCTCGCCTTGCTTGGGCTGGAGCTCGTTCTCGCCAATACACGCTACCGCCGCCTACCATGAACTTCGCTAACCAGATCTGGCTCTATCTGGCCCCAGCACTTTTCCTCGTGGCGCTGGCTCTCTTTCTTCACGGGCTGCGAAAAAGAGAGCACCTGCTGACAAAATTTGCCGCCCGACGACTCCTCGACCAACTGACCGAAAAAGCCGCTCTTGGACGCACCCTGATAAAAGCTCTACTGGGCTCGCTGGGAATCGCCGCAATAGCCATCGCCCTAGCGCGCCCCCAATACGGCATCGAGTGGTCCGAGCGCAAAGCGCGGGGCCTCGACATCATCTTTGTCCTCGACAGTTCCAAGAGCATGCTGGCCACCGATCTGCGACCGAATCGTCTTACCCGCGCAAAACTGGCAGTTCTGGATCTCTTAGAACGGCTCGAAAGCGATCGCGTAGGACTGGTTGCTTTTGCTGGGCAGGCCTTCCTCCAGACGCCCCCCACGCTTGATTATGCCGCCTTCCGCGAAAGCCTTGAATCCGTCGGTCCGGAAAGCCTCTCCCGAGGCGGCAGTGACCTTGGTCGCGCTCTTGAAGAAGCAAACAAAGCATTCCCGGTGGAAAACAATGTAAAAGCAGTGATTCTTCTTACCGACGGAGAAGACCTCGGCGGGGAGGCGATTGAGACAGCTAAGAAAATTAGTAAAGAAGGCATCCGAATATTTGCCATCGGTATAGGCACTGCCGAAGGTACCTACTTACAAGTCGCCAATGCCGCCGGGGATGACAGCTATCTGCGCGACAGTCAGGGACAACCGGTACGCAGCCGACTCGACGAGGCCACCCTCCAAGAAATGACGACGCTGACCGGTGGCCAATACCAAAGACTGGAGGGCAATTCACTGGAATTCTTTTATACCTCGGTCATTGATACGCTCCCCCGCAGCGAACGTGACTCCGAGATGCAGGAAATTCCGATCGAACGCTACCAGTGGCCTTTAACCGCTGCATTTCTCTTTTTTGTCGCTGAAATTATCATCCGCAGGCGGCGATCTACAGGCATCGCGACAACTGGCCTCTTTCTCCTCGCTGCTCATCAAATTCTCCTACCAACTCCACTGAAAGCGGAAGAAGCTTCATTCGACACACCCTTGCCACTTGTCGAACCAGTCGAGCCGGAAGCAGTGACAGAAATCGATCCGAAGCGCATTTACAACGATGGACGGGAAGCCATTCTGGCAGGTGACTATCCGCGCGCAGACGCTTGCTTTAACGAAGCAGTGAGTGAGAGCCAAGACTTCGACCTGCAACGTGATGCTCTCTATAACCAAGGACACAATCATTTCCAATCGGGCGAGGCCGCATATCGTTCAGGTGATTTCCAGCAGGCCATTGATCGATGGAAACAGTCTGAGTCCGCCTTCCGCTCCGCCCTGCAAATTGATCCGGAAGATACGCAGGCTGAGGAAGATGCCCGCTTAGTTGAAGCGCGCCGTAAAGCGCTGGAGGAAATTATCGAAGAACAATCCGAGCAGGAAGAAGAATCATCCAACGAAGAACAGGAGAATTCTAACGAAGAATCAGAAAACGGCGAAGACGAGGAACAGGAGCCGTCAGAAGGAGGCGAGAGCGAGGAGGAGGATAGCGGGCAAAACGGCGACAATAACACCGAGTCCGAAAACGACGAATCCTCTGAAGACAATCAGAACAGCAATTCGGAGGAGTCTTCTGAAAACAATACCTCCGAGGATCCCGCCGGCGCGGATAATGCCGAAGAAGATGCTGAAGAATCTTCAGACTCCCAATCCAGTAACAACGAAACCGACGAAGACGAAGGCGAGTCCAGCCAGCCACTCCCCGAAAATCCATCTTCACAGACGGATGAGGAACCTTCCGATCAGGCTTCAAGCAATGAGGCCAGCCAGCTAATCGAGGGCATGACGCCAGTCGAAGCGAGTGCGCTTCTCGATAGCATGCGTGACAGCGAGCAACTCTTACCTTTTGTAGAACAAGACAGTCGCCAGCCCGGTCGGCAAAAACCGATCCAAGACTGGTAAACGTTACCGACATGAAGCCACTCATCCTCAATATATGCCTCCTCTGCATTGCCGCACAGTTTGTTACTGCGGAACTTTCCGTGCGTACCCGCTTCAGCCAGCCTCGCGTTGCTCTGGGCAACCCCGTACAGTACATCGTTGAAATCACCGCGATCGACGCTGCCTCACAGCCAAACATCCCACCGATTACATCCCTGCCGATTCAAAGTCCACCGGGCCTTCGTCTGCGGAATGGCCGCAACTCGAGCAATTCGCAGACCCGAATCGTTAATGGACAAACCGAATACCGGATCACCCAGAGTGCGACAATCGATGCCATACCCTCCGCAATCGGCAGCTATTCCATCCCCGCTTTTCAAATCGAAGTTAATGGAGAAACCCTAGAGGCTCCGGCAGCAACCCTGCAGGTCGTGAAAAAAGCAGCCGATGCTGCACCCACACTGGATGAACTAACCTTTCTCGAAGTGGAAGCTCCGCAAAGCCTCTATATCGGACAATCCAGTAAGCTTCGCCTGAACCTCTATGTAGCCGATCGTATGCGACTTTCCGGGGTCGGGAATTTCGAGAGTACCGCGGATGGATTTTCCATGATCCAGGATCCCAACAAGTATAGTGAGCGCCGCCTACTTCGCAATGGACGCGACTACCGTGTGCTCACTTGGGAAATTGAGGCAACCGCCCTGACTGCTGGCCGACAAGCTCTTAACTTTCAGATCGATGTATCCGCCAGAATGCCGGGCAAAGCAAAGTCCGGCAACCAATCGCCTTTTGGACGCAGCCTCTTTGATGATTTCTTTGAACCGACTCAGCGCTACCCGATCGACAAAGAGCACACCATCCATGTTCTCCCCTTACCCGAAGAAAACAAACCACCGAGCTTTGATGGAGCGGTGGGCAGATTCAGCATGGAAGTCTTCACCGATTTACAGGAGACCACGGTGGGAGAGCCGATCATGTACTCGATTCGACTAACTGGTGAAGGCAACTTTGATCGTATTCAGGGGCCCATGCTAAGCGAGTCACCCGACTGGAAGCCTTACAGCCCGCAAGCAGTGATGGAGGATTCCGGGGCGACCGAGAGCACAACAACCAAGCGCTTCGACTATGTCATGACTCCACTGCGGGCCGGCCAAATCAAGACACCTGCCATCCAATTTGCATACTTTGATCCGCAGACTGCAGCCTACGTTACTTTACAGGCGCCACCCATTCCAATCGCTGTCCAAGCCGCAAAATCTACCTTTACGCCACCAAGCAGCGCCGCCCCAACGCCGAAGTCTCAAGAGGAGAGCGAACAGCCTCTCTCCCGTTCACTTACCCGCGAGGAAGCGCTGATGACCCTCGATTACCAACCCCGGGGAAAAACTCTGCCCGACACAATTCACCCTTTCCAATCCAATAGCTTTAGGATGACTCAAGGATTCCTATTCCTTTTGCTCGTAGCAACCGGCCTGTACTTGCGCCGGCGCACCCGACTACTGGAGGACCCTCACTTCCTCCTGTCACGGAAGGCCCGAAAAGCGGCCAAACAAGCGCACAAAGAAGCCATCGCGGCAACCACCGCGAGCGAATTTTATATAGCAGCTTTATCCACTGTACGGCATACTGCAACCGCGCGAACCGGACGGGATCAAAGTAATGCTACGATGAAGGAACTCCGTGCCCTCATTCCACATCCCGAAAAAAACTCGCGAGCGCTGGATGCCTTACAAAAGCTCTGTCTTCAGGCCGATGCCCTGCATTTTTCCGGAAAAGAACCATCGACTGATCCCAAGACCCTCCAGCCCCTCCTCAACCAATTGCTTGAAGTCCTATGAACCCACTCCAAAGCAACCATCCTCTCTGTTCCTTGCTCATGATTCGTATGCTAGCAGTCCTGGCATTCCTGAGCCTACAAGGCTTGGCTCAGGCAGAAAATTTTCAAAATGGAATTAAAGCCTACGAAGAAGGAAAGTTCGATGCGGCCATTCGCTTTTTTGAACAATCCGGCAACGAAAAGGAAACCGCCGCAGTGCGACATAACCTAGCCCTAAGTTTTTACCAAAACGGGCAACCTGCAGAGGCTATTTGGCAACTCGAACGCGCTCTGCACATCGAACCACGGAACAAGGAATACCAGTTCAAACACAGTGCACTGCGCCAGCAACTCGGACTGACCCCCGGAGAGCCGACTTTGCTAGAGACAGCAGCCACACTCCTCTCGCCGGCTCAATGGGCCTGGCTGGCCACTGCAGCGTTCTGGAGCGGCCTCGCCATCTGGATTCTTCAATTGACCTGCAAAAAAAAGTCCACCCTCGGAAGCAAGGCGGTACAGATCCTTTGCTTACTCCTCCTTGTCTGCGCGTTACCCGCACTTGAACACTACAGAGTGGGCGCCCGAAAAGCCGTCCTGATCTCGCCCGATTCAGTCGAACTGCGTGCGGCGCCGGCCGAAGCAGCCCCACAAACCGGATTAGCCCGACCCGGTGAACGACTCCGTATCCTCGACAATCATGGAGACTACGCAGAAGTGGAAACTGAAGGTGCCGCCAGCGGATGGATCCCCAAGAATACTTTCCGCAACACTTGGATCGGAGACGCTTGATTTTTTACCGCCCATCTATCAGGGTGAACGTTTTTTCTAATCCAACGCAACGAACCCAAATCACCAAATAAACAATGAGTACACAAGCACCGGAACGCCACGAATTCCAAGCCGAGGTCAAACAAGTCCTCGATATAGTAGTACACTCACTCTACACAGACAAAGAGATCTTTGTTCGTGAATTGGTCTCGAACGCCTCGGACGCTACTGAAAAACTGCGTCATACCCAAATTACGGAAAAAGAGATTTTTGACGCCGAACTCGAACTGGAGATACAGATTAGCTTCGATGCAGAAGCCGGCACGATCACTATACGCGACTTCGGCATCGGTATGAGTCGTGAAGAATTAGTGGAAAACCTCGGCACCATTGCTCACTCCGGCTCGAAAGCCTTTCTCAACGCACTAAAAGAAGGGGGCGGCAAAAATGAAAACCTCATTGGTCAGTTCGGAGTCGGTTTTTACTCCGTCTTTATGGTGGCCGATCGAGTGGAAGTTTTCACCCGTAGTTGGAAAAGCGATGGAGAATCTCTGCGTTGGAGCAGTGACGGATCCGGCGCCTATGAAATTGAATCAGCAGAGGGTGAGCGGCGTGGCACCCGTATAGTTATCCACCTAAAAGAAGAATTCAAAGAGTTTGCGGATAAGAGCCGCCTCGAAACGATCGTTAAAAACTATTCTGCTTTCGTCCAGTTTCCTGTCAAAATTGATGGTCAGCCAGTGAACACCGTTCAAGCCATCTGGCTTACAAACAAGAGCGATGTCACGGAAGAAGAATACAAAGAGTTCTACAAATTCCAGGCCAAGGCCTTTGATGACCCGCGCTTCTGGCTGCACTTCTCCGCCGATGCCCCCATCTCGATTCATAGCCTGCTCTATGCCCCCACAGAAAACATGGAAGGCTTCGGCTTTGGCCGGATGGAACCCGGTGTCTCCCTCTACTGCCGCAAGGTGCTGATCGACAGCGATCCGAAGAATCTCCTTCCCGACTGGCTGCGCTTTGTCCGCGGTGTGGTCGATAGCGCTGACCTTCCGCTCAACATCTCCCGCGAATCCATGCAGGACAGCACCCTTGTGCAGAAGCTTAACAAGGTACTGACCAAACGCTTCCTCAAACTACTTGAAGAAAAAGCCAATAAAGAACCCGAAGTCTACGCCGACTTCTGGAGCAAGTTCGGCATCTTCCTTAAGGAAGGCGTCACCACAGACTTCACCCATCGGGACCAACTGCTCAAGCTGCTCCGGTACGAGTCTTCCTATACCGCAGATAAAGAAAATACCAGCCTGGCTGATTACCTTTCCCGCGCACCGGAAGGACAAAAAGAGATTTACTACCTATCCGGCCCGAACCGTCAGGCGATCGAAAGCGGCCCCTACCTCGAGGCCTTCAAAGCCCGAAACATTGAAGTCCTCTTCCTCTTGGAGCCGATCGACGAGTTCGTCATGAACCACGCGCGCAGCTTTGAGGAAAAGAACTTTGTCTCCGCGGACAACGATGCCATCGACCTCGACGCCATCGCCCCGGATACGGAAACAGAAAAACCCGAAGCGCTGGAAGACTCCGTATGTTCGGAACTCTGCACTTTCCTGAAGGAACAACTCGGCGATGGAGTTGAAGAAGTATCTGCCAGTGATCGTCTGGTCGGCAGCCCGGCCATGATCGTCAATGCAGACAAGGCAATGACAGCGCAAATGCGAAAAATGATGCGAGCCATGCAACAGCAAGGCGGCATCGAAGACAAAGAACCGCCGGTCAAGCTGCAAATCAATCCGCGCCACCCTCTGATCAAGAATCTCGCTTCTCTACGCCAAAATGATAGCGAGTTGGCTCAATTAATCTCCAGCCAAATTCTTGATAATGCCCGTATGGCAGCCGGCCTACTCGAAGACCCGACAACCATGCTTCAGCGCAACTACGGAATCCTTGAGAAACTCAGTGAGCGATCGTAAGGAGACACACGAGAATTTTGAGTAGTTCCCAAAAAGCATCCGCCCGTTTCCCCTTCTTCAATCGCGAGCTTTCTTGGCTCGCCTTCAATCGTCGGGTATTGGAGCAGGCACAAAGCGATGACTATCCGCTTCTCGAACGGATGAAGTTTCTCGCCTTCGTCAGTTCCAACCTCGATGAATTCTTTGAAATTCGCTTTTCCGGACTCGTCCAGCAGGTTAAGTCGGGAGTTATCGAGCGCGGTCCCGACGGGATTGGCCCAAAGGAACAGATCCGACGCATTCAGAGTATCGCCAGACGGCTGGTCTCCGACCAGTACTCCTGTTGGAAGGGAAATATTATTCCCCAACTGGAAAAATCAAAAATTAAGTTTTGCCGCTGTGACGAATTAACCCGAAATGAAAAAAAATGGCTTGCCGGCTATTTTGAGGAACAGATTTTTCCGGTCCTTACGCCTCTGGCAATTGATCCGGCTCACCCCTTCCCCAAACTAACCAATAAGGCGCTCTACATTCTCGCCTCGATTGCCGAACCAAACAAACGCAAGAGCCCCCACAGGATGGCGATTATTCCGGTGCCGCGTATCCTTCCACGAATCGTCAAAATTGCTGTGCCGCGTCGCGGTAATCCCGAGGTCTGTATCTTCCTCAGTGATATCATCCAGCGCTATGTTAAAAGTCTCTTTCCCGGATACAGTGTTCGTTCTGCAGTGCCTTTTCGTATTACCCGCAACAGCGATCTCTACATCGACGAAGAAGAAGTTGAAAACCTCTTGAGTGAAATTGAAGAAGAATTGCTCAACCGGGAAAAGGGAGCCGCCGTTCGACTGGAAATTGCTCAGGGAGCAGACCCTCTACTTCGACAGGAATTACTCGATGCGATTGAGTTATCCCCGGAAAATGTAACGACCATCGATGGCCCGATCAATTTAGCTCGCTTGATGAGTGCTTATGACCTGATCGAACGACCCGACCTCAAATTCCCCAGTCATACTCCGGACATTCACCCGGAGCTTGAAAACCCGGAGCAAATCTTCCGCAGGATTTCCGAACGCGATTACCTCCTGTTTCAGCCTTACGATAGTTTTCAGCCTTTCATCGATTTTATTCAACAGGCTGCCGTCGACCCAAAAGTATTTGCTATCAAGCAAACCCTGTACCGCACTTCCGGAGACTCGCCAGTTGTTAAGGCGCTTATGGATGCCTCAGACAACGGCAAGCAGGTTACCGTGCTGGTCGAGATCAAGGCCCGATTCGATGAAGCCAACAATATCCAATGGGCCCGCCAACTCGAAGATGTCGGTGTTCACGTTGTTTATGGCCTCGTCGGACTCAAGACCCACTGTAAGACCTGCATGATCGTTCGCCGCGAAAACGACGGACTCAAACGCTATGTCCATCTCGGCACAGGCAACTACAACCCCAAAACCGCTCGACTCTACACCGACCTCAGCCTCTTCACCGCCCGTCCTGAAATAACTGAAGAAGTCGCCCAGCTGTTTAATACATTGACCGGATTTTCCAATAGCCCGGATTTTCGCCATCTACTAGTCGCTCCTTTCAATCTGCACAGTTCGATCCAGAAATACATCCGTGCTGAAATCCGACAGGCACGTGCGGGAAACCCTGCTAAAATTATCGTTCAAGCCAATAGCCTCGTCGACCGCCAAAGCATCGAACTGCTCTACAAAGCTTCCCAAGCAGGCGTTAAAATCGAGCTGATCATACGCGGTATCTGTATGCTCGTGCCCGGCGTCAAAGGCATCAGCGAAAACATCCGTGTGCGCAGTATCCTCGGACGCTATCTCGAGCACAGTCGTATCTTTTACTTTGAAAACAGCGGCGGCACGCAGCCCCATGTTCTCGCAGGAAGCGCCGACTGGATGCCCCGAAACTTCTTTCGCCGCATCGAGTGCGTTTTCCCGATTGAAGACCCCGAGCACCGTCAGCGTATCATCGAGATACTGGAAACCTACCTGAAAGACACGCAGCAGGCCCGCTTCCTTCGCGCCTCCGGAGCGTACCATAAATCTTCCTCTTCAAATCGATCGACCAAAAAGCGCAAAACTCTTTCTGCTCAAGAGACCTTCCTTCAAGAGGTGACCAGCCGGCAGACCGCGAAGAAAAAGAATCCTTCTAAAGAGATCCGCTTACAAGTCCACTCCCCTGCATCCCCTCACGATGAATCCAGCTAGACAACGCTGCCTGACCCGCCGAAAAGTAAATTTATACTCTTTACTAACCTCCGTTGCCCTCTGCCTCTCGCTGAACCTTGCTCTACAAGCTCGTCCGCAGTCTGCACCCCCCAATATAATACTCATTTTTGCAGATGATCTGGGGTATGGTGACCTCGGATGTTTTGGTCATCCGACAATCCAAACACCCAACTTGGATCAAATGGCTACGGAGGGTCAAAAATGGACTCAATTCTATTCCGCTTCCAATGTGTGTTCTCCCAGTCGGGCCGCTCTGCTCACGGGTCTTTATCCAAAGCGGATCGGCATC
>CEOK01150867.1_pt1 | contig 15156 bp, 26 predicted proteins | sample 427001 | NCBI WGS metagenome assembly CEOK01 (sample SAMEA2591108, study PRJEB7988) | marine metagenome | isolation source: saline water (ENVO:00002010), including | reverse complement strand
CTGGTGTTGGAGCTGCGATGACGGGTCGTGGTGCTGATTTATTGATTATTGATGATCCGCACTCGGAACAGGATGCTTTATCTTCGACTGCTTATGACCATGCGTATGAGTGGTACACATCTGGTCCACGTCAGCGTCTTCAGCCGGGGGGAGCGATCATTATTGTTCAAACGCGGTGGTCAAAGAAGGATTTGACGGGTCGGTTACTGAACGAACAGGCGAAAGATACAATGTCTGACCAGTGGGATGTGATAGAGTTTCCTGCTTTACTTCCGTCGGGTAACCCGCTTTGGCCTGAGTTTTGGGACAAAAACGAGTTACTGGGGGTAAAAGCATCGTTATCCCCTGTTAAATGGAATGCACAGTGGCAACAAAACCCCACATCCGAGCAGGTTGCTCTTATCAAACGAGATTGGTGGCGTACATGGGAAGAGGAAGACATCCCACGTTTAAGTTACGTTTTACAGTCTTATGACACGGCGTTCAGCAAAAAAGAAACTGCGGACTACACAGCGATTACGACATGGGGCGTTTTCGACCCTGACGAGGACGGAACCGAGCACATCATTTTGCTTGATGCGAAAAAAGATAGGTACAATTTTCCGGAGCTTAAAGAAGAAGCTATGGAGCAGTATGACTACTGGGAACCGGATATGGTTTTAATTGAGGCCAAAGCTTCTGGTATGCCGTTAGCAGATGAGTTGCTTCGAATAAGTATTCCTGTTACTACTTATTCACCGGGTCGCAGGAAGCGAGGCGGTGGTGTAGATAAGACGACTCGTATGCATATGGTTGCTCCTATATTTGAAGCTGGCAGAGTTTGGGCTCCGGACAAGAAGTTTGCTGAAGAGGTCATTGAAGAGTGCGCGGCATTTCCTAATGGCGAACATGATGACTTATGTGATAGTATGACAATGGCTTTGATAAGGTTTCGAGAAGGTTCTCTTGTTGTTTTGGAAGAGGACGAAGATGATATGTATATACCGAGTCGCAGAAGGGAATATTACTGATGGATTACTCTTGGTATACATATGCGATTTTTGGCATCATTATAACAATGATTATAATCACTGTTCTAGATGATTTGAAGTAAGGATAGCGAATGTCTGAAACAAGACCGATAGGCGGGATGATTGAACAGGCGATGGGACCGGGTGGATCTGGTTTATCTCCTGAAGAAGAGGCTCTGGTAGAAATCGAGGGTCAAGCCCCAGGAATCACGGACGAAGTCATTGGCGACATGATCCTGACGATGAACGAGGATGGCTCTGCTGAATTTTCGGAGGAGGATCCGACTGCGGTTCTTGCTGAAGAGTATAGTCATACGGCGAACTTGGCTGAAATTTTAGATGACTCGGTTCTTGGGACTTTGTCCTCGGAGCTTTCTGGTTTGGTTGAGGATGATATTGAATCGAGATCCGAGTGGGAAGATGCGTTAGCGAAGGGTTTAAATCTTCTTGGCATTAGTTACGAGGAGCGAGATGAGCCTTTCTCTGGTGCGAGTGGTGTGACGCATCCTTTGATTGCTGAGTCTGTCACTCAGTTTCAGGCGCAGGCATACAAGGAGATGTTACCTCCGAGTGGTCCTGTACGCACTTCTGTTGTTGGTGTTGAGACTCCTGAAGTTATGGCGCAGGCACGTCGTGTTAAGGACTTCATGAATTATCAGTTGTCTGAGGTTATGGAAGAGTATGACCAAGACATGGATCAGATGTTGTTTTACCTTCCGTTGTCTGGTTCTACTTTCAAGAAAGTTTATTTTGATCCGGCGCGGCAGAGGGCGATATCTAAGTTTGTTCCTGCTGAAGACGTAGTTGTTCCTTATTCTTCTCCTGACATTCGCACGGCGGAGCGTATTACTCATGTTTGTTACATGAGTGAGAATGACGTTACCAAGATGCAGATGGCGGGTATATACCGCGACATAGAGTTGAAGCCGTATGATGATGACGGTGGTGCGTTGAAGGAAGCAAAGTCCGAGATCCAAGGTGTACGTCCCTCGCATCAGGATGACATGTATACTTTGTATGAGATTCAAACGTACTTGGATCTTGAGGGTTTTGAGGACACGGATTTAGACGGCAATCCTACTGGATTGAAGTTGCCTTATTTGATTACGATTGACAAGTCGAGTGGTGAAGTTTTGTCGATTGTCCGCAACTGGGACGAGGAAGATCCGGGTCGTAAACCTTTGCAATATTTTGTGCACTATAAATTTCTTCCGGGTCTCGGTTTTTATGGATTTGGTTTGGTTCATATGATAGGAGGTCTATCGAGGGCGGCGACCTCAATTCTTAGACAACTTATTGACGCGGGTACACTTGCAAATCTGCCAGCAGGGTTCAAGGCTCGTGGTGTGAGAATCCGTAATGACGACGAACCATTACAACCGGGTGAATTTAGAGACATTGACGTTCCGGGTGGCGATATCCGAAATGCGATTGTTCCTATGGTATACAAGGAACCAAGTGGAACTTTGGCTCAACTTTTGGGCGTTCTCGTTGACTCAGGCCGTCGGTATGCTTCCATAGCGGATAACGCTATTGGTGATATGAATACCAATGCTCCTGTAGGCACGACTGTTGCGTTGTTGGAACGCGGATCTCGGGTCATGAGTGCGATCCATAAGCGTATGCACAAGGCTCAGAAGCAGGAGTTTCGTCTTCTGGCGAGTATTTTTGCGGATACGATTGATGCGTATCCGTATCAGTTGAATGTTCCGGCGGAGATTTTCCAGCAGGATTTTGATGGTCGGGTTGATGTTTTACCTGTATCTGACCCGAATATCTTCTCTATGGCACAGCGTATGTCGCTGGCTCAAACTCAATTACAGATGGCGCAGGCTAATCCTGAGATACACAATATCAGGGAAGCGTATCGTCGTATGTATGAGGCGTTGGAAGTTAAGAATGTTGATGCGTTGCTTCAGGCTGAACCACAGCCGCAGCCGTTGGATCCAGCGGGTGAGTTAGCGGCTATTATGACGGGCAAGAAGATTGTAGCTGTCCCCGGTCAGAATCACATGGCGCATATTCAGTCTCACCTTACTGTGTTGCAGTCTCCTAAGATGATGGAGGCTCCGGCTATTTCGGCTCCGTTGATGACGAATATTTTTGAGCGATTGTCTTTGATTGCTCAAGAGGAGATTCAGCAGCAGGTGGCTCAACAACAGCAGGCGATGATGATGCAGGGTATACAGCCTCCACAGATTGATCCTCAACAGTTGATGCCGATGGTTGAACAGCGGACAGCGGAGCTTGTTGGTCAGGTTATGCCACAACTGACACCGCAGGATTCTGATCCATTGGTTGGTATTCGACAGACTGAGTTGCAGATACAGGCGGCTGATCAGGAGCGTAAGGCTCAGAAGGATCAGGTTGATGCGATGTTGGAGCAGGCTAGGCTGGAACAGCAGTCTAATCTTGCCAGAGAAAGATTGCAGGCGACTCTTGACATTGCTGGTGAAAGAAATAATGTCAATCGTGAGCGCATTGAAACACAAGAGGATATCGCCGTAATGAGAGAAATGAACAAGCGGCGGCAATGATTTGTTTGATTAAATATTGAATGGGTGTAACATGACGTACTTTAGCCTTAAATTGGAATCGGAACACGAAGGAGATGGTTACGGTATGTCTACTCAAGATTACAAACTCCCACTAGAAACATTTGAAATATCCCCCAATGCAGGACGTTGGGCGGCTTACTTCGAAGAACAAAAACGCAAGTCCGAAGCGGCTGTTTATCAAACACTATCTCCTGAGTTAGAGGAAGAAGATGTTACAGAGTTTGATTAGTCCTATAGCTGGTGTTGCCACAGCCTTTTTAAAGAACCGTGCCGAACAAGCGGCGGCGAAGCAAAAGCTCAAAGTCGCAAAGATCGAGGCTCAAGTTAAGAGGGTAGAGCAGGATGGATCCTGGGAAGAGAAAGCGATGGATGCGTCTGCGGACTCGTGGAAAGACGAGGCGTGGACGATTTGCTTTATTTTGATCATAGTTGCGTCCTTCGTTCCTGCGGCGCAACCTTATATGGAACAAGGTTTTGATTTTCTCCGCACTGCTCCTGAGTGGATACAGTGGGGGATTCTTGCTAGTATTGGCGCAAGCTTTGGTTTGAAGTCTATTGGTAAGCTGAAGGGTTAATGGCTACTAAGTTTAAAACCACTTCTTGGAGGCCGGATACAGTTAAGAAGAGGACGAGTATTGGTAACTCTCCTCGTAGCAGGCCGAAGAATAAACGCGATGATCGGAAACGATATCGTGGACAGGGGTGACAGATCGTTAGAACTGTCATATGATGTAGGACAAATAGGAGAGCACTATGCCCGGTAACAAAGTAGATATGAGCAAGCTTCCAAATCAGGGGCTTAAAAATCTTGCTAAAGAACGTCCAGACGTTGTAAAGCGTATGGGTTTTGAACATGGTGGTTTGGTCAAGGCTGAACGCTGCCCACACCGCGAAGCCCCGGTTGATACACCACATACCCCAGCTTCGATAACTGGTATCAAAGGTGGTGGTGCTGCTATAAAAGGCGTTGGCTTTAAGGGTGTCTTTTAGACAGTTGTTATGAAACTACGCATTGAGATAGACACTTCTGATCTTCCCAGCACGGGAACTCCTGTTGAGAAACGGGATGATAGTGGCTGTCCTACTGCTACTCAAAACATAGATGAAAACCTGAAAAACAGAAAGAAGGCTATAGACAGTTATGACTATGGTCCTCTTGATCCGAACTTAGATGCTACAGGTGAAAATACCAAGTATTGGCAAGGTATAGCAAATGAGTTCAATACAGATGTCAGTTCCGCGATGGATGCTCGTTGTGGTAATTGCGCTGCCTTTAATCAAACCTCTCAAATGTTAGACTGCATTGCCAAAGGCATTGGTAGCGAGGGTGTCGATGATCCATACGACACTATCGAAGCTGGTGACTTAGGGTATTGCCAGTTCTTAAAGTTCAAGTGCGCTTCACAGCGTGTATGCACAGCATGGGTTTCAGGCGGTCCGATTACTGACGACAAGCTAGATACTCATGGTGATGTACTTTGAACCTAGTAGATTTTTTCCGCATATATAAAAATAAGTTAGACACTCGCATTCACGATGTTGAGAGTGCGATTGTTGGTGGCTCTGTGTCTGACATGGAGCAATACAAGGCAATGGTAGGAGAAATACAGGGTCTCTCTTACGCATTGGACGAGCTTAGATCCCTGCTAAAAAACTATGAGGAAGATGATGACTAGTGGTTTATTACTGCCTGAATATATGGTCGCGCAACAAAAAGCAAAAGAAGAAGCAGATAAGAAGTCTGTGAAAGACAGGGTTCCCCAACCTACTGGCTGGAGAATTTTGGTTATGCCTTATCAGGGGCGTAAACAAACTGATGGCGGTATTTATATACCGGATGAGACGAGGGACAGAGAAGCATTGGCTACGGTAGTGGCTTATGTGATTAAAGTAGGGCCACTCGCCTACCAGGATCCAGACAAGTTTGGTTCTGAGTGTGAGCCTTGGTGTAAAGAAGGGGATTGGGTGTGTATTGGGCGATACGCCGGATCCAGATTTAAACTTGATGGTGGAGAAGTACGAATCATTAATGATGATGAAGTAGTTGCCACAATCGTAGATCCCGAAGACATAAAGCTATAACATGGAGAACCCCATGCAGGAAGAACTTGAATTAGATACCGAAGAAACCAACGATGAGATAGAGGTTATTACGGAAGAGACCGAAGAACAGTCGGAGCCGGAAACCCAAGAATCAGATCAAGAGCCGGATCAAGCACCCGTCAAAAAAGAGGGTGACGACGAGGACGAGATTGAAAACTACTCTGAGTCTGTTCAACGCCGTATTCGTAAACTAACAGCCAAGTATCGTGAAGAGGAGCGGCAGAGACAAGCTGCTATTGATTACGCTGAAGCTGTTAAAAAACAGAATGACGATTTACAAAAAAAACTCCGTACTCGTGAGGAATCATATGTCGGAGAGTTTGGTAGTCGTGTTGAGCACGAGGCGGAGGCCGCTAAAGAGGCTTATAAGAGAGCGCATGAAGAAGGCGACGTTGATGCGATGTACGATGCTCAACAGCGTATTAGTAAGATTGCTCTAGAGAAGGCTCGTTACGAAGAGGCACAAGCTCGTTTTGAAAGAGACAAAGAGCAGCAGGTTGCTACTCCAGTAGAGCAACCAGTGCAAGAACCAGCACCTACACCAGATCCTAAAGCTCAAGAATGGGCTGAGAAGAATACTTGGTTTGGTGAAGATCAAAGCATGACATATGCGGCATTTGGTATTCACCGTCAGTTAGTCGAGGAAGAAGGGTTTGACCCAACAGCCGATGAGTACTATACTGAGCTTGACAAACGTATTCGTTCTGATTTCCCGAACAGGTTTCAGGATACAGCACGAAAGAGTGGTAAACCCAGAGTCGCCTCTGCTGAAAGCACCGCTTCACGTTCGTCGAATAAGGGGCGCAGAACAGTCAAGCTTACTGAATCTCAGGTAGCGATTGCTAAAAGACTTGGTGTTCCGCTCGAAGAATATGCGAAATACGTTAAGGATTAAGGAGAAGTAAGATGACTGAACAGGCGAAAACAAAACGTCAACCCCGTGAGACGCAAACACGAGAAAACACTGCGCGGAGAAAGCCTTGGTCTCCACCGAGTATGCTTGAAGCTCCACCTGCCCCAGAGGGTTATGTTCATCGTTGGATCCGTACTGGTATCCGTGGTGAGGATGACAAGACAAATGTTCACGCTAGATTGCGTGAAGGCTGGGAGCCAGTAAGAGCGGATGAATACCCGGACTTTGAAGCACCAACCATTGAGGAAGGTAAATATCAAGGCATTATAGGAAACGGTGGGCTTATGCTTTGTCGTATTCCTATAGAAACGGTAGAGGAAAGAACTGAGTATTTTCGGGACCAGACCCGCAGCCAGATGATTGCCGTTGATGAAAACCTGATGAGGGAACAACATCCCTCGATGCCTATCTCTAGCGATAGGCAAAGTCGTGTAACCTTTGGCGGTAAAAAAGAGTAGCCGTCAATAATTTAAGGAGATGATACAATGGCAAATGCCAATGTAGCGTTCGGTCTAAAACCGATCAACCTTGCTGGTGGTTCCCCCAACAGTAATGGTACTAACGCATACTTCATCAAATCCGACGCAAGTGCGATCTATCAGGGCTCTCCGGTCATTGCAACGAATGATGGTACTATTGCCATTTCGACTGCCACCGGAGATACCAAAAAGCACTTGGGGGTTTTTGCGGGATGCGAATATGTATCTTCCACTACTGGTGAGAAGGTATTTGGAAACTTCTGGCCTGGTTCTGGTGCAGACACAAATTTCGACATTGTTGGATTTGTGTATGACAACCCGTTCCAACGCTTTGCGATTGCAACAGATGCTACGTTCACTAACCGTGCAACTGCTCTGGCGGCAATTTTTGAAAGCACCCAGTTAAATGGTGGCACAGGTGGTAGCACTACCACTGGTGTATCTTCCGCTTCTTTGGATGTTGCAGGTATTGATGCATCTAACGCTTCACTTCCGTTGAAGATTGTTGGTTTGTCTCAAGATGTAGAGAACGAAGATTACACAGCGGCTGGTGCAACTGTCATCGTTATGTTAAACAACCACGCACTGTTGCAAGCCGACAGTGAAGGCGTGATATCTTAAGGAGTTTAGATAATGGCTATTTCTCGCGCACAGCTTGCCAAAGAACTAGAGCCCGGTCTCAACGCTCTTTTTGGTATGGAATATAATCGCTATGAGAACCAACATGCGGAAGTCTTCGACACCGAATCTTCGGATCGTTCGTTTGAAGAAGAAGTGATGTTGAGCGGATTTGGTGCTGCTCCAGTTAAGTCGGAAGGCTCTGGAGTTGCATTTGATGATGCACAAGAGGCATATACTGCTCGTTATAACCACGAGACAATCGCGGCTGCTTTCTCAATCACTGAGGAAGCTGTAGAGGATAACCTCTATGACCGTCTGTCTTCACGTTATACTCGTGCACTTGCCCGTTCTATGGCACACACGAAACAAGTTAAAGCTGCGGCTGTCCTGAACAACGCATTTACTGCTGGTGCTTCTGCTGGCGGTGACGGTGTTGCTCTTTGTGACGCAAGCCACCCTTTAACTAATGGCGGAACGTTTAACAACGAACCAAGCACTGCCGCTGATCTGAACGAGACATCTCTTGAAGATGCTCTGATTAGCATTGCTGGTTTTGTTGATGAGCGTGGTCTGATCATCGCCCTTCGCGGCACTAAGTTGATCATTCCCCGTCAGCTTCAATTCGTCGCGGAACGTCTGATGGCGACAAACCTTCGTGTTGGCACAGCCGATAACGACATTAATGCTCTTCGCAACATGGGTATGTTGCCAGAGGGTTATGTAGTTAACGACTACCTGACTGACACCGATGCGTTTTTCATCAAAACAGACGCACCTAACGGATTCAAACACTTCGAGCGGACAGCATTGTCCACCCAAATGGAGCCTGATTTCGATACAGGTAACATGAGGTTCAAGGCTCGTGAGCGTTACAGCTTCGGCTTCAGTGACCCTCGTTGTGTGTTTGGTTCCCCAGGCGCGGCATAAAAAATCCCTCTGGTCGCATTCTTTGCGACACTCTACTGGGGCGGGTCTTCGGATCCGCCCTTTCTTTTTGTTTGAAACTGAGTTACAATAAAAACATCCTGACAGTCACATGGGGTGACTGACATAACCCAGACAGGAGACTAAAATGGGTCAAACAACTTTTACAGGTCCGGTTCGTTCTGAACGCGGATTCACAGCGGCTGGTTCAAACGCAGTTGTCGAAATCACTACTGAAACCACTCTGACATATGCCGATCACGTTGGTCGTATTATTGAAATCAATGATGCTGACGGAGCGGTAACTCTTCCAACAATTACTTCTGACACTATTGGTGCTGAGTACACTTTCTTTATCGGAACAGATTCGACTGATCTCGACATCAAAACCAATGGAACAGACAAGTTCTCTGGAACTTTGGCTGTAGCTGGTACAACCACAGCGGCATTTGCTTCCGCTGTTGCTTCTAACGATGTTATCTCTATGAACGGTACAACAACTGGTGGGGACGCAGGTTCCAACCTTAAAATTGTTGCTATCGGTCTTGCAGAGTATCTCGTAAGCGGCACACTAATGGGTTCAGGAACAGTAGCTACTCCTTTCGCTGATTCGTAAGATAGGAGAGTCTAATGGCTGGTTCAGACACAAAGACCAAAAGACTTACCGCAACGGGTGATGCTTCGATAGGTCGAGCTCGTCTTCGTCAGGTGTTGGTTACAACTGCGGGTTCTGGTACGCCAGAGTTAAAAATCACAGATGGGTCTGCTTCTGGAACTGTGGTTTTGCATTGTGATCTACTGACAAGTGAGGTTGATATTATCGGCTTCCCTGATGAGGGTGTTCTGGTCACAGATGATGTGCATATTGCCACCATCGACGACATCACCTCTATCACAGTTTTTTACAACTAGAGGCTAAGATGGCTCGGGCGGCAAAAAAGATGCCGAAACGCAACAAACGTAATTTCCGTCCCACCAAAAGTGGGGCGGGAATGACAAAAAAGGGCGTGGCTGCTTATCGTCGCGCTAATCCCGGCAGTAAATTAAAAACTGCGGTAACTGGTAAGGTTAAAAAAGGAAGTGCGGCGGCTAAGAGACGAAAGTCGTTTTGTGCTCGTTCTGACGGACAGCGTAAAATGCACAACATAAACTGTCGCAAAACACCTAATAAACGTATTTGTCAAGCTCGTAAAAGGTGGAAATGTTGATATGGAAAAGTACTTATTAAATGTTTGTGTTACAGGCGGGCTGGCTGTTCTTGGCTGGATGGCACTAACACTTATTGAGCTAGATAAAAAAACTGAGGTTATATCTACTGAAACCGAACTTATATCTAGTAAGGTTGACGCTAACCACAAAATGTTAACCCCTCTTTGGGAAGAGTTTATAAGGTCTAGAGATGGCGATATCACGCGGACAGATGAGAAAACAGGTGTCGAAGCCTCCTCAGAAAAGGAAGTGGAGCTCCAAGCGGAAGAAAAAGATCAACTGCAACTCCCCTCGTGGGTTCTCAGAACGAGCTCATTGCGCGAGTAAAAGAAAGAGGAGAAAATGAGATGTCTAAAAAAGATGCTTGCTACCATAAAGTCAAGGCGCGGTACAAAGTGTTCCCTTCAGCGTATGCATCAGGGGCTATTGCAAAATGCCGAAAAGTCGGAGCGTCGAATTGGGGAAATAAGAGCAAGAAGAAACCAGTTAGAAAAGCGGGTGGAGGAATGGTGCGCGGAGAGCCAAGAATCAGAGACGGTCAACGATATAAATATAGAACTACGAAGATTTACTAATGTCCAAAGTTCGTAAAACTAAAAAAGGAGCGGCTCTTAAACGTTGGTTTAAAGAGGAGTGGATTGATGTACGGACGGGGAAACCATGTGGGCGTAAGAAAGGTGAAAAACGGGGTACTCCATATTGTCGCCCCAAGAAGAGGGTATCCAGTAAAACCCCTAAAACAGCCGGAGAACTGTCAGCCTCTGAAAAGAAGTCCAGGATCGCACAGAAAAAACGGTTAGGACAGCCAGCCGGAAAACCGAGAAGGGTAAAGGCTGTTAAACGGAGAAAGAAATAGTGCTTTCTTTTTTAGATGATTGGATAAACAATGAACTTTCTATACCAAATAAAGAAACAGCTAATCTCCCGCTTTGTCCTTACGCTAAGAACGCTTGGGATGGAGGCAGAGTTGATGTATCTGCGTCTAGTGACTTATGGGCGGATGTGTATACAACAATTAAAAATTTTGATGACTCGTTTAAAGTCGTTATTTGTTACTCTGAAGAACATGATCAAACTTACGAAGAGCTAGAGGCGGCCTGCATTGCTCTGAATGGTTGGCTGGCTGAACAAGGAAAAGATATTTGGCTATTAAGTTTTATGGACAACTGTGCTATGATTTTTGTGCAGAGGTTATCTGACTTAGATGATGCCTCAAGGATTCTAGCAACATCTGGTTATTATGATAATTATGCTAGAGAAGACTATGTGAAGTTAATTGTAGATCGAGCTAAATGGAGACAGGTCAATGATGCGAGGAAAAAAGAAACCAGTTCGTAAGATGCGTGGCGGCGGTATGGCTAAGAAGCCAATGCGTATGCGTGGCGGCGGTATGGCTAAGAAGCCAATGCGTATGCGCGGTGGTGGCATGGCTAAGAAGAAAAAGTAAATGGCTACTTCAGGTTCTAGAGATTTCACTCTCGATGTTGCTGATATCATTGAAGAGGCATACGAACGATGCGGTTTAGAGCTTCGTACAGGGTACGAGGCTGACACCGCTCGGCGTTCTCTCAACCTCATGTTTGCTGATTGGGCTAACAGGGGGGTAAATCTTTGGACAGTAAAGCTTGGAACATTAAGTTTAGTGTCCGGTACAGCAACGTATGCTCTTTCTGATACGATAGCTGACTTACTTGAAGTGGTGGTTAGACGTAGTGGAACTGATTTTGAGGTTCAGCGCATAAGCCGGGGCGAATATCAGAATCAACCGAATAAGACCACAACAGGGCGACCCTCTAGTTTTTACTTCAACAGGCAGACCACTCCTGAAATAAATCTTTGGCCTACTCCCGAAAACAATACAGATGAACTACGGTATTATTACGTTCAACGCATAGAAGATGCTGATTCTCTTGTGAATGACGTTGACGCTCCGTTTCGTTTTCTCCCGTGTATGGCGGCTGGATTAGCATATTACTTAGCTGTTAAGCGGTCTCCAGATAGAGTGCAGTTATTGAAGAGTATTTACGAAGAAGAGTTCCAGAGAGCTGCGGATGAAGATGAGGACAGAGTACCTCTAAAATTAACTCCTAGTATTAGTTATTTGAGAGTATAATGGCTAGGTTTGCTTCAGGTAGGAAAACATACGGCATCTCTGACCGTTCAGGCTTTCGCTATCGTTTGTCTGAAATGAGGAAAGAGTGGAATGGGCTATTGGTTGGTCCAGATGAGTATGAACCGAAGCATCCTCAACTAACTCCCCCCAGAAACATCTTTGATCCACAAGCTGTTAGAAACCCACGTCCACAACAAAAGCTTCCTTTTGAGCAAAAAGTGGGTGAGTTTAAATATCCTTTTGAGCAGAATGTTTCTTTAACCTTGCTTTCAGGTGTTGGGCATGTCTCCGTTATAACAACTGTTATAACAACATTCACTGTTACTGTTGCGTCAGGTACAAACAGCTACGGCACAGGCAATAAGTATTATATTGATGGTGTGGTCTCGCCAACCTTGTCTTTAACAGAAGGACAGACATATATATTCGATCAATCTGATTCCAGCAACTCCGGTCACCCACTTCGTATTTCTATAACTGCTAACGGTACACATGGCGGTGGGTCGGAATACACAACGGGTGTAACAACCAGTGGCACACCAGGATCGTCAGGTGCTTATACTCAGATTGTGGTGGCGATAGGTGCGCCTACATTGTATTACTATTGCACTAATCACTCGGGCATGGGAGGTCAAATAAACACATGAGCTATACCTTCTCAGAATTAAAGACAGCGATACAGGATTATTCAGAAAACACTGAGACAACTTTTGTGAATAATCTATCTAATTTCATAAAATCCGCAGAGGAACGAATTTTAAAGGGAGTTCAACTCTCTCTTTTCAGAAAAAATGTTGCGGGTAATATGTCGGCTTCTAATAAATACTTAGCTGCTCCTAGCGATTTCTTGGCTCCTTTTTCTTTGTCTGTAATAAAAAATAGTAGTCACGACTTCTTGTTGTACAAAGATGTAAACTTTGTGCAGACTTTTACGCCTAACCCAGCAACAACAGGTACACCCAGATATTATGCTCTGTTTAATGTTGATAACTTTATTGTAGCACCGTCCCCGGATACAGCCTATGACGTTGAGCTTCACTATTTCTATAGGCCAGCAAGTCTGGCATCGGGGGCAGAGTCAGGCACTACTTGGCTTAGTACAAATGCACCACAGGCTATGTTGTACGGCTCTTTGGTCGAGGCTTACACTTTTATGAAGGGTGAGCCGGATGTGTTACAGAATTATGAAAAGAAGTTTATTGAGGCTGTACAGCTTCTAAAACTGCACGGTGAAGCAAAAGAAACAACGGATTATTACAGATCAGGGCAAATCGTAAGAGTTAAACAGTGAGCGATTCAGGATTTTTACAGTTACCCGAGGAGCCGATTGTCACGGTTCGGACAGAGACTAACCGGGGGCACTCTCCTGAGACGATAGCTGAGATGTGTGTGGATCGGATTGTGTCTGTATCTGACAAGGCTCCGCAGCCGATACGCGATCAGGCTCATATGTTTAAAGAGCACTTAAAGCCGTTGGTTTTGTTTTATTTGAAAAAAGCGGTTCAAAGTGATAGAACTACAATGTATAATCTATTGGTGGAAAACGGCAACCAAGAGGCTGCTGAAATAATTAGGAGAATGTAATGGCTATTAGTCAAGCTATGTGTACCTCTTTCAAGAAAGAGCTTCTTGAGGGGAAACACAACTTTTTAGCGTCTGGCGGCGACACCTTTAAACTAGCTCTCTTCACAAGTAGTGCTACTTTGGGTGCTGGTACAAGTGACTTCGCGACTACCAACGAGGTAAGTGGTACGGGTTACTCGTCAGGTGGAAGTGCACTAACAAATGTCAACCCAACAACATCCAGTACAACTGCGTTCACGGATTTTGACGACCTGACATTTAGCACCGCAACAATTACTGCGAATGGTGCTCTTATCTATAATACTACAACAGGTTCTGGGACAGGTACGACAGACGCTGTTTGTGTCCTTGCTTTTGGTGGTGATAAGACATCTACTGCTGGTGACTTTACTATTCAGTTCCCAACTGCGGACGCATCAAACGCTATTATCCGTATCGCGTAGTAACCGGAGTCCATCATGGCTCTGGTCATTAAAGATCGAATAAAAGAAACGGCAACAACCACGGGGACGGGGACGTTTACGCTTGGCGGTGCTATTTCTGGTTTTCAGGCTTTCAGTGAGATAGGTAACGGTAATACGACGTATTACTGTATTGAGCATCAGACTCAGGATGAGTTTGAAGTTGGTCTTGGTACATACACTCTTTCTGGTACGACACTTGCCCGTACCACAATCATTACATCCTCCAATGCTGGTAATGCCGTCAACTTCTCTGCGGGTGACAAGAATGTCTTTGTGACTGTCCCGGCTACAAAAACCATTAACAAAGACGCTTCTAACAATATTATTTTTGATGCTCTTTCTGTCACTGGCGGTCTAAAGGTCGATGACGAAATTGCTATCAATACCACCGCTAAAACTTGGGATGCAAGCACAGACGCAGTTCAATTCCAGTCAGGTTCACTCTGGAATTTTAGCACATCACAATTAAACTTAGACCAAAATGTATATTACAATGGTGCATACAAGTATTTGAACGCTGGTGCGGCATCAGAGTATTCCCAAGCAAGTGGCGCACATTTCTTTAAAGTTGCTTCATCTGGGTCGGCTGATGCAAACATTACATTTAGCACCGCTTTAACTGTAGCAAACTCAGGCAATGTTGGGATTGGGCTTACTGACCCTGATACACCATTAGAAGTTCAGCTTGGTTCATCAGGCAATGCCCTAAAACTTTCATCAAGTGCCGATGGTGCATCAGTTTTTCTTGCCTTTGAGCAACAAGAAAGTGGCACAAAGCATGTGCGTGGGCGCATTAGGGCGGCAAGCAATGGAGTTGACGGTGGTTTAATTTTTGAGACAGGTGCGTCTAGTTCAACAAGTGAGCGTATGCGTATCGACAGCAGTGGGAATGTTGGGCTTGGGACGAGTTCGCCAAACTCATATACTGGATTTACAGTGTTAACATTGAATAATGCTACTAACGGTGCAGAGATTGACTTTGAAAAAAATGGAACAGTTCAAGGTTCTATTTTTACACCAGCCAGCGCAGATGACTTTACTATTACAGCCGCCCACGCCAGCGGTGACTTGATTTTTCAAGCAGGTGGCTACACAGAACGCATGCGTATCGGCAGCGGCGGGCGTATAGGCATTGGCGAATCAAATCCAGATGGATTGGTTCATTTAACAGGCGATAC
>CEOK01020105.1_pt1 | contig 15222 bp, 11 predicted proteins | sample 427001 | NCBI WGS metagenome assembly CEOK01 (sample SAMEA2591108, study PRJEB7988) | marine metagenome | isolation source: saline water (ENVO:00002010), including | reverse complement strand
CAACCAGCCATGACGATTGAATCATCAAAGGTCAAAAAATCATTATTTAGCTTACCTCTAAGTTATATGGGTTATGCTGGTTATCTTAACCCCCTTACCCTTGAGTCGCAGGTAAATTCAAAGATGCCTACCCTCAATTTGGTCACTACCCTTCTCCATGAGACCGCTCATCAAATGGGATATGCTTCCGAAAAAGAAGCTAATTTTATTGCCTATCGATCTGCCATAAAAAATGATAATCCCTTCATTAGATATGCTGGCTATACTTTTGCTCTGAGGTACTTTTATTCAGAACTATCCAAAGCGAATGAACCAAAAGCAGATGAATTAGCAAAAAAGATTAATCCAGGTGTATTAAAAAATTTTAGAGAAGCAACTGAATTTTGGGAAAAATACGATAATCCGTTTGAGGTAATTTTCGACAAAACCTATGACACTTATTTGAAGGCAAATGGACAGTCAAGCGGTATAAAAAGTTATAATGAAATGGTGGGACTAGTCATTAACTATCATGAACATATCGAAGCGTTTTAGTCCGCTTTTTCAGTCCAAACCATTTATCTTTGAAAAAATGCAGCCATTGAGATATATCAGCAGCAGTAGTAATCCAACCATAAAACGCTTGATCCTCCTTAAGTCAAAATCAAGAGAGAGAAAAAAACAGCATCGCTTTGTGATTGAGGGAAACCGAGAACTTTCCAGAGCCTTGGAGATGGGATATGAATTGGAAACAATTTTTTACAAGGAAGACACAAATATTGAATCATTTAATAGCGATTTAATTGAGTGTTTTGAGCTTTCGGTAAAACTCTTCGATCGCATAAGCATGAGATCTGGTACAGAAGATATTTTGGCGATTGCAAAGACTAAAAATCATGAATTAGATCAATTAATTCTAAACAATCAAAGTCAAATATTAGTGGTGGAAGCACCTGAGAAACCTGGAAACATAGGTGCTTTGTTAAGAACCTCAGCAGCAGCAGGACTGGATGCCGTAATTATCGCCAACCCCAAAACAGATTTGTACCATCCGCAAATCATTAGAAACAGTCTTGGCGGGTTATTTTCGATTCCCATAGCGATGAATACCTCCGAAAATGTAATATCTTTTTTAGAAAAAAACAGCTTTAATATTATAGCAGCTGCCCTAAACGATAGCGCCAAACACTACAAAAGAGTGAAATACGAGAAGCCTTTGGCACTAGTTTTTGGAACGGAGGATTTAGGGTTAAATGACCTTTGGATCAAAAAAGCTAAAATGATTGTTCAAATTCCAGTTCAGTTTCCCATTGACTCCCTTAATTTATCCGTTTCAGCGGGAATTTTGATTTATCATTGCTTAGAACATTGATTTTGAGGAATTAAAAGTTTGCTGTACCTTTATTATTACAATGCTTGTAAGTGAGGAAATAGAGAACAAAGAGATAGCAAAGCAGTATAAAGAACTGTTACAAATCAGCTATCAAACGCTGTCAGATGAGGATAAAAAATTGATTCGTTCTGCATTTGATACTGCTGTTCATGCACATCGAAATCAAAGAAGAAAAACAGGCGAACCTTACATACTTCACCCAATAAACGTTGCCAAAATCGTCGCTCATGAAATCGGTTTGGATGCAACTTCCATTGCTTCTGCATTATTACATGATGTAGTTGAAGACACTGAATATGAATTTGGGGACATAGAAAAAAGCTTTGGAGTGGGTGTTGCAAAAATTGTTGAAGGTCTTACCAAAATATCCAAGTTAAGTAAAGAAAGTGATATTTCTCTTCAAGCAGAAAACTTCAAAAAATTACTTTTGACCCTTAATGATGACATTAGGGTTATCATCATCAAAATTGCTGACCGATTGCACAATATGCAAACTATGGACGCAATGCCTGAGCACAAACAACTCAAAATAGCCTCTGAGACTCTCTACATATATGCCCCCTTGGCGCATAGAATAGGTTTGTACAATATAAAAACCGAGTTAGAGGATCTGAGTTTTAAATACACTGAGCCTCTCCGATACGAGTCTATTAGGAATAATATTGTAGAAAGTGAGGAAGAACAGAGATCATACATTAAATCTTTTTCAGAAATCATTAAAAATGCCCTCGGAGAAGAGGGTCTAGAATATAACATTAAAGGAAGAAGCAAGTCTATTTATTCCATTAACCGAAAAATGGTTAGGCAAAATATACCCTTTGAAAAGGTGTTTGATAAGTTTGCTATCCGTGTGATATATCAGAGCACCCACAGAAATGAAAAGTTTTTGGCGTGGAAAATCTACTCGATTGTCACCGATCACTTTGTCCCCAATCCTACCCGATTAAGAGACTGGATCACTACCCCCAAATCTAATGGCTATGAGGCATTGCATATTACGGTGATGGGGCCAGACAATAAATGGGTGGAAGTTCAGGTAAGGTCTGAGCGAATGAATGAAATTGCCGAGAAAGGCTATGCTGCGCATCATAAATACAAACATGGAGACCATAAAGATATCGGTATTGAATCTTGGCTCGATAAACTCCAAGAGGTATTAGAAAACAACAATGAAAATCCAGTTGATTTTGTCGAAAATTTCAAGTTGAATCTTTACGCAAAAGAGATTTTTGTTTTTACTCCTACCGGAGACATTAAATCATTGCCTAAAGGAGCTACTGCCTTAGATTTTGCCTTCAATATTCACACCGAAATTGGGATGAAAACCAGAGGGGCAAGGGTCAATGGTAAATTAGTTCCACTAAGTAGAACCCTTAAAAGTGGTGAACATGTTGAAATTATTACCTCAGAAAGCATTAAACCCACGGCTAACTGGTTAGACTTTGTACAAACCTCTAGAGCCAAATCTAAAATCAAGTCCTCACTAAACGAGGAGAAAAAAAGAATTGCTGAAGATGGAAAAGAGTCACTGAGAAGAAAGCTAAAACAACTAAAAATTAATCTCAACGACAAAACAACTGCTTACATGTTAAGATATTTTAATCTTAACAGCAGTTTGGACTTGTTCTATCGAGTAGGGCTAGGAACAATTGACAATAAACAGCTCAAGGCTTTTTACAATGAATACAATAGTACTTTCCTCAACTTTTTCAAAAAAAGAATCCGAAAGCAAAAATTAGAAACCAAGAAAAATGATAAGGAAGAAATCACACAACGTTTTGACACCTTAGTATTTGGGAAAGAGAGAGAAAGTTTAAAACATGACTTGGCGAACTGTTGCAATCCCATTCCTGGTGATCGTGTGTTTGGTTTTATCACCGTTAATGAAGGCGTTAAGGTTCATAAAAAAGAATGCCCAAATGCTTTGTCTCTTCAATCTAACTTTGCTTACAGAATCATTTCAGCCAAATGGGAAGATTCTTCCTCAGATGAGTTTACTGCCTTATTAAAACTATCTGGAATTGACAATATGGGAATTGTTAGCGATGTGACTCAACTAATTTCCAATGAAATGAGTGTTAACATCAACAAAATCAGTTTTGATAGTGATGATGGAATTTTTACTGGATTAATTAGCGTTAAAGTAAAAAATAAGACCATACTAAATCGTTTGGTATCCAACCTTTTAAAGCTTAAAGGGATAGATAAAGTATTGAGACAATAATATAAGACTTATATTTGCAATATGGAGACCAAAAAGTCTAATCAGGAAATTGTAAAAGAAGTTTTCGTAAACTTCTTAAACAAGCACGCACATAGAAAAACACCCGAGCGGTTTGCTATTCTCTATGAAATATATGATAGTGAAGAACACTTTGATATAGAGTCGCTCTATATTACTATGAAAAATAAAAACTATAGGGTGAGCCGTGCTACTTTATACAATACCATAGAACTACTTCTTGAATGTGGTTTGGTCAGAAAACACCAGTTTGGAAAAAACCAAGCTCAATACGAAAAGTCCTACTTTGACCGCCAACATGACCATATAATTTTCACAGATTCAGGTGAAGTAAAAGAATTTTGTGATCCCCGAATTCAAAATATTAAAAAAACGATCGAGGAAATTTTTGATGTCGAAATTCACAACCATTCTTTATACTTTTACGGCACCAAAAAAAATAGCAAATCTGTAATCTAAATGTCAGTAGACTTATTGTTAGGGCTCCAATGGGGAGACGAAGGTAAAGGCAAAATAGTTGATGTATTAACGCAATCTTATGATATCATTGCCCGTTTTCAAGGTGGGCCTAATGCAGGTCATACCTTGGAGTTTGAAGGCATAAAACATGTGCTTCATACCATTCCCTCTGGTATTTTTCATCCCAAAGCCATCAATTTAATAGGTAATGGCGTTGTAATTGATCCAGTAATTTTTAAGAAGGAACTGGACAATCTTGCACCCTACAATATTGATTTTGCTTCAAAGCTGCTTATTTCAAAAAAAGCTCATTTTATTCTACCCACCCATCGATTGCTTGATGCCGCATCGGAGGCCGCAAAAGGAAAAGCTAAAATTGGATCAACCTTAAAAGGAATTGGTCCAACATATATGGATAAAACTGGAAGGAATGGGATGCGAGTAGGAGACATATTCACTAAAACATGGAAAAAACGTTACCAAAGCCTCGTTGAAAAGCATTTGAAAATGCTGGATTTCTACGATTCAGCTCTCGAATTTGACATCAATGAATTGGAGGAAACATTTTTTGAAGCATTAGAGATATTAAAAAAATGTAAGGTTGTTGATAGTGAAAACTACTTACACCAAGCTCAAGCTGACGGTAAGAAAATTTTGGCGGAGGGCGCACAAGGCTCTCTTTTGGATATTGACTTCGGCACCTATCCTTTTGTAACTTCCTCTACGACAACTGCTGCTGGTGCATGTACAGGTCTAGGGATAGCTCCCAATAAAATAAAAGAAGTTTTTGGGATTTTTAAAGCTTATACCACCCGTGTCGGGAGCGGTCCTTTTCCAACAGAATTATTCGACGAAGTAGGAAAACGAATCGCCAAGGTGGGACACGAATTTGGTGCTACAACCGGTAGACCTAGAAGGTGTGGATGGATCGATTTGGTCGCTCTGAAATATGCTATTAAAGTTAATGGAGTAACCCAATTAATGATGATGAAAGGAGATGTGCTCTCAGGTATAGATAAGATTAAAGTTTGTACGCATTATAAAACCGAAGATGGGGTAATTGATTACCTTCCCTTTGATATACAACCCGAATCTGTTTCTCCACAATATATAGATGCCCCTGGATGGGAAGAAGATCTCACAGAAATTGATCAAGTTGACAAGCTGCCAAAAAAGTTTATAAAATATATCGACTTTCTGGAAGAGGAACTTCAAACCCCAATCAAAATTGTCTCTGTAGGTCCAGATAGAAAACAGACCATTTTCAGGTAGTTTTTCTAATTTAGCCTCAGTAAAACTTTACTGTGAAAAAGAAATTTTATTTTGTTGTGATTCAACTTGTCTTGTTGACTTGTTTCAAATCTATGATGGCTCAAGAAGAATCAAAAATTATTAAAATTCTTCAAGCAGGTGGGTCTACGCAAGATCAGAAAAAATTTCCCGGAGCAAATATACTGGTTAAAAAAGATGATATTCGTGTCCATTTGTTACACGAAGGCGCCCTGATCAAATCAAATATCTCCTACTTCTATCCTAAACAAAATTTTTTTAAAGCCAACGGAGATGTCGTCTTCACCCAAGGCGATTCACTTAAAATGACTTGCGATTACATTGAATATGACGGTAACAAAAAACTGGCCATTGCTTGGGGAAAAGTACTGTTAGAGCGTCCAGACATGAATTTGAAAACAGATACCCTATATCTCGATCGTGCAAATTCAGAAGCATATTACAACACTTTTGGAACCATTTTGGACGAGGAAACAAAATTGACCAGTAATAGAGGTATCTACTTTATGGACCAGAAAAAATACAGATTCATCTCTAACGTTAAAATTAATGATCCCGAGTACCAACTTAAATCACAGCAATTGGATTACTTCACCGAAAGTGACAGGGCTTTCTTTTATGGAAAAACAACCATCATTGGTGAAGATTATGATATTTATTGTGAAAAGGGAGCTTATGACACCAAGCTACAAAAAGGTAATTTTCAAAAAAATGCAATTATTCTCTACAATAATAAAGAGATAAGAGGTGACAGTCTTTATTTTGAAAATGAAAAAGATTATGCCGCAGCTACAAACAATATCAGTGTAATTGACACGATTAATAAATCGGTAATCAACGGTCACTATGCGGAAATATTTAAAGCCAGAGACTCTGCGATCATTACCCGAAGAGCAATGGCGGTCAATATTGTAGATCAAGATTCATTATTTATCCATGCAGATACGCTTATCGCAACAGGTCCGTCAGAAAAAAAGATTTTAAGAGGCTTCTATGATGTGAGAATTTTTAAATCAGATTTAAGAGGTAAATCAGACTCATTACATCTTGATCAGAGCACGGGTTTAATCAAAATGCTCAAACTACCACTGACTCGGAAAGAAAGTCAAATCTTTACAGAAAGCCAAAAAAATGCCCGTAATCCTGTCTTGTGGTTTGGAAAAAGTCAAATGTCCGGTGACAAAATTTTTTTAACCTCAGACATGGAAACTCAAAAACTGGACTCCCTGAAGATTGTTGGAAATAGTTGGATCATAGAGAAGGATTCCATAAGTGATACCGGCTTCAATCAAATTAAAGGGGGGCTTCTGGATGGTCTATTCCAAGAAGGAGAATTAAGGGAAATAGACATCAGCAAAAATACCGAGGTCGTATATTATATGTATTCAGATGAAGACAATGAACTCATTGGAATCGATAAGACAACTTGTAGCCGTCTAAAAATGGTCACAGTTGACAATCAAATCGAAGACATTACATTTTTTGTTAGCCCCGACGGAAAATTATTTCCCGACAAGGATTTACCCTTAAATGAGAGAAAATTAAAAGGATTCATCTGGAGGGAGGAAGAGCGCCCCAAAGAAATTTCAGATTTATTTAGCGAGGAGGACAAACAATATCAAACCAGAGACTTGAAACAAATCAAGACTCCAGATGCTTTCCTCAATAAACAGCCTTGATTAATGTTAAATGACTTTTTAAAATATCAAGCTAAAACCACTCCACATCCTCTCGGTTTAGAAATAGAGCGAGCTAGTGGAAGTTATATATATGACGTAAATGGAAAGTCCTATTTAGATTTTGTTGCAGGTGTCTCCGCTTGTCCACTAGGTCACGGTCATCCAAAAATCATTAAGGCGATACAAGATCAAACGAATAAGTACCTACACGTTATGGTCTATGGGGAATTTGCGCAAGCTCCTGCAGTTGAACTTTGTAAAAAACTTGTAGAACTACTTCCGAAAAATCAAGAGGTTGTCTATTTAACCAATTCTGGAACTGAAGCTATTGAGGGGGCTTTAAAACTTGCCAAACGAGTTACTCAAAGACCAGGCCTGATAGCAGCAAATCAATCATATCATGGCAGTACACATGGGGCATTGAGCTTATTGGGAAATCAGGAACAGAAAAAGGGTTACCGCCCATTGCTACCTGGAGTTGATTTTATCACCTTTAATAATGAGAAAGATTTAGAAAAAATTAATGATAGTACCGCAGCTGTGATGCTCGAAACAATCCAAGGGGGAGCTGGATTCATACAGCCTCAAAAGAACTACTTGAAAAAAGTAAAAAGAAAGTGTGAAAAAGTAGGTGCGTTGCTGATTTTGGACGAGATTCAGCCAGGGTTTGGGAGGACAGGAAAAATGTTTGGGTTTGAAAACTATGGAATTAAGCCCGACATTGTTGTTATGGGTAAAGCTCTTGGCGGAGGGTTACCAATCGGCGCTTTTTCTGCTAGTAAAACCCTAATGAAAGAACTTGAATACAATCCTAAACTAGGACATATTACCACTTTCGGAGGAAACCCCGTCATTGCTGCCTCAGCACTGGCTACGTTAAATGAAATTGAGAAATCGGGTATTGTAAAAACAATTAATCATAAGGAAAAGTTGTTTAGAAAAAACCTTCGGCATCCTAAAATAAAAAAAATTCAAGGTATTGGACTAATGCTTGCTCCTATCTTCGAAAGCTCAGAGACTGCAGATTATTTGGTTCATCAATGTATTAAGAAAGGACTGCTGCTTTTTTGGCTGTTATGGGAGAAAAATGCCATCAGGATATCTCCTCCTCTTACAATAAGCGACGAACAAATTATTCTAGGGTGTCAAATAATCTGTGAAACACTGGATGAACAACAAGTTTGATGTTAATATTTTTGTTGAAAACAATAGCTCAAAGCACAAAATGAATCTCTTTTGTTCGATAACTTTAGTTTAAAGAATTAAAACTTATGTTCAACCCTTTCTCTGAGGAAAATAATCCTTCTCTAACTAAGTTTGAGCAGATGCTCAAAACTAACCAAGTACTTTTTTTTGATTCAGTTGAATTTGAGAGTATCATCCACCACTATATAGATTTCGCTGAATTTAGTCTGGCAAAAAAAGCGCTAAAAATGGGAATGGAACAACACCCGCAAAACGTTGAACTGATGTTGTTGCAAAGTGAAATTTTGCTTTTTGACGGCGCTTTCAACGCTGCTGAGGATCTACTTGAAGAAATAGAACAGTTATCACCCGAACATGAAGAGATTTTTTTACAAAGAGCAAACATCTGTTCCAAACAAAAAGATCATCCTCAAGCGATTGAACAGCTCATTAAAGCACTTGATGTAACTGAAGAACCAGTTGAGGTTTGGAGTCTAATTGGTATGGAGTACCTTTTTTTAGAGGATTACATAAAGGCTAAAGATTTCTTTTTAAAATGTGTATCAGAAAATTCAATGGACTATCAGTCTCTCTATAATTTGCTTTATTGCTATGATCAATTAGAAGAGAATATAGAGGCGATCAACACACTGAATGATATCTTAGAAACCAACCCTTACAGTGAAGTTGCATGGCATCAATTGGGAAAATTATATACCAAAATAAACAAACAGGAAGAAGCCTTGTCCGCATTCGAATTTGCCATCATAAGCGATGACCAGTTTACGGGAGCCTACATCGAGAAAGGCAAGTTATTGGAGAAATTGGGACGAATAAACCTTGCTTTAGAAAACTATCAATACGCCCTTGATATAAATGACCCCAATGCATTTGTTCATCATCGAATGGGAGAATGTCACTTAAAACTGGGGAACGATAACTTAGCTATTCAGCATTTTAAGGAGGCTATTAAACTAGAGCCCAATCATGAAAAAAGTTGGGTGGCATTGATCAATTATTTTGTGAGAAATCAAGATTTCATCAAAGCTCAGTATTACGTTAGAAAGTCACTTCAGTCGAACGCTGACAGCAGAGAGTTGTGGAAAAAAAGTGCTGAAATTCATTTTAAAATTAATTTTTACGAAGAAGCAGCCATTGCCAGTAAAACTGCAATTGAACTAGGTAATCACGATTTTAAAACTTGGATCATTTCGATGGATGCTCAGATGCATCTCAAGGAATGGGGAGCTGCAATGCAAATGTGTCAAGAAGCCCTTCAATTATATAGTGATCAATCTGCAATACTTTACCGATTAGCAGGATGCAAAATGCGCTTAGGTCACAAGGAAGAAGCTCAAATAATATTTAATAAAATAAAAAGTAATTTTAAAATTCCCGAGGGTTTCAGTCAATTATTCCCTGAATTGGCAAAAGCTCATTAGCGCGGGGATGACCCCCTCAAATACCATTTGAGTTTTTCGCTATATATTGCCTTAAAATTAGTTACTTGATAAATTTCATTTCTAAAAATTTCAATATTTACCTGAAAGGCATAGCTATGGGTTGCGCAGACCTCATGCCCGGTATTTCAGGGGGGACAATCGCACTTATTTTAGGGGTTTACAAAAAACTAATCCAGTCGATAGATGCAATAAAACTCAAAAACTTTAAAACTTTAACTAGAGTTGAGTTTTGGAAAAAAATAAACGGCAACTTTCTTCTAAGCCTTTTGGCAGGTGTTTTAAGTGCAGTCTTTGCACTTTCTTTCCTAATTGATTACTTAATCAGTAGCTTCCCGATAGCGTTATGGTCCTTTTTTCTTGGTATTCTAGTTACCAGTATATTTGTTTTAAGAAGATTAGTGAATCACTGGAGTTACCTGAACTTGGGACTGATCCTTATCGGGGCATTAATTAGCTTTCTTCTGACACAAATCACCCCAAATAGCAGTGAAATTGGATTGATTTATCTCTTCTTCTGTGGTTTTTTTGGCATCATAGCAATGATATTACCGGGAATATCAGGAGCATATATTTTATTGATATTAGGGGCCTATCAAACCGTAGTTAATTTAATTAAAACCGCTGTTGAGAGCTTAGGGAGTTTTGATTTTGATATAATTATTCCAACTTATTCCAAACTATTAATTTTTGGATTAGGCATACTAATTGGACTTCGAGTGTTTTCCTCAATATTAAAATGGTTATTGGATAATGAAAATGACAAAACCATGGCTGTACTTATTGGCTTTATGGTTGGAGCTATTCACAAGATATGGCCTTGGCAAGAGATTTTTGAGTTAGAAATAGGCAGTCAAACAAAAACATTATTTAGACCAATATCTCCTTTTAACTATCCAGAAGACGCACAATTGGTTTTAGCTTCTGTTCTTTTTCTGTGTGGTGCAGGAATGGTATGGATTTTGGATAATCAGAAGGAGAAAAACAAATAACAATGGCCAAGTCCTACACATTTAGCAAGAGCTTTATTTTAATAATAAAAGGAATTGCTATGGGTGCTGCTAATAAAGTTCCAGGAGTATCAGGTGGAATAGTAGCCTTTGTGGCCGGGTTTTATGAGGAATTGATCTATTCACTCCATAAAATCAATTTCAAAGCCATTGCAATACTATTTAAATATGGATGGTCTCCATTCTTCAAATATATCAATGGTCGGTTTTTAACTTTGTTGTTTTCTGGGGTCATCATTAGTTACTTTAGTGTATCTCTTGTGCTAGATTACTTGATTGAACAATTTGAAACACAGGTTCTCGCCGTATTTTTTGGAATGATTATCGCTTCACTTTATTTTGTGTATTACGAATTGGAGAAGTGGAATTTAAAGACCATACTTTTTTTCTTAATTGGTCTGATCATTGGGCTGCTTATTATGTTTTCCAAACCTTTGACAGAAAACGAGGGCTCGCTGTTTGTATTTTTTTGTGGAATTATTAGCGTTTGTGGAATGACGCTACCAGGGCTATCGGGCTCGTTTCTTTTATTACTACTCGGCAATTACTCACTGTTGTTGGTAGATGCGGTAAATGCCATTTATTATACTATTGGAGATATCTTTGATCTAAATTTTGGTTTTTTACAGGATTCATCGAGAATGAAATTACTCCAATTATCTGCTATTTTCACAATTGGGTCCATAGCAGGGCTTATATTTTTTTCGAATATATTAAGCTATGTTTTAAAGAATTATCATCAAATTACTATCGCAACAATAGTTGGTTTTATCGGTGGGTCACTCGGAGTAATTTGGCCTTGGAGAGACAAAGTTTATAAACAAAGTGAAGGTGGGGAAATCATTTACAATTCGATTGGTAATCCCATAATAGCCTATTACGATTATATTTTACCCAATATAAAATCTACAAACTTTTGGTTCTTGACTTTATTCATAATTTTAGGTGTCGGAATTGTAACACTTTTAGAAAGATATGGAGTCAAAAAAAAATGATTTAAGACGCTTTGGTCTTGTCGGAAAGAATATAGATTATTCTTTTTCTCGAGGCTATTTCAGTCAAAAATTCAAGGCGGAAAACCTTCTCAATTGTTCTTACGAAAATTTTGATTTGACTTCTATCGACTCCCTGCGCGAAGTTTTTAACACTGATAAAATTTCTGGACTTAATGTAACCACACCATACAAAAGAGAAGTCATCCCTTTTTTAGACCGGCTTTCTAAACCCTCAAGTGAAATGCAGGCAGTCAATACCATTAAATTTGAAAAAAATGGTAAAATAAGTGGTCACAATACTGATGTTTACGGTTTTGAAAAATCACTGGTTGAACTCACTGCGAAGTTACCTAAGCAAGCACTGATACTAGGTACTGGTGGTGCATCATCCGCTGTTGCCTACGTACTTGACAAACTAAAGATCAAATTCTTATATGTATCGAGAAACCCACAGGGAAAGCATCTCAATTATCAGGCTGTAAATGCTGAGTTATTGAATGAATACCAGTTAATTGTTAATGCTTCTCCAATAGGGACTTATCCAAATGTAGAATTATCTCCTGATCTCCCCTATCAAGCCATTAATAAAGGTCATATTTTATTCGATCTGATTTATAATCCTCTTGAAACATTATTTTTAAAAGAAGGGAAAAAAAGAGGAGCCACAATTTCCAACGGGTTAAAAATGCTAGAATATCAAGCAGAAAAATCCTGGGAGATTTGGAATAGCTAGATACAGTCCTTTTTTTTTCGTAAATTTTAGAAAAATTTGGTGTTTAACTAATAAGACCTGATTGATATGGCAAAGAAAGAATTAAAAGCCAGCGATCCTCAGGAGAAAGATAAAGTGTTGGCTCCTGAGTCAACTGTTCGTCCTGAAGGTGCCCCTGAAATAGAAGAAAAAACAACTGAGGAAACAGCAGCTTCAACAGTTGACAAAAGTGATTCCTCTGCACCCCAAAATGAAGAAAAAGAGGAAAAAAAATCAGATTACAGTGTTTTTGATTTAACTCAGCTCGTTAGTAAGTTAGAAGTACTTACTAAACATGATAATTGGTACAATCATGGAAAAGAAATACAAGAGATCACCTACCAGTATGAGTTAAAATTCAAAAAAGAAATTCAGGCCAAAAAAGAGGATTTTATAAATGAAGGGGGAAATGAAATTGACTTTTATTTCCGCCCCAGCCATAAAAATGAATTCGACCAAATTTTAAGAGATTACAAGAAGAAAAAAAGAAATTATTTTCAAGAAAGAGAGCAAGCTCAGAAACTTAATCTTGATCGAAAATTAGAAATCATCGAAGGCCTAAAAAACCTAATCAATGTAGATGAGAATATCAATAACATCTACAAAAAATTTAGAAATTTACAGGACAGTTGGCATAAAACTGGAGCTGTTCCAAGAGCACAAAGCAATAATATTTGGCAAACATATAAGCATCATACCGAAATTTTTTACGATTTCCTTCACTTGAATCGAGAATTGCGTGATTTGGATTTCAAACACAATTATGAAGAGAAAATTAAAATTATTGAGGAAGCTGAAAAATTAGCAAGAACACCTGATGTATTGAAAGCCTCTCGTGACTTAAATACGCTACATCGACTTTGGAAAAACGATTTAGGGCCAGTAGCAAAAGAACACAGAGAGGAACTTTGGAAGCGTTTTCAAGAAGCTAGCCAAACAATACACAATCGTAGGCAGGAATTTGATAAAGAATACGATAATATCCTTGAGTATAATCTAATTAAAAAGAACGAGCTTATAAAAAAAATGGAGGAAATTAAAAATAATCCTCCTCAAAACCACAATCAATGGAGGAAGACCATCGATGATTTCAACAAGCTCAGAGAGGAATTTCAGTCGATTGGTCAAGTGACAAAAAAATACAGCAAAGCTACATGGAACAGCTTTAGAGAGATAAGCAGAGAAATTAATAGAGAAAAAAATCAGTTCTACAAATCCCAAAAAATAGAGCAGCGAAAAAATATTGATCTTAAAAAAGCGCTGATTCAGGAGGTAAAAGATATCCTAGAAAAAGATGATTGGAGATCCTACAGCACACGAATGAAAGATATCCAAAAGGACTGGAGAAACATTGGATTCATTCCGAGAAAGTTTTCCAATGAACTTTGGGAGGAATTTCGCTCCAACTGTAATTTATTTTTTGAACGTATAAAGTCTGGTTACCAAAAAATTAGCGAAGAGGAATTAGAGGTCCAAAATAAAAAAGAAACTTTTATTAGAGCCATTAAAGATTTTAAAATCCCAACAGATATTGAGGCATTCAAAATTTTCTCTGACCAACAATGGGATGCATTTCAACAACTGGGAACACTTACAGTTAATAACAATAAAATATTTATTGAAAATTACAACAAGGCACTTTCAGAGGTTATTGACAGTTCTTTAATGGAAGAAGAAATTAAAAAAGAGGCTAAGAATCATCTTCGATTTTTCATTATTAAAGACGATGACAATGAGTTGTCAAGAGAAATTCAAAATATCAAGAAAAAGATCGAGGAAATTAATTCTGAAGTACGTCAACTCGAAAATAACTTAGACTACTTTTCTAATTCAAGCAGTGATAACCCATTGCTGGTCGAAGTAAGTTCAAAATTAGAAGATTTAAAATTAAAAGAACAGCATTGGAAAGACCAATTGGTCCCATTACGAAAAATGAAAAGAGCGTTAGAATCTAACAACATTAGTACAACCGAAAATTCAGCGCCTGAAAATCTTGATGAAGAAGCCAATTAATGAGACTTGGCTTCTTGCCAAAAAGCTTCCATTTCATCCAGTGACAGTTCGTTAACGCTTTTACCATTTTCAATGGCTTTCGATTCAATATAATTGAACCGCTTAATAAACTTTTTATTCGTACGCTCTAGTGCAGACTCAGGGTTAATCTCTAAAAAACGTGCATAGTTAATTAGAGAAAATAAGACATCGCCAAACTCTGCTTCTATCTCAGTACTATTTTTTTGATAAACTTCTGCTTTTAGCTCCTGAAGCTCCTCCTTTACCTTATCCAAAACACCCTCAGTATTACTCCAATCAAAGCCAACTCCTGAGGCTTTTTCCTGAATCCTAAAAGCTTTCACTAAGGCAGGTAAACTTTTGGGAACGCCTTCCAACACACTTTTTTTCCCTTCTTTGAGTTTAATCGACTCCCAATTTTTAGCAACTTGGTCTGCATCATCTGCTTTGATATCTCCATAGATATGGGGGTGGCGGGAAATTAATTTTTCCGAAATACCATGCGCTACATCACCAATATCAAAGGCTTTATTTTCGGAGCCGATTTTTGCATAAAAAACAATATGGAGTAACAAATCGCCCAATTCCTTTTTTATCTCGTCATTATCTTTTTCCAGAATTGCATCGCCAAGCTCGTAGGTTTCCTCGATCGTCAAATGCCTCAGGGTTTCAAAAGTTTGCTTGCGATCCCATGGACACTTCACTCGAAGTTCATCCATGATGTTCAGTAATCGCTCAAATGCCTTTAATTGGTCCGCTCGTGAAT
>CEOK01101894.1_pt1 | contig 15227 bp, 13 predicted proteins | sample 427001 | NCBI WGS metagenome assembly CEOK01 (sample SAMEA2591108, study PRJEB7988) | marine metagenome | isolation source: saline water (ENVO:00002010), including | reverse complement strand
GTATATTGATAGATAATTTAGTTTACACCAACTTTAAAGTCCTATGACAAAACAGGGATATAGTCGGCGAAAATTTACCACCCAATTATTGGGTGGAGTCGCCACCGTGGGCATAACGCCAACAACAATATTCGCCCAGCAAAACGTATCGAAATCAGCTGCTGAAATTGATTGGTACGATGTTAAGCAGATAGGGGTTGAGGGCAAAGGCTGGAAGAATACCAAAAGATACTTTGACCGTTTACCTGCAAAAGCAGAAGGGATTGTTCGTGAGAAAGTGTGGAATTTATCTCGACATTCTGCCGGGATGTGTATGCGTTTTGAAACAAATTCACCCAATATATATGTGCGTTATAATCTGTATTTATCGCGTTTGTCTATGTCCCATATGCCTGCCACAGGGGTCAGTGGCTTAGATTTGTACGCCAAAAATGCGGAGGGAAACGACCGTTGGGTAGCTGTGGTAAGACCAGATAATAAGCAAATGAATACCCCTCTTGCCGAAAACCTTAGGTCCGGCAAGCGTCAGTATACCATCTATTTGCCTTTATACAACGGCGTTGACGATTTTGAGGTAGGCGTCTCCAGCGGGCAGACGTTTACTCCCATTGCTCCACGCAAAGAAAAACCTCTACTTTTCTACGGAACGTCTATAATGCATGGGGCCTGTGCATCACGCCCTGGGATGGCATTCCCAGCAATCTTAGGAAGAAGATTAAACCGCCCGACCATCAATCTTGGGTTTTCAGGAAAAGGCCGAATGGAAGCTGAGGTGGCCGACTTGTTAGCAGAGGTAGATCCTTGTGCCTATGTTATCGATTGTCTTCCCAACATGAATAATAAAACTGTTTCTGAAAGGGCGGTTCCACTGGTGAAAAGAATCAGACAAACGCATCCAGAAACTCCCCTACTTTTGGTCGAGGACCGCAGTTATACCAACAGCCAGTTTTTTCCCCAAAGAATGGCCCATCACCTGGAAAGCAGAAAAGCCCTAAGAGCGGCTTACGCCACATTGAAGGCCGATGGTGTTAAAAACGTATTTTACTTGAATGGTGAAGGTCTATTGGGAACAGATGGTGAAGGTGCAACAGATGGTTCTCATCCCAACGATTTGGGAATGATGCGGTATGCAGATGCTTATGAACCCGTTTTGAGGGCCATGCTCAAATATTATTAAAAGTCTAATGTTAAATAATATGATTAATTTTATTTGACGATTGACGGCGGAAAAGATCCTTTGATTCAATCTGATAATTTTTATAAAGCAGCATGATAAAAAAAACAAGTTGGCGACCATTACCTGATTTTTTAACCATAAAAGAGAGTAAAATAGAAGGTTTGGGTGTTTTCACCACCCGTGATTTACCAGAAGGGTTTGATTTGGGAATCTCTCATGTTTTTGATGAACGTTTTCCCGATGGTTATATTAGATTGCCTTTAGGAGGTTTTATCAATCACCACGAGATCCCTAATTGTACTGCCTACGAAGCCAATGAGGACGAGAAAATGGGCAATATAAAGCACCTGCGAATAAAAGCATTAGAGGCTGTAGCCAAGGACACAGAAATCACCATCAGGTACATTATTAATAGATTGGAGGACCCCAACTGGGAGTTTGAGTATGAAGTATCTCAATAATTGTAATTGGATTTAAAAAAACCCGCTAATTTTTTTAAAATCCTTAGCGGGTTAACCAATTAAACATACATGAAGTTTATCCACATCACATTAAAGTTACTTTAAAGTCTGTTAAATATTTCGTAAGGCCAGGTTAAATGAAAGTTAAACTTCGTTTAAAAAAAAAGGGCATCCCTAAAGATGCCCTCGTATTAACCATAAATCAATTCAAAGAATGAATCAAGTATTCAAAAATACTTCCAAAAATTTTAAGTTGCTGCAATCGCACCACTTTTTTTAACTTTTAAATAGATTTTTTCATAAAAAATCAGTTAAAATGCTCATTAATTATTTACTATAAATATTTTATTGATTTCCATTGCTGATTAGAAAAGAAATCCACTCTTTTTCAAAGAGATTCGGATTCAGTAAATGGTAAAATTCAGATACTTTTTTGGGATTCTTCTGAAGTTCTTTATAATTCTTAAAATCAATGCGGTCTGGAAAATAATTTTTTAGGTGCACTGCCATGTGTTTGTTGGGAACTTCAATATGCCATCCTGCAGGATCTATAATAGGTGAGAAAATAGCAAATGTTGGTATTTTTAAGCTTTTTGCCATGTTTATTGCCCCGCCTTCATTTCCCAAGATGGCCACACAATGGTAAACCGTTTTCATGAAGTCCCTCAAAGAGCTAGGGGTCAATTTTTTTGCTATTGCATTTTTGGTGGAAGGTGCTAAATGATCCATCAAATCCAATATTTTATCTTCCTGATCGGGACGGTAATTTAATATGATGGGCAGCTGTGTTGTTTTATAAGTCACCTCAATCAAACGGGCCAAATATTCAGATGGGTAAGTTTTTATATCGCTACTTCCCATGGCGGAAATCATGATGGCTTTTTTTTCTTTCCCTATCACCTGGTCCATTTTTTTTCTGGAAGACAGCTTTTCTTCATCACTTAGGAATATTTCTACTTCGCTGTTTTTTTGAGCATCTCCCATGATGGGTTCCAACAACTGAAACCGGTTTACAGTTGATAATTGAAGTACCGAGTCTTGTTTGATTTTTCTTTGGATGGAATGGTTGTAAACCAGTATAGTATTAATCTTTTTAAACCCTATTTTTTTCTTGGCAGGTGTAAATGCACATATGAGTAAGCTCTCCAATTTTCCATAACAATCGATGATATAATCATACTTTTTATTCCTCTGATTCAGTAGAAATTTAAAAAGACCCCATTTATTTTTTTTGAAATCGTCTTCAAAAACGACGATTTCATCGATGTAGGGATTATGACGAATCACATCCAATGTATGTCTATTGGCAATAAAATCAACAGTTATCTTTGAATTCCACATTTTAAGATTTTTACAAATAAGGGTGCTTAGCAGCACATCTCCTATCATTTTTTGTTGAATCACCAATATTTTCATAGTACACTTAATAGACTAAAACAATTTAATGAGGAATCCATTAATATGAAGCTTTTCTCCAGCTGATTTTTTTGAAAATTCAACCAAAACCTAAAAAAGCATAAATAAAAGGTCCCTGATGGATCATTTTAATTGCCAGGCCTATTTAAATTCTAAATCTGTAAAACAACCCTTGATACACCATAAATATCCATTATTACTTAATTCTCATCTTAATTTTCTTTAATCTTGTCCAATAGATTTTTTTTAGTTGAGTTCATTTTGTTTTTTAAATACCGTTAATGAATGGGGGGGTGGCGAGAAATGGCATCTCGAGATGGCGCATTATCTTCATGCCCTGGGTCACCGTGTATTGGTGATGGCACAATCTGGCTCAGCATTGCAACACCGGGCAACAGCATTGGGGATTAAAGTTCATGTTATTGCGTTATCCAACCTCAGTTTCTTAAACCCTTTTACCATAAACGGAATGGTAAAGGTTTTAAAAGATCAGCAGGTAGACAGTATCGTACTCAACCTTTCAAGAGATTTAAAATGTGGTGGAATTGCCGCAAAAATAGCAGGAGTAAGAAATATTATTTTTAGAAGGGGGAGTGACCGACCCGTCAGAAATTATTTTATTAACCGGTTTTTATATCAAAAAATAATAAGCCGTGTTTTGACCAATTCACAGGCCACTAAAAATTCGATTTTATCCAATGGGACCTCACTGATTTCACCAGAAAAAATTGCAGTAATCCCCAATGGAATCGATACTACAACTTTTATTGAAAAGGCCTTTATCCCCTTGGTAGATAATAACGACAATAACTTTACTCTTGCGGCCCTGGGAAGACTGGTGCCACAGAAAAATTTTGAGTTTTTGATTCCCGTTGCGGTGGAGTTAAAAAAAAGAGGCATTCCTTTTCAGATGCTAATCGGAGGAAAAGGAGAACAGGAGGGTTTATTGAAATCAATGGTAGTTGAAAATGATTTGGAAAATGAAATAACGTTTACAGGGTTCATTGAAAATCCAAAAGACCTGTTGATGTGTGCCGATGTTTTTTTGTTGCCCTCTCTTTGGGAGGGTTTCGGATATGTTGTTATAGAAGCTTCTTTATCTGGTTTGCCAGTCGTTGCGTTTGACATCAGTAGCAACAGCCAAGTGGTTACTGAAACTTCAGGTTTTCTCACCCCACCCCACCAAGTTCAAGCATTTTCCGATAAGATTGAGTACCTCTACTTAAACCCAACAAAAAGGATAGAAATGGGTAAGGCTGGACAAACATTTGTAAAAAACAATTTCGAATCAGATACGATTTTTCAAAAGATAGCCTCCTATTTATTGGGCTAAAAACTAACCCACTTTAAATATCATAGGTTTGCCCGTTTCCTGTTTTTCAAAGATGATCTAAAAGAAGGAGCAAAAAAAAATCTTCAGTAGGGCGGCAACAGCACAGATGGAAGTAGGAAGTATCCTACTCTAATGGGGAATCAGTGATTATCTTTATAGATAATCTGCTATTTATCCCCTGCCAAAGTCATCTTGAACGCGGACAATATCGTCTTCATTTGAGGGGTGATCTGGATCGGTATGTTGCCAGATTTCAGCGACCAAAGCTTGATTCTCAAGGCCAATAAGCCGATGTCGTTCACCCTTTCGCAGTTTTACTTGATCCCCTTCGTTGAGTGTGATAAGCGGTTTTTGATCATCATCATCGGATCGGATAATTCCCACAGCGCCACGGTAGACACGCCAGATTTCGGCTCTTCTGTGATGGTATTGCCAAGACAGTCGCGCCTTGGGGTTGACCACAAGTATTTTTGGACTTAACTTTCCTCCAATTTTTAGACTTTCAATTGCAATGCCTTCAAAAAATTGATCGGCAAACTTTTGGGCTTGGGTTTCTTCGATTACTAAAAACCCACCCCAGGGCCTTTCGAAGTCAAACGCTTTAACTTGATAGCCAAAAGACTCTATTTGCTGTTTTATTTCGGGAAAATTTTTCATGCTACGCTATAATAATTATAAAAAAAACAGGAATGGCAAGCTTTTACCGTTCCTGTTTTTTTAAACTGAATTGTAAAATTAGATTGGGAGTTCCCAACCGTTGCGATATTCTTTACTTACAAAATTATTGGCTTCTTCCAAGTTTTTGATTTTCATGTTTTCTCCGTCCCATTGAAGTTTTTTACGGCCGTAATATTTAACAATTTTTCTTCCATTACTTCGCGTTCCTACAACTTCTCTGAGGTCACGACTTCTCAGCGCCAGATTACCCATGATCACTGTCTCGGTAAAGGGTCCTGAATAATCAAAAGAAGAGGTCAAGGCCTTGTGCTCAGCACTGTCGAATCCAGCCTTACAGGCCTCTGTCCAAGTGGAAGCGTGAACATCATTCACATTGGGCTGCTTTCTGGTGTCATAGACTACGGGGTCTTCTCCCTTAACATAAAGGGTAGGATTATTGGCGTAAATCTCAGAGGTAATTACCCCTTTACTTCCAAGCATCATAATTCCACTGGAGTTTCCAGCATCAAAGCCCATGATGAATTCTTCTTGGATTTCTTCTGGGACCGTGGGGGTCAATCCACCATCCATCCAGATCAATTTAATACCGTCTTTGTTGTGCGGAGAGTTTTTGTATTCCAAAGTAACCATAGATGAAATGGGGCACCCCTCTGGTGTGTATTCTGGAGTCCACATTTTCTTAAATACATTGGTCGCCGTGCATTCCACGCTGCTCGGATAACCCAACCGAAGTGTTTTGTAGGGTGCATCCAGAGTATGGCAACCGATATCGCCCAAGGCTCCTGTTCCATATTCCCAAAAGCCCCTCCAATCAAACGGGTGTAGTCCAGGTGAATAGGGTTTGGATTTGGCCGTCCCCAACCACAAATCCCAATTCAAGGAATCTGGTTTTTTGGCAAGGTTGGCGCTGGGGTGATTCAGCCCTTGTGGCCATACTGGACGGTTGGTCCACGCATAGATGGTATGAACTTTTCCGACTTTATTTTGATCAATCCACTCTTGGATTTTAGGAACTCCAATACTGGATCCTCCTTGATTTCCCATTTGGGTAACGATTTTATTTTTCAATGCAGTTTGGGCCAAAAGCCTCGCTTCTGCAATGGTATGTGTCAATGGTTTTTGAACATATACGTGGATACCGCGGTTCATGCAATCATACGCAATTTTTGCATGGTTGTGATCTGGCGTTGATATGGTCAGCGCATCGATGTTTTTTTCTTTGTCAAGCATTTCTCTATAATCGATATACTTGTTGGCATCGGCGTGAGCAGTATATGCACTACTGGCTCTGGCTGGATCAACGTCGCAAAGCGCTACGACCCTGTTTTTTCCGTTTTGATAGGCATTTTTAATGTCAGAGGTACCTTTTCCCCCCGAGCCTATTGCCGCTAATCCCAATTGATCACTTGGAGCGGTGAATCCATTTCCTCCTAATACATGGCGAGGAACGATAAAAACTCCCGTTCCAATCATCCCAGATTTTTTAATGAAATTTCTTCGTGATTTAGCTTTATTGTTTCGCATTTTTTATTTTTTTCGTGATTCTAAATTTAAATAAGTTTTTTGATTTTACACAATTTGACTTATTTATTTGTCCTACAGGGAAATATCTCTTTTCCAAGGGAGAAAATCGAATTGTCGATTTTGGGTTGCCTTAGGAATGATTTCACCACTGGCCACTTTGATAATATACGACAGTAATTCATCTGAAATTTCCTCCAAACTTTGAGTACCTTCGATGATAGGACCCGTATTGAAATCGATGATGTCTTTCATCTTGAGGTATACCTCCGTATTTGAAGCGACCTTAATCACCGGCGTAATGGGGTTTCCGGTAGGAGTTCCCAATCCGGTTGTAAAAATAATAAGATTGGCTCCTGAACCTGCCATTGCAGTGGTACTTTCGACATCGTTTCCGGGGGTGCACAACAGGTTTAGCCCTTCATTTTTTATAAATTCTCCATAATCCAAAACATCGACTATGGGAGCACTTCCCCCTTTTTTTGCTGCACCTGCAGATTTCATTGCATCGGTGATCAATCCGTCTTTTATATTGCCGGGGGAGGGATTGGTGCTAAAATCTGTTCCCGCAGCGATAACCTTACTTTCATAGGCCTCCATCAGCGAGATGAATTTTTTGGCAGATTCCACATTTGTACAACGATTCACCAACTCTTGTTCTACTCCCCTAAGCTCGGGAAATTCGGAAAGGATAGCACTGCCGCCTTGGGCCACAAGCTGGTCCATAGCTGCCCCCAGTGTGGGGTTGGCCGAAATACCCGAAAACCCGTCCGAGCCGCCGCACTCTAAACCTACACTCAGTTTGGACAGCGGTGCCTTTTGCCGCGATATTCCGTTTATTTTTTTTATTTCAACCAAAGATTCTTGGATGATGTTTTGAATTAAATTCTCTTGTTTACCGACTTTTTGCTGATCAAAAATCAGTAATGGTTTGTCAAAGTCCTCATTGATCATTTTTAACTGTTCTAAGAAAAGATCAACCTGAAGGTTTTGACACCCTAAACTCAAAACAGTAGCCCCGGCCACATTTGGGTTATTAACATATCCGGCCAAAAGTTTCCCCAGAACTTTTGAGTCGGCCCTTGTCTCCCCACAACCAGAGTGGTGGGTGATGAATCTGATTTCAACATTGGGAAAAGGGTTGGCAGGATAAGAGGGTTTTTGTTTTTCTGTTTTACCTTGGATAAGGCTCCTCAAGAAATGCTGGTGCTCCTCCATTTTTTCAGGATAAAATTCTCTTTCAAAAACAGTCTTAAGCAATTCTATATTTCTATTTTCACAAAATACCAAAGGAAAAAATAGCCATACGTTTTGGGTTCCGACGCTTCCATCCTTTCGGGGATATCCCATAAAATATTGATCCTTTATCTCAGCCTTTAACGGCGTCGATTTGCCTGTATTTTCAAAGCTGATGTTTTCGTTAAAGGCATTGTCCATATTTTTGGTGGTCAGGGCGGCACCTTGTGGAATATTTTGGTTGGCAACCCCCACTTTTACCCCATACATCAAAAGAGGATCTCCTTTTTTTAAAGGTTCTATTGAGAATTTATGCTTCTGCTGAATGTCCTCACTAAGTGTGATTTTTTGGCCATCAATTTCAAAGACTTCTCCTTTGTTGAGATTTTCTAAAGCGACAATCAAATTGTCACTGCTGTGGATTTTTATAATTTTACTCATGACTTACGGGTTGAAGGCTTGATAAGCCTCTGCGATTGTTTTTTGCGAAGTAATGGCGGTCAGGGCTTGGGTAAGCGTTTCTTTCAGCTGGGGGACTTCTGTTAGGTTTTGATCCCAAAGCGCTGTGTTTGACAAAGTCTTGTCAACCACCTCTCCTACACTGCTGTCCTTCCACACCTGATCAAAAAATGCAATTATCGAGGCGTCATCTTTTAAAGCAACCTGGTGTTGGGAAACTTCTTTTCCATAGAAGTACAATAATGCCGCCATGGCAAAAGTGATGTTCTTTGGAATTTTATTTTGTTTATTATTATAATTCAAAAGACTGGGCAATACCCGGACTTTAAATTTTGAAATTGAGTTGAGAGAGATGGACGCCAACTGGTGAATGATAAAAGGGTTGGAAAACCTCTCTAAAACAGATTGGGCATAATCCTCTAATGCCTCCTTGTCAAAATCTATGCTGGGGATAATTTCCTCGTAGAGTGTTTGGGAAAGAAATTTTTTCAGAAACGGATCTTCGAGACATCCCGATACCGTGGGGGTTCCGTGAAGAAGACCTAAAGGAACTATTGTGGTATGGCCCCCATTGAGGATTCTCACTTTACGGGTTCTGTAGATGCCCAGATCGGGTACAATCGTTACATTAACATCCTTGAGTTGATCCACGGGAAACAGCTCCAGTAACTTTTGGTCTCCTTCTATGACCCAAAGGAAAAAGGGCTCACTAGTAACCATCAAACGGTCATCAAACGGCAAATCTTTTTTGTAGAAATCAAGATCTTTGGTAGGGAAGCCAGGCACAATTCTGTCCACCAAAGTGTTGTAGAAATGGTTAGTCTTCAGCCAGGTTTTAAAATCTTCTTCAAGCTGCCATTGGTCACACAGTGCTGTCATAATATCCCTGAGCTTACTCCCGTTTTTGTCAATCAATTCGCAAGGGATGATGTGCAATACTTTATCCTTGTCTCCATTGAATTTTTCATAACGTTGATACAAGAATCGCAAAAGCTTTCCAGGAAATGACTGGGGGGGCGAAGCGTTGAAATCGTCATTTTTATCGTGTGCAATCCCGGCCTCTGTGGTGTTTGAAAACACAAAAGTTAAGTTTTCGTTTTCGGCCAACTTTAAATATGATTCAAATGATTCATAGGGATTGATCATTTGATCAATACAATCAATTTGAATGCTATTTCTTTGTGTTTTACCGTCCAATATTCCCTCTTGGAATAGGTGGTATTTCCCTTTTTGACGCTTGAGTTCACTAAGGGTTCCGTTGGGAAGGGGTTGGACAATACTGACCTTGCCATCAAAAGGGGTTTCCGTATTTAATATTTGGATACAGTAATCGACAAACGCCCTAAGAAAATTTCCCTCTCCGAATTGGATACTGTCTTTTGTGATGCGCGCCATGAAATATAGATTTGTTTGGTTTTAGATGTAAAAAATTTATTGACTAATTTTGTAAAAATACATACTTTTTGATTGGAATAATAGTGAGAAATTTAATAATTATCAGTTGAAAATATATCTCTACATTTTAATGGTTTTGTGCTTGATGGGCTGCAGCAAGGACAAACAGCTGTGCGATACCATTCAGAATAAGGAGGAGAACAGTGGGGTCTATTATTTCTACTTTAGAACCAATTACTATAACAACCCTCAAATGAATCAAATCGGTGGGGCTGGAATCAACAGCCAGTACGCTTCCGGTAAAGTATCTGAAGAGGTCTACAATCAATATGATATCGGAGACCAGTATTGTTACTAAAGTCCTTTTGATGTATTCACTTTCTCGGGCTTAAAATCGAATTAAATCCTCTAAATTTGCTGTACTATATTCATAAATGAAAAACATTGCTGTACTCATCGCTTTTCTTATATTTTCAGGAAGTTATTTTAGCTTTTCCCAATCCATTATAACCGACCGCCCAGACCAAACTGAGAGTGCGGTCACCTTGGAAAAAGGACGATTACAGATTGAGTCGGGGATACTGATTCAAACCGAAGGAGAGGGGGCCAACCAACTGAATTCTTTGGCAGTTCCTACCAATCTTTTTCGTTACGGAATTTCCAGTAAAGTAGAACTCCGTCTTGTTTTACAATTCGATGGAGCAGAGGCCTATGGCGATGATACTTACCAATTTGCTTTAGGAAACATAGAGTTGGGCAGTAAAATAGTTTTAAATAAAAAAGAAGACCCAACGGTTCAATGGGCCCTGCTGTCTCATTTGTTTTTACCAGGAGATGATTGGGGTCAATTTTCAGAGCAAGTTGGATTCCTCAACAGGTTATCTATAGCACACACCATAGGAGAAAAGGTGAATGTTGGGTACAATATTGGTTACAATCATTATGCCGGAGGAAGGGGAAATTACCTCTACACACTCGCTGTAGGATTTGGTTTGAATGACAAATGGAGTATCTATGTTGAGCCTTATGGCGCTGTATTCACTTCCTCATCTCCACTATCAAATTTTGACTATGGGCTCGCTTACTTGGTTAACGACAATTTGCAACTGGATTTGTCTTTTGGGACGGGACTCAACAACCCCATGAACTATCAATCTTTGGGAATAAGTTGGAGGCAAAAAGCCAAGGAGAAGGAAAATCAATAAATTAGAAACTTCATTCCCAAACAAATAGTAACTCAATGTATCATTGAAATTATCAAATTTTATATATTTTTGACAAACCAATACGCTTCTTAAAGAGAGATGAAATCACAGAATATTTACAGCACATCAGCAACAAATTTTATGCTGACATTCTTGATTGTCTGCCTATTGTCCAATGCCTTTTTAGTGACTGATATTTTAATTGCAAAAGACAATATTGCCCTCAGCACTGACATTGACAACAATTCTAAAGAAGACAAAAACACGCTCGACATCGAGGAAGAGCCTAAAATTTTAGACTATTTTTCTCACCATCTTTACTCTAACGTTTCTGCTAGTACATCTAACTTTCTCATTTTGGGAATTAAAGATGTTTTGAATACTGAAGACTTGCCCCCTCCCGAACACCACCCCGTGGTATAATTTTTCCACTTCAATCCGGAGGTAATTACGTTTTTTTTTAAACTAAAATTTCAATAAATGAAAAATTTATTTTCACATTTAAAAGGTGATATTTTTGGCGGTATAACCGCAGGAATCATTGCCTTACCGTTGGCCTTAGCTTTCGGGGTATCGTCAGGTTTGGGTCCCACAGCGGGTCTTTATGGCGCTATCTTTTTAAGTTTTTTTGCAGCACTTCTGGGGGGAACCAACACACAGATTTCCGGTCCAACAGCACCCATGACAGCGCTAAGTATGGTGGTAATCGCTACACTAATTTCCTCTAATGATGGAGACGTAGGAAAAGCCTTACCCATTATCCTGGCCGTTTTTATGCTGTCGGGATTAATGCAAATAGGTTTGGGTTTTATGGGTTTAGGAAAATATATCCGATACATTCCCTACCCAGTTGTCTCCGGTTTTATGACTGCCATCGGTTTAATCATTTTGACCACCCAAACACTACCTGTCTTGGGATATTATCCCAAGGAAGATGCAGCACTGGTCGAGTCATTCAAACCTCAGGCCGAGGCGGTTTTATTAGGAAAAATATTAGAAGAGGAAGCAGGAGAAGGGCTATTTGTCTTGGAAGACTTTTCTGAAACTGTCTCGAGAGGTCAGCAAATAACAGAAGGCGAGATTCAGCAGGAAGCCCAAGTGTTGGCTTCAAAATACGCCTCTGGTGTTATAGGATCAATAAAGGCCCTGCCCTTAGCCTTTGCTGGGATCAATTGGATTGAATTGCTCTTAGCGTTGGGAACCATTGTAATCATTTTTGGCTTTAAGAAAATCACTACCGCCATTCCCAGTACCTTGGTGGCACTTCTGGTGATGTCAGCCATAGCCGTATTTTTTGTACCCGGTTACCGTCCTATTACAGCCATTCCCAGTGGGTTTCCCATGCCACAATGGGGAATATTTACCGAGTTAAGTCTTTTGGAACTAACTCCCTACATCCTCACCTCATTGACTCTGGCATTACTGGGCGCCATCGATTCTTTGTTGACCAGTGTTGTTGCCGATAACATGACCAAAACACGTCACTTACCCAATAAAGAACTTATTGGACAAGGGATAGGAAACAGTATATCAGCTTTGTTTGGTGGGCTCCCAGGAGCTGGCGCTACCATCAGAACTGTAGTCAACATTAACTCGGGAGGGGTAACCCGTCTTTCGGGGATGATATCGAGTATGGTCCTATTGCTCATACTCCTTATTTTTAGCTCTGTGGCCTCCACCATTCCTGCAGCAGTACTAGCAGGTATTTTGGTTACAGTAGGGATCAGTGTTATGGATTATCGCGGGCTAAAAGCCATTCCGATATTGCCCAAAGATGTCAAATTGGGCAAACTGGGCATAAGCTCTGAGGTGATTGTTATGCTTTGCGTAATGCTATTGGCTACTTTTTGGAACTTGGTATACGCCGTTGGAATAGGCCTGGTTATTGCCTCGCTGATGTTTATGAAAAAAATTGGCGATTCAACAGCCAATCAATCAAAACTGAAAACCCTTCCAGACGATCCCGCAAAGGAGGAAGAGATTTTAGACGCTAATGGCACAGTAGACATTGTTGTCAAACAAGTCATGGGTCCATTATTTTTTGGATCAGCAGATGGATTTCAAAACTTAGCCAAAAAAATCCCTGCTTCTGCTCAAGTCGTCGTAATGAGGCTTGAAACGATGAATTATCTTGACCAATCTGGGCTATATGCTTTAGAGGAAATTCTGGTAGACCTCATTGAACAAGGAAAAACCATTTATTTGGTCGACCTCCAAAAGCAACCTAAGTACATGATGGAAAGGGTTAAAATGATTCCTCAATTAATCCCCCAAGAAAACATCTTTGAAGACTATAAAACCTGCTTCTCAACCATTAATAAAAATCATAAAGTAAAGTAATCAATTATGGAAATTAAATCAGAATTGCTAAACAAAGAAACGCAAAACAAGCTAACTCCCGATCAGGTATATGATGCCTTAAAACAGGGAAACAAGCGTTATATAAACAATCAACTCACAGAGGTGTCTTTAGACGGTCTTCGGTCAGACAGTGTAAATGGGCAGTTTCCCCAAGCCATTGTTCTTTCTTGTATAGATTCCAGGGTTGTTGTAGAGCAAGTTTTTGACCAAGCACTGGGCGATATTTTTGTTGCACGAGTAGCAGGGAACTTTGCTAATACAGACATTGTTGCCAGTATGGAATACGCTTGCGGAGTAGCAGGAAGTAAACTTATTGTAGTATTGGGACATGAAGGCTGTGGCGCTGTCAAAGCGGCCTGTGATAATGTAGAGCTGGGGAACATCACCTCGCTTTTGTCCAATATCACACCCTCAGTTGCAGCGGTAAAAGGTGGCGCAGACGCCCCCCACGGCAGCAGTAATGCAGCGTTCGTAAATGCCGCTATAGACGAAAACGTAAATCAAACTATCGATAAGATTCGTTCTATGAGCCCCATGTTAAAAGACCTTGAAGACCAAGGCGCCATCCAAATTAAAGGAGGCGTTTACAAGCTCGCCACAGGGCAAGTTGAATGGCTCTAAAGGATTTGTTACAAGGGGGTGTTTAGCACCCCCTTTTTTTTCATTTTTTACCCCGTTTTAAAAAGTAGTTTAAGAACTCCTTCTCCCATAATTATTTCTTAATTATAAAGCCTTATCTTATTAACCAATGTTTTAGATGTGGTTACTAAAACCAATCTTTTAAATACACTGGCAATGAATAATAAAAAATTTATAAATGTTTTGATATTGGTGCTGACCGTTTCTTGTGCTAAAGATAAGGAAGCCCAAACTTGGCAAAAAGGAAATATACATACCCATTCTCTTTGGAGTGATGGAGACGACTTTCCCGAAATGATAATCCAATGGTACAAAGATCACAATTATCAATTTATCGCCCTGTCAGACCACAACACCGTCGCCGACACAATATTTTGGTATGAACTTAGAGAAAGAGACCAAAAAAATAAAACTTTAGAAAAATACATAAGTCGTTTCGGGAATTGGGTAGAAACAAAAATGGATTCTACTCGACAGCTGGTGAGGCTCAAAACCTTTGATGAGTACAAGTCTAAAATGGAAAAACCCGATTCTTTCTTAATCATAAAATCTGAGGAGGTTACTGCATCTTTTGAAAAAAAACCGATCCACATAAATGTCACCAACATTCAAGACTTAATTGAACCCATAAAAGGTAAATCAGTGCTTGATGTCATGCAAAAAACACTGGATGCAGTGCATGCCCAACGCAAAGAATTAAATGTGCCCATGATAGCCCATATCAATCATCCCAACTTCGGATATGGTATTGACACTGAGGACATGAAAAAATTAAATGGGGAACGCTTTTTTGAAGTCTACAATGGTCACCCCGCTGTCAATAATCAAGGAGACGAATTTCACCACGATACAGAAACCATGTGGGATTTGATCAATATTCACTACCACAAACAAGGGAAGCCCTCAATGTATGGAATTGCAACAGACGACAGTCACAGCTACCATGAATTTTCGGCCAAGAAAAGCAACACAGGACGCGGGTGGATTATGGTAAACTCAAAAATATTAAGCCCTGGGGCTTTGATTTCTGCCATGGAAAATGGAGATTTTTATGCCTCCACTGGGGTTGCTCTAAAGAAAATACACGCCGATTCAAAAAATTTATTTATTGAAATTATGCCCGAACAGGGCGTCAATTATGAAGTTGTTTTTATGGGCTACAGAAAGGATCAAGATGAGGCACAAATATTAAAAAAAGAAAAAGGGATTAAAGCCTCCTACGCTTTTAAGAAAGATGACATTTTTGTGCGGGCTACCGTATACTCCGATGCAAAAAAAGACAGTCCCGCTGGAACTACTGAAACAAAAAAAGCATGGACCCAGCCATTGTTTCTTCAATAACGCTA
>CEOK01067872.1_pt1 | contig 15246 bp, 12 predicted proteins | sample 427001 | NCBI WGS metagenome assembly CEOK01 (sample SAMEA2591108, study PRJEB7988) | marine metagenome | isolation source: saline water (ENVO:00002010), including | reverse complement strand
TTTCGACTATTTTTACTGACATGTTAGACTATTTAATTGTAGGTTACGGTTTATCTGGATTTCACTTATCATGGCAATTAAAACAAAAGCAAAAAGATTTTGTAGTTATTTTTGACCCCTCTAAAGGTGCTAGTAGAAACGCTGCTGGAATATGTAATCCAACTATTCTTAAGCGTTATACGATGTCATGGAATGGCATAAATTTCTTAAAATTCGCAATGAAGAGATACGCATCAATTGAAACTCAACTGAATACTCATTTTTTTGATCACCTTCCAATCCATAGGCAATTTTATAAAGCAACTGAGCAAAATGATTGGATTGTTGCTTCACAACGAGAGGTTTTGTCTGCTTTTCTAAATCCAGAAATTCAAAATTATTCAGACAATTCAATTATAAATAAAGTAGGTTATGGGGTTGTTGAACAACTTGGTAAATTGAATATCAATAAGTTATTGAATAACTTTCAATCTCAATACACCGATCAATTTCACCTTGAAGTATTTGATTATGGAGACCTTAAAATTTCCAAAGACAATATAGCGTATAAAGGGATTGAAGCTAAGAAAATTATCTTTTGTGAAGGATATGGTTTAAAGGAAAACCCATGGTTTAACTACCTTCCCCTAATAGGATCAAAAGGGGAATATTTAATTATCAAAGCACCAGAATTATCAAGAAAGCAAATCATAAAAGGGCCAGTATTTATTTCTCCAATGAAAGATGATTTTTTTTGGATTGGCGCAAGTTTTTCACGCCAAGATAAGACCAACACCCCTTCAGAAAAAGGGAAGTCATGGCTTGCTGAAAAACTAAATACAATATTAAACACACCTTATAAGATCATTAATCATGAAGCAGCAGTTCGACCAACCGTGATCGACCGAAGACCACTTCTGGGGGATCACCCCCTTTACTCCAATTTATATATTTTAAATGGTTTGGGTACTCGTGGCGTTCTTATGGCTCCATTATTATCTCATTGGCTTATAGAATTTATTGAAAAAAGTGAACAAATTCCTAATGAAGTAGCTATTAATCGTTTTGAAAGTTATTTTAGCAGTCCTAAAACAATGCATGTTTAACGCAAATCAAATTACAGTCAGTTTTGGGGGGGAAACCCTTTTTAATGAAATTTCATTTCGTCTAGGACAAGGGGATCGTGTCGGTCTAATCGGTAAAAATGGGGCCGGAAAATCTACACTTTTAAGTTTAATGGCAAAAGAAAATACTCCTACTTCAGGATCTTTTGCTTTAGAAAAAAATTGTAAGATAGGGTACTTACCCCAAGACTTAGATTTTGAAAATGGAAGATCAGTTTTGGAGGAAGCTTATCTTGCATTTGAAGAGATTAAGAAAATTGAGCAACGTCAAGATCAAATCCATAAATTTCTGGAAACTACCCGTGACTTTGAAAGTAATTCCTATATGGAAATCCTCGATGAGCTCAATGAATTGAATACTCGATATGAAATTATTGGAGGATATCGTTATCAGGCACAAACTGAAAAAATATTGCTTGGACTAGGCTTTATGATGGATGATCTAAATTCTTCTACCAATACCTTTTCTGGGGGTTGGAGAATGAGAATTGAATTGGCTAAATTACTTCTAGTAGAAAATGATATTCTTCTTCTTGATGAACCAACAAATCATTTGGATATCGAATCTATAATTTGGTTGGAACAATTTTTGAAAAAGTTTAAAGGTGCTTTGGTTATGGTTTCGCATGACCGAATGTTTTTAGATAATGTAACTAATAGAACTATCGAGATAATTCAAAAGAGAATTTTTGATTTTAAAAAGTCATATTCTGAGTATATGGTTTTGAGACAAGAAATGCGAAACCAACAGCAAGCTTCTAAGAAAAATCAAGAAAAAGAAATTCAACAAACTGAAAAATTGATTGAACGTTTTCGTGCAAAGGCTTCCAAGGCAAGTATGGCCCAGTCTTTAATAAAAAAATTAGATAAGATCGATCGAATTGAAATTGATCCTGAAGAGAACAAGAAAATTAAATTTGAATTCGGTATTTCTCAACAACCTGGTAAAATAATACTCGAAACTCAAGGAGTTGCTAAAGCATATGGTAAAAAAAAGGTGTTAAGTAATGTAAATCTTGAGATAGAACGAGGTGAAAAAATTGCTTTTGTAGGTCAAAATGGGCAAGGGAAATCTACTCTCGCAAAAATTATAGTATCAGAAATAGGTTACGAAGGCAATGTTAAAATAGGTCATAACGTTCAGCTTGGATATTTTGCCCAAAATCAATCAACCTACTTAGAAGGAAATCAAACGGTACTTGAATCGGCAGAGGATTCTGCAACAGCTGAAAACCGAACTAAAGTTCGGGACTTATTGGGAGCTTTTCTTTTTCCAGGAGATGTGGTAGAAAAAAAAGTAAAAGTTCTTTCTGGCGGAGAGCGTAATCGATTAGCACTCTGTAAGCTCCTCTTGCAGCCCTTTAACGTACTAATTATGGATGAGCCAACCAACCACTTAGACATTACTTCAAAAACTGTACTAAAAGAGGCATTACTGAAGTTTAAGGGCACATTGATTCTTGTTTCACATGATCGAGATTTTATTCAAGGTCTTTGTGAAAAAGTGATTGCTTTTAGAGACAAAAAAGTTAGACCATTTTTGGGTGATATTAATGCTTATTTAGAGGATAAAAAATTAAATTCTTTAAAAGAGCTTGAAAAAAGGACTATAGAAAAAGTAAAATTTCAAAACAAAAAATCTAGATTCAGCTTTGAAAAGGAAAAAGCGGCAAGATCAAATGAAAAAAAAATCTTAAAAGTAGAGAAGCAAATCAGTTTATTAGAAAGGGAAATAAAGGCAATAGATTTTGAGCTTGAGATAAATTATGAACAAACAATTGCACAACCTAATTTTTTTGAATCTTATCAGCTAAAGAAAAAAGAGCTAGACGTTCTCATGCAGGAATGGGAAAACTTACAACTTTAATCCCCAATCGATTGAAGATAGCGCTCTGCATCTAGAGCTGCCATGCATCCAGTTCCAGCTGCAGTAACTGCCTGACGGTAGTCTTTGTCTTGAACATCACCAGAAGCAAAAACACCAGGCAAATTGGTCTTGGTAGTCTTGCCTTCTGTTATTAGATATCCTGCCTCATCCATATCCAATTGTCCTTTAAAAATTTCTGTATTTGGTTTGTGCCCGATAGCTATAAAGAGCCCCGTAATTGAGATCTCATTGACGGTTTGGGTTTGATTGTTTTTCATTTTTAATCCTTCTACAACTTGATCACCAATTACCTCTTCAATCTCTGTATTGTAACGAAGATCAATATTTGGAGTATTATTTACTCGATGTTGCATGGCTTTAGAAGCGCGCATTTCATTTCTCCGCACCAACATGGTCACTTTTGAACATATATTTGCTAGATAAGTAGCCTCTTCAGCTGCTGTATCACCTCCACCTACAATAGCGACTTCTTGTCCTTTATAAAAGAACCCATCACATACTGCACAGGCTGAGACTCCGCCGCCACGCAAACGTTGTTCACTAGGAAGACCCAAATATTTTGCAGTTGCACCAGTACTAATAATTATGGTTTTTGCATGAAGTTCAGTTCCTCCAGCGGTAAATGCTCTGTGAATACCTTTTGGCACTTTTGCGAGTTCTACTTTCTCTATCATTTCAACTCGAACTTCAGTACCAAATCGTTCGGCTTGTTGTTGTAATTGAACCATCATAGTAGGTCCATCAATTCCCTCAGGATAGCCGGGAAAATTGTCTACTTCCGTAGTAGTTGTAAGTTGACCTCCAGGCTCCATACCAGTATACAGGACTGGTTTAAGATCTGCTCTTGCAGCGTATATTGCAGCGGTATATCCAGCTGGACCACTTCCAATAATTAAGGTTTTTAATACTTCCATTATGGTTTTTATTTGTATCAAAAATAAAGTATATCTTTTAGTTGTATCTTCGTTTTATAATAGATTTTTTATAAACTTATCAATGATTTCTTTTTTAAGATTTAGCATCATTTTTTTTCTATTATTGGCTTGTCAAAAACCAATTATTGTAACAGCTGAAGAAATTATTGAAAAGTCTATGCTGTCTTATGGTTTTGGCTATGGTAAATATAAAATCAATTTTGACTTTAGAGAATATCATTATCAATTAGAACAAAACCAAGGACATTATTTATATTCAAGACAAAAGATATCAAAGAATAAAAAGATTTTTGATATTATGACTTCTGATGAAAAACTTAAACGGTTTGAAAATGATATTTTAGTTTTCCTTGAAGATAGCATTCAAAATGTATATTCAAACTCTTTGAATTCAGTTATTTATTTTTTTCAATTACCCAAACCTCTTCAGGATAGAGCTGTAAATTCAATTCTTTTAAATCCAATTGAAATTGAAGGAAATGAATATTGGACACTCGGAATAACGTTTGATCAAGATGGTGGCGGGAATGATTTTCAGGATGAATTCCGCTATTGGGTCAATAAAGAAAATTATCATATAGATTATTTGGCATACAATTATTTAACCGATGGAGGAGGAACTCGTTTTCGAAAAGCCAAAAACCTTAGAAAAATTAAAGGATTTTTGTTTCAAGATTATATTAATTATAAACCCCAAGTAAAAATTAGCTCTTTAGATAGTCTTCCTCTTCTTTTCGAAAAAGATTCACTTGAAATTTTATCTATAATTGAAAACAAAAACATCAAAGTAGAATTCTAATAAGCCATATAAAAAAACATCCTTTTTAATTTTAAAAAGGATGTTTTAAATTTAATTCAAAGTTTTTATGATTTATACTTTATTATCAATTATAAACGCCTTTGAATCAGCTAAACTATCAAATACTCTTTCTTCGGGGATTAATTTGCCTAAAATTCCTATCGTTCTCATTAAATGAATTGGCTGTGATTGAATTCCGGTTATAAGAGTCTTAATATTTTTCTTATCTAAATCTAAAAGAACATCCTCTAAAGCAAATAATCCTGATTGATCAATATATGGTACTTTTTCCATATCAATAATTAAAATGCTAGCTGTTTTTGGAATTTTATTAGCTATGCTAACAAATTCTGATGTAAATCCAAAAAATAAAGGCCCATTAAGATGTTTTACATAAACATTTTCATGAGAAGTTTCACTTAAATCTTTTTCATATCCGTCTGAAATTGAGGAGTTTTCATACTCTTGTCTAGAAATAAAGCCATCTTTATTTGTGTCTATTTCATCAAAACCTTTTCCATTCGAGATAAGCCCTATTTTTGAATTATCTTTTGATATATCACCCATTTTCTTCATAAAAAACAAACATGCGAGTAATAGACCTATGCCTACAGCGTAGACTAAATTCCAAAGTACAGATAATAAAAGAACAACAACCATGATAATAATTTCAGTTCTAGGAATTTTTGAAATTACATTCAATCCTTTATAGTCCATAACCCCAATTCCTACAGTAACTAAGATTCCAGCTAAAACTGCAGCAGGGATCTTAGAAGCTAGTGGGCTTAAAACTAAAAGAATAAGAAGTAAAACTATACCTGCTATCATACCTGATAATCTTGTTTTACCTCCAGATTGAATATTGACTACTGTTCGAATCGTTGCTCCTGCTCCAGGGAGACCACCAAAAATAGCACCAATTGAATTACCAATTCCTTGTCCAATGAGCTCTTTATTAGGAAGATGTCTGGTTTTAGTTAAATTATCTGCAACAACAGAGGTTAGTAATGAGTCAATTGCTCCTAAAAGCGAAAGTGTTAGTGCTGTAAATATATATGGGAGAACCTCTAAAAAATTAAAGTCTGTAAATAGAGTCCATTGTATTTTTGGAAAACCATCTGGTATTTTCTGAATTGATATGTAGTCTACCCCAAATCCAATTGAAACACCGGAAACAACTATTAAGGCAACTAAAGTGCTTGGAACAGCTGTGGTTATTCTTTTAAAACCATAAATAATAAATATAGTTATAGACGCTAAAAGAACCTCTATCCAATTAATAAAACTAACAGCTCTAGGGATTGTTTTAATCGTTCCTATAACACCAGAAGAATTATTTTTTGCTATATTTTCTGCTTCTTCAACAACTTCGTATTTAGCTATTTTATTTGCTCGTGTAATTGTTTGTTCAAAATTTTCTATAACAAGAAGACCATCTTTTTTCTCATCAGCAAGAATTTTTTCTAAAAGGCGTTCTTCAGCCATGGGCTTAAATGATTCTACAAGCTCATTATCTTTTTTAGCATCATATCCAATTACTGGTAAAATTTGAGTGATTAAAATAATTACACCTATAGCAGTCATAAAACCAGAAACAACCGGGTAGGGGATATATTTAATATACTTTCCTAGGCCAAGAAGTCCAAGACCAATTTGGAAAATACCACTAAGGAGAAAGACAGCTAAGATATAGGGTAAAGCTTTCTCAACAGATCCGTTATGAACACCAATTATTGTTGCAATAACAACCATACTAACAGCAGTCATAGGTGCAGTCGGACCTGATATTTGAGTATCCGTACCACCAAATAGAGCTGCAAAAAAGCTCAAGAAAATAGCTCCATAGAGTCCTGCACTAGGACCCAAACCAGAACTTACACCAAAAGCTAAAGCTAATGGTAGTGCAACAATTCCTGCAGTTAGACCACCGAGAACGTCACCTTTAATATGCTTAAATAGATTTTTCACAAATTTATTTTTCGCTAAAATAGGAATTTACTTTAATTCAAAAAACACTTAAAAAGAATATAAAATTTAATTAGATATCTTAATTTTGTAATTCACACTATTTCATATGAAATTATTGAATACTAAGTGCTTGGAATATAAAGCTCCAGGAAGCTTTGAAGATACGAGATATGAAAAGCTTCATAATGTAATATTTAATAGTTCAATTGAGGGCTCTAAATTTATAGCTCATACGATTGCTAAACTTATAGAGAAAAAGCAAAAAAATAATGAAATGTGTGTTTTGGGGCTTGCAACTGGATCAAGTCCAATAATTGTCTACAGAGAGTTAGTTCGTCTTCACAAGGAGGAAGCTTTAAGTTTTAAAAATGTAATTTGCTTTAATTTAGATGAGTATTATCCTATTTCAAAAGAAGATATACAGAGTTATCATTATTTCATGCATACTCACTTGTTCAACCATGTTGACATAAACCCCAAAAATATACATATTCCCAATGGAGAATCTCCATTAGATGAGGTAAGAAAATTTTGTATTGATTACGAAAAAAAAGTTGAAGCAGCTGGTGGAATTGATATACAAATTCTTGGAATTGGTAGAACAGGACATATTGGATTTAATGAACCTGGTTCACATAGGAATTCTAAAACCCGAACCATCACTCTAGATCATATGACACGGTGTGATGCAGCTAACTCTTTTAAAGGTATAGATAATGTTCCTCGAAAAGCAATTACCATGGGGGTTAAAACTATTTTATCTGCAAAACGCATAATTCTTATGGCATGGGGAACCAACAAAGCTAAGATTATCAACAAAGCAATTGAAGGGACTATTTCTCCCATGATACCAACTACTTACCTTCAGCACCATAAAAACACAACTTTAGTCTTGGATAATGAAGCTGCTTGTGAATTATCAAGGATAAAAACACCCTGGCTGGTGGGACAATGTGAATGGAATGAGGCTCAACGATTTAAAGCAATTACGTTGCTCTGCAGTATTACTGGAAAATCTATTTTAAAGCTAACTGATGAAGACTATAATCTGCATGGAATGTCTGACCTTTTAGCTTTACATGGCCCATCCTATGATTTAAATATTGAGATGTTTAATAATTTACAACGTTCCATTACGGGATGGCCTGGTGGTAAACCAAAGGCAGATGATAAATATCGTCCAGAGCGTGCTCTTCCAGAAAAGAAAAGAGTAATTATTTTTAGTCCTCATCCTGACGATGATGTGATTTCAATGGGAGGTACTTTTGACCGTCTAGTTTCTCAGGGTCATGAAGTTCATGTAGCATATCAAACTTCTGGGAATATTGCGGTTTCAGACCAAGATGCAAAACGATTTTTAGAAGTAACCCAAGATATAGTTAAATCAGATCAAAATAAGTCTATAGAAAAATTAAATCAGCAATTTGAAAATATTAATCCTAATCATCCTACTCCAGAAGGGATTAGTGATTTAAAGGGGAGTATCAGAAAAAGAGAGTCTTTAGGAGCAACACGCTATTTAGGGATACCAGATGATCAAGTTCATTTCATGAAATTACCCTTTTATGAAACAGGATTAGTTGATAAAAATCCTGTAACCCAAAAAGATATAGATTTCACAATAGCCCTTATCGATAAATTAAAACCACACCAAATTTTTGCAGCTGGGGATTTAGCTGATCCACATGGCACACATAGAGTTTGTCTCGAAATAATTTTTGGAGCCTTAGAAAAATTAAAAACAAAGTCTTATATGAAAGATTGCTGGATGTGGTTATACAGAGGTGCATGGCATGAATGGGAAATACATGAAATTGAAATGGCAGTTCCAATGAGTCCTGATCAAGTTCTTAGAAAAAGAAAAGCTATTTTTTATCATCAAACTCAAAAAGATGGAGCCATGTTTCAGGGGGAAGATAAAAGAGAGTTTTGGATACGTGTAGAAGATAGAAATGCAGATACGGCAAAAAAATATAATAAAATGGGCCTATCAGATTATGCCGCAATCGAGGCTTTTAAGCGATATCATTTCTTGTAGTTGAATGATAAAATTTCATATTCATAAGCTGCTCTAAGATATTTTACTTTTCCTTTAGAATCTAAAAAATAACTCTTTCTTGACTTATTTAATGATAAACCCGTCTTAGTTTCGTAAAGCTCATTAATAATAAGACTAATTCGCTTTTTGTGTTCTACTTTTACTCCCCTAATCTTGAAATTTTTTTGATCAAAGAAGTAATACCACTGATCCGCTCCAACTTCATCTGAGTAAGAAACCTGCATTTCTATTACATCAATAGAATCCAATAATTTTTGACTACCCAACAAAACCTTTTTCGCAGCTGGCTCAAGAAGCTGAAATGGCTGCCAAAAAACATAAAAGGCCGCATCCAGATTTGATTCAGCACTAATTATTTTTAAAGAGTCTTTTATTAATATATTATTGAGTTTCAAAGAAACTTTTCCATCCTTTTTTTTAGCATTAAGAAATCCCTCTGAATTCTTCCACTCAATTGAAGTTAAAAAAGGGTCCCATTGATGATTTATTTTCTGGATAAGATGATTTTCCAATTCACCATTTTTAGAATATAATTTAGTTGATTTATTATATTGAATAGATTTAAATTGTTTTACCAAATTTAACCCACCATGGGCCTGAATACTTTTTTCTATTAGAGATTCAGCAGTCAAGTTATTTTTTTCACAAAAACAAAACAAAAATATAATAAGAAAAAAAACAAGTTTAAAAACGGTTCCTTTTTTTGATAAATAGAGGTAATTCAAATTATTTGTATTTTAGATAAAAATATAATTTCTATGTTACATAAATTCTCTTTTTCGTTCAAAGTCTTGATTTTCGTCTTTATAATTCAAATAACATCAATTCAAGCACAACAAAAATTTTCTAAACGACAAATACAAAAGATTAAAACTGCTGCCATTGATTTAACTCAAAGTCATCACAAAAAAACTCAAGTTATGATAGATAAGGTATTTAGCTTTGCCGAATTGGGTCATCAAGAGTACGAGACATCAAAATATCTAACAGTAATTTTAGAATCAGCAGGTTTTGAAGTCGAATATGGAATTTCTGGAATTCCAACTGGATGGATTGCAAGGTGGAAATTCGGAGAAGGTCCAGTGATTGCATTAGGAAGTGATGTGGATGGTATTCCAAAAGCATCACAATATCCAGGTGTTGCATATCATAAACCAATAGTAGAGGGGGCTCCTGGTCATGGAGAGGGTCATAATTCTGGACTTCCAGTAATAATTACCTCTGCTTTGGTTATTCAAGAACTGATGAAGGAAAACAATATAGGTGGAACACTAGTTGTATGGCCAGGAATAGCTGAAGAGCAATTGGCTGCTAAAGCTTGGTTTGTAAAAGATGGTTATTTTGATGACGTTGATATGTGTATTTTTACCCATGTAAGTAGCAATATGGCAGTTTCTTGGGGTGATGCTACAGGGACAGGTCTTATTTCAGTCGAATATATGTTTGAGGGAGTATCTGCGCATTCAGGTGGCTCACCATGGAGAGGGAAAAGTGCCTTAGATGCAGCGGAGTTAATGAATGTTGGATGGAACTATAAAAGAGAGCACCTACACCCTCTAAATAGGTCTCACTCTATCTTCACTGACGCAGGTGATCAGCCTAATGTGGTTCCTTCTAAGGCCTCAATTTGGTATTTTTTAAGGGATATAACTTCAGAAGGTATTTTGGATATGTATAATGATGCGAATAATATTGCGAAAGGGGCAGCTCTTATGACAGATACCAAAGTAACATCAAGAATTCTTGGAGCAGCCTCACCAAGACATTTCAACAAGGTTATAGCTGAGACAATGTATGAAAATATTAAAATTGTCGGACTTCCTGAGTGGTCAGAGAAAGATCAAGCACTTGCCATAGCTGTTCAAAAGGAGGTTAATTCTACAATAACAACTGGCCTTTCGACAGAACTTGCAGAATTAGGTAAGCCAAGAAAAGAGCCAAAAAGTGGTGGGTCAGATGATATTGGTGAGGTTTCTTGGAAGTGTCCCACAGTTACATTACGTTTTCCGTCAAATATGCCAGGTCTTCAGGGGCATCACTGGTCAAATTCGATTACAATGGCCACGCCTATTGCCCATAAAGGGGGAACTGCTGGAGCCAAAGTTGTTGCAGCTACTGTCATCGAATTTCTAACCCAGCCTTCGTTATTGGCAGAAGCAAAAGATTATTTCGAAAACGTACAGAAAAAAAATGGAAAATACGTTCAACTTATACCAGATGATACCCCACCACCCATTCATTTAAATAAAGCAATTCAGGACGAATTCAGGGCAGACTTAGAAAAATTCTATTACGATGAAACTAAATATGACTCATATCTTGAGCAATTAAATATCAATTATCCAACACTTAAATTGCCCTAGTGAGGATTTTATTTATTAGTGGTTTATTCTTAATTACGACAGTACTTTTTTCACAAAAGCAGGTTTCTCAAAAGGATTCATTAGTAATTATTAATATTCTTTCTAAGCAGCAAGACGATTGGAATAGAGGCGATATAGATGCATTTATGCAGGGATATTTAAAATCAGATAAGCTTGTTTTTTCGGGAGCTTCAGGACCAATTTATGGATGGGAGGAAACTAGAAATCGTTACAAAAAAATATATTCTGATCGTCAAAAAATGGGAAAGTTAAAGTTTGATGTATTGAACATAATTGGCTTGAGTCCCAATGTTATTCAATTGCAAGGGAATTATTTTTTAAAAAGAACAATAGGAGATGCACAGGGATATTTTACTCTTAATTGGATTAGAAATAATAATCAATGGTATATAATTTCAGACCATACATCTGCTTCAAAAAAATAAAAATTAAAATGCATATGACCCTGGTCCTATATAAATTAAACTTTTTCAGGGAGTAATTATTGAAAAATCATAGTAAGTATTTGGGAAAGGCTCATTAATCAATGTAAAATGCCACCATTCTTTTTCATAAGGTATAAATCCATTTGAAATCATTACATCTCGAAGTAACTTTCTATTTAATTTTTGTATTTCATTTATTTTTTGAGAGTCATAATTAGAAATATCTCCAAAAAAATCCCAGGAACTCCCCATGTCAAGCTCTTCTCCTTTTTTTTCTTCACCCAAATAAATCAATGTAAGGTCCACAGTACTTCCCCTACTATGGCCACTTTTTTTTGCAATAAAGCCTAATTCAAAAAGTGTATTTTTTTTTAAATCTGGATAATATTCTTTTTTTGAGATAGTATCGTTTGATATTTCGGACCATTTTATAAAATCGTTTACCGCAGTTTGAGGACGGTAAGCATCAAAAATTTTAATTCCAAAACCCATAGGCTTTAATTCAGCTTGTGCCTTTTTTAATTGTTTGGCCAGTGCTATAGAACCTATTGCAATATCACTATAGTATCCTTTTACTTGACGGCCCATAAAATTTTTTGACGTCGCATATCTTAGCTCCACTTCTAACTCAGGAATTTGATTGTTGAGTACAGTAAATCCTGAAGGGAGTTGTGCGTTAGAAAAATGATGGAACAAAACCCAAACTAAAAGTAATTTAATTTTGAAACACATTGTCTAGAAGTTTTTCTCTAATATTCATTTTATAAATACCAAGTTGGGATCTTGAGGGGTATACTCGATTACTTAAAAAAATTAAAAAACCATCCTTTTCGGGATCAATCCAAATTAAAGTCCCAGTAAATCCAGTATGTCCATAACTTGAATTAGAAACAAGAGCTGAAGGATAACGATCATGATCTTCAGCTAAACTGGGTTTGTCAAACCCAAGACCTCTTCGATTGTTTCCATTTGGATAGACTCTACTAGTAAACAGCTTAACGGTCTCTGCTTTTAAATAAACTCTTCCGTTATACGTTCCATTTTTAAGAAGCATTTCTAAAATAGGTGCAATAGAGGCAGCATTTGAAAATAAGCCAGCATTTCCTGAAATTCCTCCCATAAGCGCAGCTGCTTCATCGTGAACCCATCCCTGAACAAGTTGTTTTCTAAATTGAGGGTCATACTCTGTTGGAACTATTTGCACTTTAGGGTATTTTTTTGAGGGTAAAAAAGTAAGTCTATCAAGTTTTAATTGGTCATAAAAATGCATTTTTAAAAAGTTTTCAAATGAAATACCGCTTAATTGTTTGGTTAATTGAGGAATTAGAAAAAACCAAAGCCCGGAATATTTATAATTTCCTACTTCACCTATTTTAGTTTTGCGGATACGACGAATTATCTTATTAGGGTATCTTTTAAATAAAAATAGGGAATCACTAATTTGAGTAGGATATCTTTTAGATTTTTTTGATTTAAGCGTTCTTCTTTTAAATTCACTATTTTTTTTTCTAACCAAATTTTGATGTGCGATGTATGGAAGCCATCCTGAACTGTGACTTAAAACTTCTTTGAAACTTGAATTTTTTTTGTTGCTTCTTTTAAAAGCAGGTAAATAATTAGCAACTTTTTCATTTAAATCAATAGAGTATAGTTCATAGAGTTTCATAAATGCCAAAGTGCCAGCAAGAACTTTTGTTACAGAGGCAAGATCATATAGGTCAGTATTTTTAACCTTAATGATTGAATCATAAGTGTGAAAACCATATGATTTATGTAATTTGATGCTATCTTTTGAAAAGAACAAGATTTGGGCTCCAGGAAATGCTTTTTTTTGGATACCCAGATGAATCAAACTATCTGAGGCCAAAAACTTACTGAAGGACCTATTTTGTGCATTTAGATTATTTAAATAACAAATAAAGAGACTAAAAAGAATAGAAAAGATTTTATCCATATTCAAATCAATATAAGATTTATCACTTTAATTTTTATAAATTTAGTCCAAATAAAGGAAGTGTCTATAAAACAGTTTGGGATGAAACATTTTTCTAAATTATTGTACTATAAATTTCACTTCCTTACCATTTGTATTTTTGTTATTTATTCTTCATTGGTTAATGCTCAAGATGATGAAAATGAAGAATTACTTCCTTTTGATGCTGTGATTCAATCTGAAATGGGAGGAAAGAGGATGAAATTCTATGGAAATACAAGGTTAAATTTTAATCAAGCGTATTTTTCAAATTGGATTTCAGGTGGTTTAAGTGCATTAACTTTATTATATGGACTGGATTATAACTTCAACTACTCTGATCGGAATGGATTTGTTTGGGACACTAATTTCCTTCTTTCGATTGGAGCAACTTATGTTTCAGGGAGTAATTTTTTTAGAAAAGCAGATGATAGAATAGAGATAAACTCAGTTGTAGGGAAGCAAATGAATAAATATTGGAATTATTCAGGTTTTTTGAATTTTAAAACACAACTTTTCCCAGGATTTACCCTTTTTGATCAACAAAGTAATCAAGAAAAAGTTTCTCAATTTTTTTCTCCAGCAATTATTCAAGGGGGTTTGGGTTTTTATTATAAAAAAAGTCAAAATTTTTGGCTGAATTTGTCGCCAGTCACAGGTCGTGTAATCTTTGTTTCAAAATCATTTACAGGTGAAATCGATTCTGATGAAAAATACTTTGGAGTTAATTTTAATAAGGGGTCTAAATTCTTTTTTGGAGCTTTAATTTCAGGCTACTTTAAAAAAGAAATAATGGAAAATATAACATGGGAAAATAAGTTCAGTGTCTATGTAAATTATATTGAAAAAACTAAAAATGTAGATTTTGATTGGAATTCTAATATTCGATTTAAAGTAAATAATAAAATATCTGGTAATTTTATATTACATCTATTATATGATGATGATTTAATAGGTAAACTGCAGGTGAGAGAACTTGTGGGTCTAGGGATAAATATAGATTTATGATTTATTCCTCTCCTTTAGCTTTTCTTAAAAACCAGTCATAATTATAAAATGTTATAAATACATTATACACACTTCCCTGGCCACGTGGATCCATCTCTATGACTACAGATTTTTCTTGATCAGTAAAGCGAATACATGGAAGATTTTTTTTAACTAAAATAGGGTTTGACCAATCTTTTTGAGCATACACTGTTTTATAGTTATTTGATTCAAAATAGGCACGTGTTTTTTTTAGGTAGTCAGAAGCTTGGTCTAGATCAAGGTTTTTTTTACTCCAAATATTAATTTCGGTTAGACTTCCCTCGTGATCAACTAGCGATCTTTTTCTAAATGCATATGATGTACCTTTTCCAAACGAAATATTTTTGAGAGTTTTTGAGTTGTTTTGAAGAAACTCTTTAGCTTTATCAATAGGCATTTCAAAGAAAAATTCTTTATAAAGGACTTGGCCGCTAACAAAACTATGAACCCATAAACTTAAAAGTGCAAAATATAAAAGTTTCATAATAAATTTTATCTCAAAATAATTATTTATAAAAAAACAACAATGTAATAAAACTTCAAAAAAACTTTATGTCATTCTTAAAATTTAATAAATGAATTATTAATTTAATTTTATTGTAAAATCAAAGCTTGAATAAAAAAACAGCCTTAATTACCGGAGCATCCTCAGGTATCGGATTTGAGATAGCAAAATGTCTTGCT
>CEOK01195052.1_pt1 | contig 15285 bp, 15 predicted proteins | sample 427001 | NCBI WGS metagenome assembly CEOK01 (sample SAMEA2591108, study PRJEB7988) | marine metagenome | isolation source: saline water (ENVO:00002010), including | reverse complement strand
GTCGAATAATCACAATAAAGGCTTTGATATATACCATTTTATTGATAAAAACCTAGACTTTGATTTATATGATATGACGTTTATTGGAAGAACTGATAAATCTTTTGATAATATTAAAATTGTAGAACCGCTCCCATCAAATGTTCTTGCGAAAAGAATACGAAATCATGACATATTTATTTTTGCTAGCAAAATCGAATCTTGTTCAAATAGCTTACTTGAAGCGATTCATTGTGGCTTACCAGCTATAGCTCGAAATACATCGAGTAATCCAGAAGTTTTAGGAAATAATGGAGAGCTTTTTAATGATGAAAATGATGTAATTGAAAAAATTAATTTGATCTCAAGTAGATTAAGAGAATATAAAAAAAATATTAAATACGAAACTTTAGACACTATTGCTGACAAGTATATTGATTATTGTAAATCATTATTATTTTCAAAAAATTATAATAAAAAACCACCTATTGGTTTAATTGATAGAATAAAATTAGGAAGGGTATTCATATGAAAACCGCTATTGTAACTGGTATTTCAGGACAAGATGGAGCTTATCTATCTAAATTATTGCTTAACAAAGGTTACAAGGTAATTGGAGCAGAAAGAAGAAATGCTAGTGGTCAGCTTTGGCGTTTAGAAAAATTAAAAATATTTCAAGATATTGAGTTTGATGATTTTGAATTAACAGAATTTTCAAATATTTGCAGATTGATCGATAAGCATAAACCAGATGAAATTTATAATTTAGCAGCACAGTCTTTTGTAGCTGCCTCTTTTGAAGTACCTGTAATGACAGGAGATGTAACGGGTTTGGGGGTAGGAAGAATTTTAGAGGCTATTAGATTAATTAATCCAAAAATTAAATTTTATCAAGCATCAAGCTCCGAAATGTTTGGTAAGGTTTTAGAGACTCCCCAGAATGAAAAAACTCCCTTCTACCCAAGAAGCCCATATGCTGTTGCAAAGCTCTACGCGCACTGGTTAACGGTAAATTATAGAGAGTCTTATGAAATGTTTACATGCTCTGGAATATTATTCAACCATGAGTCTCCATTGAGAGGACATCATTTTGTAACTCGTAAAATCACTATTGGATTAGCTAAAATTAAGTTAGGCATAATGAATACTTTAGAACTCGGCAACTTGGATGCTAAAAGAGATTGGGGGTACGCTGAAGACTATGTAGATGCTATGCATAAAATGCTTCAAGCTAACTCTCCTGATGATTATGTGATAGCCACTGGAAAAACATTTTCTGTTAGAGATTTTATTGACGCTGCTTGCAATGAATTGGAAATAAAAATAAGATGGTCTGGTAAAGGAAAAGATGAAAAAGCAGTTGATAGTTCAACTGGAAAAACAATTATTACTGTAAACCCTAAATTTTATAGACCCGCAGAAGTTGATTTGCTAATTGGCGATTTTTCAAAAGCCAAACAAAAACTTAAGTGGGAACCAAAAACTAGTTTTAATGAATTAGTTAGTATGATGGTAAAAAGTGACTATGCTATATTAAAATGAGATCAAAGCAAATATTTAGACTTCTTTCAGGAGGGCTGGGTTCTCTTTTTCTTCCAAGATATGAAATTTATACCAAGTTGATTATTAAGTCAGATGGATCTAGTTGGGTTCTAAATTCAATTGCAAATGAGATGGAGCAATTATGCAGAGATTTAAAGATCGATACGCTTGACCACAAATATGAAAAATTTATCAAAAAACAATGCATATTCTACACGAGTAAATATTCAGTTCTTTCAGATTGGAAGAAACCAAAAAATAGAATTGCTTTTCCCTATTATCACGGTGATCCAGCAAGTAGCAAGCGATTTTACAAAATGATAAAAATCATTGAAAAAAATCATAGTCATATATCACGAATTCAGGTTAGTCATAGCCAAATGGAAGATATTATTTTGAATACAGGGATAGACAATGGTAAGGTTTTTAAAATTCCAATCAGTATTGATTTGAACTTATTTAGCCTAGGAGATGATTTTAAAAAAAATCAAGCCAGGAAGAAGCTAAACATTGATCAAAATAAAATTGTTATTGGCTCTTTTCAAAAAGATGGGGATGGCTGGGGAGACGGAAATATTCCTAAGCTTATCAAAGGACCTGATTTATTTCTTGAGACAATAAAAATATTGAAAGATAAATATAAAGATATTGAGGTGTTACTCACTGGCCCATCAAGGGGTTTTGTAAAAAAAGGATTAGAAAAATTAAATATCAAATATCACCATTATTATATTAATAATTATGAAAAGATAGAAAAATATTATCATGCATTAGATTTATATTTAATTACCTCAAGAGAAGAGGGTGGCCCTAGAGCTGTGCTGGAATCGATGGCTACTGGTGTACCGCTTGTAACATTCAAGGTTGGCCAAGCAATTGATTTAGTTAATCATGGTAAAAATGGTTGGTTAGCAGAGACAGAAGATACTGAGCAATTAGCTCATCATGCAGAATATGTTATTAACAACACATCAATTATTGATAATATCAAAGACAACGCAAGAAAAACAGCTAAGGAAAATTCTTACAAATCTCAAATACCTCTTTGGCAAAATTTTATGCACGGGTTTATTAATGAATAATATCTTATTGTTATTTTGCATTTAACTTTATTATTTACTTATGGAGTATCAATCAAGGATTGGCACAAATCAGGCCTTCTTGAAAGAGAAATCCTGATATATAAGGAATTAAAAAAGAAATATGATCTTCAAATTCAATTCATAACCTTTGGCGATAAATCGGATAAAGAATTTGAGGAATCACTTGACGGAATTACCATTATACCCGTTTACGAAAAAATAAAGCGTCCCAAATCAAGATTGATTAGATTTTTCAAAACTTTTTTGATGATATGGGTTTACAGAAATGATTTAGTAAAAACTAATTTAGTAAAAACCAATCAACAATGGGGAAGCTGGTTAGCTCTTCTAATTAAAAAAGTATATTCTAAACCTTTGATACTGAGGAGTGGTTATAATAATCTAAATTATATAGATAGTAAAATAATTAAATTAATATCATTTATTAGCTTAAAGCTTTCATATAAATATTCAGATCAAATTCATGTTTCTTCAGAAAGCGATAAAAAAAGTATTTTATCTAAATTCAAGGTAAAAGATAATAAAATAATTTTTAGACAAAATTGGATAGATACAAATAGTTTTACATCTCATTCAAAAAAAAGAAACGATAGAATTTTATTTGTTGGGCGATTAAGCAAAGAAAAAAATATACCTCTTTTATTAGATGCGCTTAAAGGAACACAGTTAGGCCTTGATATTATTGGTGATGGGAATGAAAAAAACACGATTACTGATGTAATTAATAATTTCAATTTAGATATAAAATTTCTTGGCAATAAATCAAATAATGAAATGCCGACTTTTTATAATAAATATTCTATTTTTGTTCTTTGCTCAACTAGAGAGGGAAACCCAAAGGCTTTGCTCGAGGCAATGTCATGTGAAATGGCTGTTATTGGAACAGATGTGATTGGAATTAATGAAATAATCATTAATAATTATAATGGAATATTAATAAATAGTAATCCAGCTGAACTAAGAAGCGCCATGATTAAGCTTCATAAAAATCCTACACTGCAAAATGAATTAGGATCTAATGCGAGAAAAACAATTATAAAAAATAATGCATTTGATAAAATTCTAAGTATTGAATATCTAAATTATAAGGAGCTTCATGAGAAAAATAAAAATTCTATATCGTAAGCTTTTTTCTTCAAAATTAATCTGGCTCAGAAAATATATAGAAAAAAAATCAAATGAGATATGGTATGACTACCCATTTGGAGAAAAACCTATAGGTTCTAAGAGCGAGTATTTAAAGTTAGCTGAGGATGTTAGTAAAAAAACATACTTAGAGATAAACCACTTTGAACAAAAATCAGGTTTCATAATCGATAAAAATTGGCTGGATGATCTCGCGCTTCATACGCAAGTAGTTATTAAAGATTCTCCATTATGCTATGGGCATGGTAGAATTCTTTATAGTGCGTTATGTAATTATATAAAAAAAAACCAAATAGAAAACATTTCAATTCCGTCAATTAATATTTGGGAAACTGGAACTGCCAGAGGTTTTTCTGCAATATGTATGGCAAAAGCACTAGCTGAACTTGAACAGCCCGGGAAAATTGTCACTTTTGATGTTCTACCCCATAACAAGAAAATGTTTTGGAATTGCATAGATGATTTGGAAGGACCAAAAACAAGATCAGAGTTATTATATAAATGGAAAGACTTAGTTAGCGATTATATTTTTTTTCATCAGGGAGACACAATAATTGAACTTCCTAAGGTTAAAGTAGAAAGAATTCATTTTGCTTTCTTGGATGGGGCTCATACTTATGATGATGTTATGTTTGAATTTTTAGAAATATCTAATAAGCAGCTTCCAGGGGACATGATAATATATGATGACTATACACCGAACCAGTTTTCTGGATTAGTAAAAGCCGTAGATGAGATATGTGAAAAATTTAGATATAATACAAAGATTATAAATGCCCATGACGATAGAGGCTATCTTATAGCAACAAAAATATAACTATGACTTTTCCAACTATATACTTTAGCAAAGCGAAGATAATTACTTTTTTCAAATCTATTCATTATGCTTTGTTTATTTTGCTATTACCTTGGCAATATATTATGAAACAAGACAGATGGCAGGATTTTGAAGTTAGCGTTGAATATTATAATAGAGTTTTTCAAACTAAGGTTGAAATATATAATATTCAGAACTTTCTAGGTTATCTTTCTTTTGAGGTAGTATGGGATTATATAATGATTTTTTTCACTTCAACATTTGGTGATCCTGAAATTGGACTTAGGATAATCTCTTTCACAATTTTATTGATTTGGAGCCTCTTTCTATTTAGAAGAATTCCTTTTTTTTGGGCATTATTATTTCTAATTAATCCATCATCTATTGATATTTCAATGTCAATTATCCGAAATGGGTTTGCCTGGTCATTAATAATTGCTGCGCAATATTTAGTTTCAAATAGGTTCATAAAATTTACTCTTTTTTCTATTTCGCCATTTATACATGCCTCAAGCTTGGGATTGCTAGGTTTATTATTCGTTTCAGATAAAATAAAAAAAAATACAAATTCAAAAAAATTAGCCATTATACTAATTGGCTTATGTGGAGTTTTTCTAGGTCTTGCGCTAACTGTAGGTTCACAAATTTTATCTTTAATTATTTCTGATGCCAGACTATCTAGTGATTATGTGCGTGGAGGTGGAAGTTTGCTGCAGACCTTATTTTTTATAATTTTATTAGGTATTCAAATTTCTAGCAATAAGAATTATGTTTATAACAACCTGTTTGTTATTGGTTTGCTATTTTGGTATTTAACTATGAATCCATTTATTCCTTGGTCCTATAGAATTTGGTCAGCTTCAATACCTTTAATTGCTTATTCAATATGGCAATTACCTGTAAAAAATAGGCAGTTTGTATTATTTTTGTGGTTTGGAAACTTAATTTTATGGTACATGTATTGGAGCAAGCTATTTGATTTGTGGTATCCAGTCTAAATTCTAAAATTTATTTAAAAATTAAATGATTAAAGTTTCCATAATAATGTCTTTGCACAATGCAGAAATAAAGATTCTTAAAGAATCGGTAAAATCTATTCTAGAGCAGAGCTATAAGGATTTTGAATTCATAATAGTTGACGATATAAACAGTGACAAAGTTATTTCATATTTAAATGAAATTATAGAAAAAGACAAGAGGGTGTTATTGACAAAAAACAAAAAAAATATTGGTCTTACAAAAAGCTTAATTAAAGGTATACAGTTTGCTAAAGGTCAATATTTAGCCAGACAGGACGCGGATGATGTATCATCTAGAAATAGAATAGAAGCGCAGGTAAACTACCTTGATCGAAATCCAAAAACAGCTATTTTGGGTACTTGGTATCATGAAAAAACAGATTACGGCTACTCAAGAATAAAGAAGCCAAGGAATATATCATCAGATTTAGAAAAAGATTTATTTTTGAAAAATCCAATATGTCACTCATCTTCAATGTTTCAAAGATCATTATATAATAAGACCGGTGGTTATAATGCAAAATATAAAACTTGTCAGGACTTAGACCTATGGTTCAAGTTATCTCGAGTTGGAAAAATTGCAGTTGTTGAAAAAAATCTGGTTGATAGAAACCTTACAAATAGCTCACTATCTTTATCTTATAAATCATATTATCAGGTTTTTAACGCTCTAAGGATTAGAATGAAACATCTCTTTAAAAGTAGGTTTTCTGTTAGACTTTTTCTCTTAATAATTATTGGCACCATTTATCACTTCTTAATTACATTATTATTGCCTCCTTTAAGAGCTATAAAGCTTATCTTTAAAATGTAAAAAATGTCAAAAAATAATCAAATCATAATACTTTGTGGAGGTAAAGGTTCAAGGTTAGGAAAAATAACCAAAAACCTCCCAAAGCCCTTAGTCGAAATAGCTAATAAACCAATTTTAGACCACAAGATTGATTACTATAAAACTCAGGGATTCAATAAATATATTTTTTGTACTGGTTATAAAGGTGATGTCATAAAAGATAGATTTTTTGAAAAACTTCCGGAATCCAAATATTCAAATATTGGTGAAAATGCAGGAATCTTAGAAAGAATTCATGCTGTAAAAAAATATTTTCAAGAACCAGCAATAGTTAGTTACGGTGATACATACGCAGAAATTGATTTTGACGACCTTCTTAAAAAGCATAATAAATCAAATGCTTTACTTACTTTGGTAATTGCAAAAATTCAAAATCCTTTTGGATTAATAAACGCTGATAAATCTGACATGGTTTTAAGTTTTGAAGAAAAACCAATGCTTAATCATTACATAGGTTATTCGGTAATATCTCCAGAAATTTTTAATGAAATACCTGAGTCAATTATTACCCTGCCAGACGGTCATGGTATAATTAAGATGATCAATTCTTTATCTCAAAAGAAGCTCGTGAAGGCTTATAATTTTAATGGATTGCAGGTTACTGTCAATAATTCAGAGGAATTAAGAAAAGCAAATGAAGCTATAGGAAAATATTATACAATTAAGGATAAAAATGAAAAATAAAAAAATATTAGTTACGGGCGGCGCGGGTTTTATTGGTTCAAACTTAGTAAAAAAATTAGTTGATCTTGGTTCAGATGTAACTGTAACAGTTAAATATAAAAGTATAATTGATTCAGTTAGATTGGCCCCAGTTTGGGATAAATTAAATATTGTTGAAGCTGATTTGAGAAACACCGATTCAGTAATTTTTCTAAAATCTCTAAGAGAAAAATATGATATTATTTTTCATTTAGCCGCCTATAATCATGTTGGCGATAGTTTTAGCCATGTTAGTGAATCTTTAATATCAAATTTAATGGCTACAGCAAATTTACTAGAACATGGCCCCGAATTTGAAAATTTTATCTATACAGCTACGTCAGAGGTATATGGCTTTCAAACTGAAGTGCCATTTAAAGAGGGAAATTTACCATTTCCAATCTCTCCTTATTCAGTCGGAAAGTATTCAGGCGAATTATATGCTAAAATGAAAAAGCATCAAACAAATTCAAATATTATATGCTTGAGACCATTTAATACATTTGGTCCATATCAAAGTGAAAGAGCAATTATTCCTGAGCTTATAATTAAATGTCTTAGGTCCAAAACAATTAGAACAACAGAAGGAAAGCAAACTAGAGAGTTCAATTATATCGATAATATAGTAGATGGTTTTATAGCTGCTGGAAATTTGAGCTCTATTCCAGAAAATCCAATTAATATAGGATCTGGTGAAGAAATTTCAATAAAATATTTAGTTAATAGAATTCATGAGCTCACTCAGTCCAAATCAGAATTACAAATTGGGGCTTTACCTACCAGGCCTACAGAGATTTGGAGAATGCAGGCAGATAATAAAAGAGCTAAAAATTTGCTTGGATGGAGCTCTAAAATTAATTTTGAAGAGGGTTTGAAATTGACAATTAGTTGGTTCGAAAAATTTATCAATCTTTATTATGGAGATTCGGGCTTAAAAAATTTATGATTAAAATCGGGTTAACAGGCTGTGATGGATGGCTAGGATCTCAAGTTAAAATAGGTTTTGAAAATAGACATTCAATTTTATCTTTAGATTTTCTCACAAGAGATTATCAAAATAATATAACGATAGAAGACATCCCTGAAATCGACTGGGTATTTCACTTTGGTGCTAAGACAAGCATAGTTGATAGCTTCAATGACCCCATTAAAATAAACAAACAAAACGTGACAAGTACTTTATCGGCACTTGAAATTGCTCACAAGAAAAATGCTAAGTTTCTTTATTTAAGCTCATACATATACGGTGAGCCAAAATATAACCCTATAGATGAAGACCACCCAATTGCTCCAAATAATCCATATATGATAAGTAAGTGGATAGGAGAAGAGGCATGTAGTCGAGTTTCTAGTTATTTAGATATCCCTTGCACTATTTTTAGACCGTTTAACATATATGGCCCAGGTATTAAGAAGGGTAGATTAATTTCAGATTTATTAGAAAATGCATTATCACAAAAAGACTTAATATTAAATGATAAAAATCCTATACGTGACTATATATATATTGATGATTTTATTGAAATACTAAACAAAATGGTAACTAAAGATTATTTTTTACCTGATATTTATAATATTGGAAGTGGATTTTCGTATTCTAACATGGAAGTTGCAAAAATAATACAAAGTTTTTCTGAAAAAAAAATAAAAATAAAAGTACTAGAAAATCCGAGGAGAAATGATATCACTATCTGTAGAGTAAAAAATAATAAAATCAAAAATGAATTGAGCTGGGAGCCAAAATTTAATCTGGAAGATGGATTATCTAGAATTTTTAAATTAACTAAAAACTAGATTTCGTTTTGAAAAAAATATTATTTCTAATTACCGGTTTAAATGTTGGGGGAGCAGAAAATGTTCTTTTTAGGTTTTTGACAAAGATTGATCGGAAAAAATATAAAGTTAAGGTAATTAGTCTAATTGAATTAGGCCCAATAGCTTATAAGATTAATGATCTAGATATTGAAGTTGTAAGCATAAAGATGAAATCCATATTTAGTCTTCCAAAATCCATATTTCTATTTTTAAAGAAAACAAAAGAATTTAATCCGGACTTAATACATGCATTTATGACTCATGCTGCACTAATCAGCTCACTTGCAAGTATTTTTCACAAAAGGTCTGTGATAGTCTGGAACATTTTTTGCAATGATCTTAGTTTGAGAGCAAATAGTTTTTTAACAACAATAATGATGAAAATCTGCTCTTTTTTATCATACAAAGTTCCTAAAAAAATTATCGTTGATTCCAAATCAGCATTTACTGCTCATAAAAATGCTGGATACGCATCTATTAAAATGAATATAGTAAATAATGGTGTTGACACAGAATATTTTAAACCAAATAAATCTCTTGATAAAAAATATAAAGAAAAATTCTTTAAAACCGATGATTTTATTATTGGAATGATAGCTAGATATCATCCAGTAAAAGCGCATGACATATTCCTCAAAGCAGCCAGTATTGTTACCAAAGAGAAAAAAAATATTAAATTTTTGCTTAATGGGCAGGGAGTTGAAAACAATAAAAACATAACTGAAATAATTAAAGAAGAACAGATTGAAGAATTTGTTCACCTATCAAATGATAATTTAAATATTAAAACCGTTTTACCAATTTGCGATCTTCTAATATCTCCATCGCATTTTGAAAGCTTTCCAAACATTATATGTGAAGCAATGGCTTTTGAAATTCCATGTATTGTAACAAACGTTGGGGATTGCAAGCTGATAGTTGGTGAATACGGTAGAGTCGTTAATCCCAATAACCCACAAAAAATTGCTGAAGCAATTAAAATTATGGTCAGTCTTCCTAGTGAACGATTGATTAAAACTGGAAAAATGGCCAGGAAAAGAATAATCGATAACTTCAGCATTGATTTAATGCATAAAAAATATGAAAAGATATATAAAGAGCTAGGTATATAAAATGTGCGGATTTGCATGTACAATTAATATTAATAATATTAATTCACAAAAAATTCACAGTACGATGAGACACCGAGGTCCAGATTCAGAAGGTTCTTTTGTAGATGGGGCTCTAAATATTTTTCATAATCGATTAGCCATCCAAGATCTTTCGCAAGGCGCTTCTCAGCCCATGGTTTATAAAAATTATGTAATAGCATATAATGGAGAGATATACAACCATCTTGAACTAAGATATATGCTAAGTGATTATACATTTAAAACAAATTCAGACACCGAAACATTGCTCTATCTTTTTATAAAGTATGGCGAGGATTGTTTAAAGCATCTCGATGGAATGTTTTCATTTATAGTTTATAATTCAAATTCAAAAAAAATATTTTTCGCAAGGGATCGCGCAGGAAAGAAACCCCTTTACTACTATAAACAAAATAATTCTTTCTTTATGGCGAGTGAAATTGGAACCATAATGCAAAACACTTCAACTAGTATAAACTCCAATAATATTAATGCTTTTCTCAGAACTGGATTTTTTTATAAATCTCAAACACCACTTAATGATACGTATGAATTACCATCAGGAAGTTATGGCTGGTTTGATACCATTAATCACAAAATTATTATTAATAAATGGTGGGATATTTCAAAATTATACAAATCTAAAAAATTAAATATAACGGAGAACGAAGCACTAGAAAAAATTGATTTTCAACTTAAAAGATCTGTAAAAAGAAGACTCACTAGTTCAGATTTAGAAGTTGGATCTTTTTTATCTGGAGGTATTGATAGTGGATTAATTTCTGCAATTGCTTCAAAATATAATAATAATTTAAAAACTTTTACCGTTTCATTTGATGGTCAATACGATGAATCAAAATTATCAAAACTTGTTGCATCAAAATATAAACTAAATCACAAAACACTACAGATAAACTATGACAATCTTTCAAATGAAATTGAAAAAATACTTATAAATTACAGTGAACCTTTTTCTGACAGTTCTGCAATTCCATCTTACTATATTAGTAAAGAAGCCAAGAAGCATTTGACTGTAATTATTAATGGCGATGGTGGTGATGAGCTTTTTGGTGGTTATAGAAGGTATGTGCCTTATAGATATTTTAATTTTTTCAGATCTAATCCAACTATAGAATTTATTTTATCATTTTATTCAAATCTTTCATATCCTCCAAATGATAAGATGTCAATTAACAGCTATATTCATCGATTAGCATCCTTAGTAAGTAAAAAAAATCCAATTGAAACTTATTTAAGCTCAACTACTGATATTTTTGAGGACCATTTAAGTTATTTCAATGATAAAAATGTAGGCTTAGATCAAATTACTAACGATATAAATCAAAATATTGTTGATATTAAAAATTCTCTCGATTTAATGATGGGCACTGATTTTGATACTTTGTTATTCGGAGATTTATTAGTAAAGATGGACATAGCAACAATGTCAAACTCACTAGAAGGAAGAAGTCCTTTTTTGGGAAAAGATATTCTCGAGCTTGCGCCTCTACTTCCAAATCATTTAAAAGTTAATAAGCTTACAACAAAATACATTTTACGGAAGCTAGCAAAAAAATACTTACCTGATGAAATAATCAAGCAGCCGAAAAGAGGCTTTGAAGTGCCTTTACCTTTCTGGATAGACAATCAGTTGAAATCAATCATATCGGACTACTTATGTTCACCAAAGATTTCTTCAGACTATATTGACAAGGCTTTTATTTCAAAGATTTTATCAAAAAAAATTGATATTTCTCCAATTAAAAGGGCAAAAATGCTTTGGAATATTTTTACTCTTGAGGTTTGGTATAAAAATTATAAGAAATTGAGTAGTTGAGTTGAAAAGCAACAGAATTGTCATTATAGCAAGTCATAGCTTATCGCTTACAAATTTTAGGGGTCATCTATTAAAAAAGCTTTCAAAAAACAATAAAGTGATAGCACTTGCTCCAGATAAAGATAATGATATTGAAAACAAATTAGAGAAAATTGGTGTCCATTTTAAAGAATACATATTAATTAGAACTGGAATGAATCCATTTATGGATTTGATTTCATTTATAAATCTTATGATATTATTAAAAAAAATTAAACCTAATTATGTTATCTCATATACAGTTAAACCAATAATCTATGGTTCTTTGGCTGCAAAGCTAGCTGGGGTTAAAAATATTTACTCTATTATAACAGGCTTAGGATATTCATTTTATAGCAAAACAAAAAAACAAATATTAATCGGTTCATTAGTAAAAAAAATGTACAGACTAAGTCTGGCCTATAATAATACAATTTTTTTTCAAAATAATGATGATCTAAATCATTTTATTTCAAAGAAAATAATTAATAAAAAAAATAAAGCTGTTAAAATTAATGGATCGGGAGTTGATTTAGATTATTACTATAAAACAAAACCACAAAATAACAATTTGAAATTCCTTATCATTGCGAGACTGCTCAAAGAAAAAGGCATAATTAATTTTTTAGAGGCAGCTCAAAAATTAAAGAAAATTTACCCAAAAACTTCTTATGATATAATAGGATGGGAGGATAAAGGGCCCTCTGCGGTTGACGTAAAGCAAATAATAAAACTACAAAAAGATAAAATAATTAATTATCACGGCTATCAAGTTGATGTCCGAAAATTTATTGAAGAATGCTCTGTATTTGTTCTTCCTTCTTATCGTGAAGGGACCCCAAGAACAACTTTAGAGGCAATGTCTATGTGCAAACCTGTAGTTACATGTGATTCGCCAGGGTGTAGAGAAACCGTAATCAATGATTTTAATGGTTTTATGATACCAATTAATAATTCAAATAGATTAACTAGTGCAATGGAGAAGTTTATTTTAAACCCTAAAATCATAGTAGATATGGGCAAGAACAGTAGAATTTTAGCTGAAGAGAAATTTGATGTACACAAAGTGAATGAAGCAATAATTAAAGAGTTAGATTTATGATAAAGCGAATCTTTGATTTTTTGTTTTCATTTTTACTTATTATCGTTCTATCTCCTTTATTTTTAGCCTTAGTTGCACTTGTTTTTTATGATTTAGGTGCTCCATGTTTTTTTATTCAAAAAAGACCAGGCTTTAAAAATAAAAAATTTAGATTCATTAAATTTAGAACAATGCAAAACACAATTGACTCAAATGGAAAATTATTGGCTGATTCAAAAAGATTAACCAAGATTGGAAATTTCTTAAGAAAAAGCAGCCTTGATGAGCTCCCAAATTTATTTAATGTCTTAATAGGCAGTATGAGTTTAGTTGGTCCAAGGCCTTTGTTAGCTGAATATTTAGATTTATATAACGAGAGACAGTCATTAAGGCATACTGTAAAACCTGGTATCACAGGGTGGGCACAAATAAAAGGTAGAAATAGTTTGAGCTGGACAGACAAATTAGAGTATGATATTTGGTATGTAAAGAATCAAACTTTTTGGTTAGATTTAAAAATTATTTTTATAACTTTACCAAAAGTATTTTTAAGGCAAGATATTAAACACAGAGATCATTCAACTATGTATAAGTTTAAGGGAAACAATGAAAAGAAACACTAGATTTGAAAATTGGATTAAACCAGAAATCTTAAATAACAAATTAACAGATTATAATTGGTTAGTGCAAAATGTTGATGGCTTAAAATTGGGGAATAAGACAGATATAGGCGCATTCACATACATTAATGCTATGTACGGTGTTTATATTGAAGATCATGTGCAAATTGGTTCACATTGTTCTATTTATTCTGTTTCTACAATTGACGATAAATCAGGTAAAGTTTTTCTTAAAAAAAATTGCAGAATCGGAAGTCATACTACCATACTACCAAATGTAACAATTGGTGAAAATACAATAATAGGCGCACATAGCTTAGTAAGCAAATCCATACCTGACAATGTAACAGCATTTGGTATACCAGCTAGGGTTATAAAAAAGTGAAAGATAGAATATTTTTATCTCCTCCCCACATGGGGGAATCAGAAAAACAATTTCTTATAGAGGCCTTTGATTCAAATTGGATTGCACCCTTAGGGCCTAATGTTGATGCTTTTGAGAAAGAAATGTCAGAGTACTTAAATTATGGATTTGCAGCTGCTTTAAGCACAGGTACTGCTGCTATACATTTAGCATTAAGACTGTCAAATGTAAAGAAGGGTGATTATGTTATTTGCCCTAGCTTAACTTTTGCTGCTAGCGCTAATCCTATAATCTATGAACAAGCAGTCCCCGTATTTATAGATGTTAATAAAGAAACATGGACTTTAGAGCCTAATTTACTTGAAAATGCATTTAAAAAATATAAGCCTAAAGCACTGATATCAGTTGATTTATATGGTCAAAGCGCTGACTATGATAATATCCTTTTTTTATGTAAAAAATATAATGTAAAAGTAATAGAGGATTCAGCTGAAGCATTAGGAGCATCTTACAAAGAAAAAAAATGTGGTGTTTTTGGAGATTTTGGAGTTTTCTCCTTCAACGGAAATAAAATAATTACAACTGGCGGAGGGGGAATGCTCATTAGTGGCGACGAAAAAATGATTAAAAAAGCAAGATTCTTGGCTACACAATCTAGAGAACCTGTAATTCATTATGAGCATAAAGAATTAGGGTTTAATTATCGCATGAGTAATTTATTAGCATCACTCGGAAGAGGCCAATTGAGAGTTCTTGATGATAGAGTTAAATCAAGAAGGGAAATTGCAAACTATTACTATAAAAATTTTAAAGAAGTTGAAGGAATTGATTTAGTTGCAGAATCTAATTATGGTAAATCTTCAAGATGGTTAAGTGTTGTGTTAATTGATTCAAAATCCTTTGGATCCGAAATAATAGAAATAATTGACAGGTTAGATAGAAACAATGTTGAAGCCAGGCCTGTTTGGAAGCCTATGCACATGCAGCCATTTTATAAAGATTGTATTTATATAAGAAAAGACAATATAGATGTTTCACAGAGCTTGTTTAAACAAGGTTTATGTTTACCTTCCGGTTCATCCCTTACAAAAAATCAGCTTGATTATATAGTAGGTATAGTTCTTGATAACCATAAAGGCTAATTTTTTATTTAAAACTATATTTTTTTCTTTAAAAATCTTTCATATTTGTAGTATTGGTTTTTCTCAAAACTCTATTCAAAGAAACCATCAAATCATGCCTCTTTATAGATTATTCAA
>CEOK01008939.1_pt1 | contig 15287 bp, 11 predicted proteins | sample 427001 | NCBI WGS metagenome assembly CEOK01 (sample SAMEA2591108, study PRJEB7988) | marine metagenome | isolation source: saline water (ENVO:00002010), including | reverse complement strand
GTCCTAATCCCTTTAATTTGAATTAGAATAATACCACAGCTACTGGTATAATTTCAAACTGTATGTACCAATTTGATTCTAGAAAGATTAAACCTGGAGATATCTTTATTTGCCTACCAGGAGGCGAACCATATATAAAAGAGGCCAAAAAAAATGGCGCTATAGACGTTGTCCCAATGACAAGATATGAAATGGCAAAGCTTGCCCGAACAAAATTTAACAACCCTTCAGGCAAACTCAAAGTAGTTGGAATAACAGGAACAAATGGAAAAACCTCAGTATCACATTTTGTTTATCAAGCACTTACATTATTGGGTGAAAATAGTTTTGTTTTAGGCACTTTAAATTCAAATTTAACAACGCCAGAGTCTTTAGATACTGTTCGTTTAATGTCTGATCATTTAAATAAAAAGGGAACCCATTTTGTGATGGAAGTGTCGTCTCATGCAATTAAGCAAGGACGAGTAGCTGAAATTGATTTTTCTATACGTTGTTTAACCAATATCACCCAAGATCATTTAGATTACCATGGTAATTTTGAAGATTACGAACAAACTAAGCTCAGTTTTTTACACGCAAAACCAGGTGTATCAATTGGACCTTCTGATTTTTCTGAAATTAAAATACCCGAAAATAGCAATCTTTTAGGCGAATTTAATAAGCAAAATTTACAAGCAACAAAAGCTATTCTATTAGAATTAGGGTATTCAGAAAAAAAAGCAAATAAAGTACTTTCTGAGGTCAAGTCGCCCCCTGGACGGTTTGAGATCATTGAAGGAGCTCAGCCTTTCACAGTTGTTGTAGATTATGCCCATACTCCCGATAGTTTACGCTCAGTGTTAAACACGGCGCGACAATGTTTGCCAAGCAAAAAAGCGAGGTTATTATGCTTGTTTGGATGTGGAGGGGATAGAGATCGTTCAAAACGTCCATTAATGACAGACGCAGCGTTTAGTTTTTCTGATGAAGTTGTCATAACGCAGGATAACCCGCGAAGTGAAGATCCAAAGCAAATAATTGCAGATATTTTATCAGGAGTACCTGACAAATCAGCAAATTATATAATCGAAGAAAATAGATTCAAGGCAATTGAAACAATTTTAAAAATGGCTAAAAAAGATGATTTGGTAATGATTGCAGGGAAGGGCCATGAAACGGTTCAAATTTTAAATTCAGGGCCAATTGAATTTGATGATCGAGAAGTTGTAAGAAAAAATTTAGAAATTTTAGGATTCTTATGACATATTCAATAGACTCGAGAACTATCCAGCCAGGTGATACATTCATTCCAGTCAAAGGCCCTAATTTTGATGGCCATGATTTCATAGATGATGTTATTAAAAAAGGCGGGAAGGTATTAGATGTAGATTTATTTGAGTATGCAAAAAAATATCGTAAAAAGTTAAAGTGTAAAGTGATTGCAATTACGGGGTCATCAGGAAAAACAACAGTAAAAGATATGTTAGCAGCAATTTTGGGGCAAAAGTTTAAGGTCACTAAAACTCATGAAAACCAAAACAATGAATTCGGAGTCCCTCTTACGTTATTATCGGCAGATGCTAATACGGAATATTTAATTGTTGAAATGGGAATGAGAAAAAAGGGTGATATTTCATTTTTAACTAAAATTGTACAACCTGATATTGTTGTGGTTACAAACATTGGGTTAACACATATTGAGTTTTTTACGTCTCAGCGCCAACTATGTCTAGGAAAAGCTGAAATTTTTCGTAAAGCTCAAAAGTGGCAAGAGCAAAAAAGAGTTAGCTTTATAAATTTTAATACCCCTTATCATAACCTCTTAGTTACAAAGGCTGAAAAAAATGGGTATATAGCTTTACCTTTTAAAGGAGAAGATAAATTATCAGAAAATATAAATCTTTGTTATGCAGTAGGCCAGCATTTAGGCCTTGATGCAGCCACTATAAATAATGGAATTGAAACCGTAGAAACTTCTTCAAAACGCTTAAAAGTTCTACGAACCTCTACCATTCGAATAATAGATGATAGTTACAATTCTAATCCAGCAGGCCTAGAGTATGCATTTACATATTTAAAAAAGTTTAAAGGGCGTAAAATTGTAGTGTTAGGCGCTATGCTAGAGCTTGGAAAATATTCAAAAAAAGAACATCAGAAAGTTGAGCAGTTAGCCTTAAATCATGACATTGATTTGTGCATAACATTAGGAGAAGAGTTTAAAGTATTAAATTCTAAAAAGCTTAGTATTATTCATTTTGAGTCCAAAAAAGCGTTACATGAGTATTTAAAAGTTGAATGTAAATTTGGAGATGTTATTCTTGTAAAAGGCTCTAGAGGATTAAAAATGGAGGAAACAGTTGAGTTTTTACGAACCATCTTTCTTTAAAATATTCATTTTGGTAATTTTTTCATTACTCTCACATTTTATGTTAATCAAATTATTCCATCGATTTAAAGCATATCAACCTATTTATGATTTAAGCCCATCAGATCATCAAAAAAAAGCTAAAACACCTACTATTGGCGGAATAACTATCCTTTTATCAGTATGGTTATCGTGGGCATTATTTTTTACTACATCACTAAAAGTAACTTGGTTGGTGGCCTTGTATTCTGTGTTTGCTTTGATTGGTTTTTCTGATGATATTTTAGCTTTATATAAAAAAAGTAACAAAGGACTCTCTGCAAGACAAAAGTTTGCATTACAATGCTTATTTTCTTTAGGGTTTATTTATTTGTATTCAATGTATTTTTCCGGGCTTGATTGGTGGCATTATCCATTTTATATGTTTGTCATAGTCGGCGCTTCAAACGCTACAAATTTAACAGATGGTCTAGATGGCCTTTTAGCTGGCTGCAGCTTATTAACGTTGTTTGGTTTTTATTACGTCATGGTTGAAAGTTATCAGGTAGATATTTCACGTTTTATTGTGATCTTAATAATCATTATAATGTCATTTTTATTTTATAATTGGAATCCAGCAAAATTATTTATGGGAGACACTGGATCCTTGGCGTTAGGTGCCGTTTTCGCAGGATTGGCATTATTATATGCAGATGTTTGGATTTTACTTCCATTGGGGGCAATATATATTATTGAAACCTTATCCGTTATTATTCAGGTCGCTTATTTTAAGCAAACAAAAAAACGAATCTTTTTAATGTCGCCGCTGCATCACCATTTTGAATTACTGGGCTTTAAAGAACTTCATGTCGTATTAATATTTTATGGGATAGCCTTTCTATTTTCTTTGCCTATTTATCTTTAATTTATGTTACTTAAATTAATCAGCAAGGCAGTAAAAGAAATTAAAAGCATATCAAAAAAACTAGATTTAAATATCAATCTAAAGAATCCTGAGCATATTAAAGTTAGGACACTTAATTGGGCTAAAAAACAAAGTATTTTAAGTGCATTTTGTATAGCGCTTTCACTAATTTATGGAATTGCATTTTTAGCTTTTTTAACTCAATTTAATGCCCTTTTAGGGGATCAAGGGTTACTACCTGCATCAAGTTTTTTAGATAATTTACGAGCAAGAGACTTAGGGTTTTTTGATAACCCTACTTTATTTTGGGTGTCTTGTAATTCAATATCATTGTTTTTAATTGGCAGTCTAGGCCTAATATTAAGTATAAGTTGTCTAAGTGGTCGCCAAAATGCATTAGTATGGTTTGGAATTTGGGTTTGCTATATATCTATCGTTCATATTGGCCAGGTATTTTATGGATATGGTTGGGAAAGTTTATTACTGGAAACAGGTTTTTTTACTATATTTCTTTGCCCATTAAAACAATTCAAAATTCCGAGACAAAAAATCTCAACTAATATTGTAAGTATTTTAATAATCTGGATTTTATTTAGAAATATGTTTGGCGCAGGCCTAATTAAATTAAGAGGTGATACTGTATGGCGAGACTATACAGCATTATTTTATCATTTTGAAACTCAGCCTATTCCAAACCCATTAAGCTGGTTTTTTCATCATCTACCCAAGGTTGTATTAAAAAGCGGCGTAGTCTTTAATCATATTGCAGAAATTATTTTACCTATTTTCTTATTTTTTCCATTTTTCTTTCGCCGTATTGCAGCTTTTGGGATAATCTTATTTCAGTTTTCTTTAATATTAAGCGGTAACCTATCTTGGTTGAATTATGTAACAATTGTTCAATGCTTGCCTGCATTTCAATCTAATCTATTTGATATAAAACATATAGCGAAAAGTATCAAAATAATGAAACCTTTTTCATTCATCCAGTGGATTGAAAAGTCTCCTGTTTTTTTAATAAGTTTTTTTACATTATTCATGAGTATTTATCCAATTCATAATATGTTAAGTCCTAGTCAGAAAATGAACGCATCATTTAATCGGTTTCATTTGGTTAATACCTATGGAGCATTTGGCCATGTTGGAAAAACTCGCTATGAATTAGTCGTGATGGGTACTTCAGATAAAGTAATAACTGAAGAAACAATTTGGGAAGAGTATCTATTTAAAGGTAAACCAAATAGGCCCTCTGATTCTCTACCAATAATTGCACCGTTTCATTATCGTTTAGATTGGCAAATTTGGTTTGCGGCAATGAGGCCACAAATCAGTGATCCTTGGCTTGTTCATTTTGTATACAAATTATTAATCAACGATAAAAAAACAACACGGTTATTAAAACACAATCCTTTCCCAGGTGAATCTCCTAATTTTATTAAGGTGGATCGCTACATTTATGAGTTTGATGAAAATCGGTTTTCTACAGGTGCAATTTGGGTACGTCGTTATGTGGGAAGTTATTGTCCTCCCGTAAAAAAAGACTATCCGTCACTAAAGGCCTATTTAGAACGATTTGGGTGGCTTTAGGTTTTTGTTAATCCAAGAACTACTGTTGTTCGAATGCCATTTGAAAAACTTCTTTTTAACCTTATATTCACACAATGTTCTTGATCATCCGCAATAGTAAATGTATTGTTTCGTTTTATAATATCTTCATTATCATTTCTAAAAATAGTCTCAACGTCCACATTTTCAGACCGAATAGGGAGAATCATAGTTCTATCTGCTCCATCTCGATGGAAGGTTGTAGTATAGCTAGAATGAGTTTGATTAAAATGCATTTCGCGAATTACAAATCTACCTTTTACATTGTTAGGTTCTTCGCCCCAAGCTAAAGTAATCAGAGATTTAAAAACAAGTATCTCAGAGTTTGTGAAAGTATATTCAGTTGGAGTAAGTGAATTATATTTTCTATTTTTATAAAGAGATATTTTAAAGTCAGTGATGTCAAAGTCTATTCTACATTGTCGAGAAAGTTCATCTTGTTGAATATTATCTTGATCCACAGCTTCGAATTTATCATAGATACAATTGTAAGAACTAGGTTGTTTCTCTAAAAGGTTTAAAAGGGTAGATTGAACATCTATTTTTAGGTAACGATTTAATTTTGGGAGAATAGTGATTGTATTTTTTTGATATAAATCCGAATAAAAGCTTTTTGGTAACTTTGGTTCTGACACAGTATTAAATCCTAACTCAGGCAATGTGGATTGGTGTAATTTTTGAGTAACATTTTTTAATGCTGATGTGTTTAGTATCTTAGTGAAAGGCAAATGAATAGTTCGTTCAATCATAAAAAGTAACCGCTTCTGTGATAAAATTTCGTTAAGTGTATAAGCATCGATGAAATTATTCAATAAGGTTAAATCAACAAAAGGAAATATATTATTTAAAAAAAACGATATTTTAAAGTAAGTATTAACTTTAAATATACTTTAAAAAATTTTATAAAAAAAATTAATTATGTGTTTAAGTAGTATTAATCCATTTAAAATTTTGGGATATAGTTATTCAAGAAAAGTTAATCCTTGCGAATCTATAGATACACTTCTAAAAAAGAACAAAGATATAGATACATTTCTAGAAAAAAATAAAATCGTTTTATATAAGGCTCAAATAAGAACTCAGTTATATTCTATAAAAGATAAATATTTAAATGATTGTTTAGACAACATTAATCAGTTATTTGCAAAGTTTAACTATCCATTAAATGAGCTAGAAAAAAGCCACATTATAGCTGTAGTAAAACACTTTGCAGCTGAGCCTGGGTTTAGTGAAAAAATAAGTGAAAGTGAAGAAATATTTAAAATCAAAGAAACTTTAGACTGGTATAAAGATATAGTAAATACGTTTGGAAATGAGCTATTTTTGCAAACATTTAGTTTAATTGTGATTATAATTAATTTGAATGAACCTAATGCTAAAAATTTATCAGATATGAATAAAAAAATGTTTTTTAAAGCCGTTTACAATAAAGTAAGTAAGTGTACATCATTCGAAGATATAACAACAATAAGAATATTTGCAAAATCTTATACCCAGTTTTTATTAAACAATGAATCAGAAGCAGAGACAAAGAATCTAATATGTCCCATTAGTTTCGAAAGTATACCTGAGTTGCTTAGAAGTAATGACAATAAAATATCATTGTCGCCACACAGTAGTAATTTATATAAATCAAATCTTGTTCAAGATTGGGTAAAAAGTAATGGTACAGATCCAACTACAAGAGCACCATTAAAGGAAGAAGATTTATTTGATGTTACTGAAGATATGCGTGAATTTTATAAAATAAGTATAAAGCGTGTTTAGCTTTTTTTGAATCTGGGAACAATAATGTAAAGTCAAAGAAAGTAAAAAAAACATGAAAAATGAGCCCATCTTACAAGCCGCTGAAAATTTGCCCAAAAGTATTCTTTTATTTGTAAAAATACTTCATCATATATCACCTTTTTTAACATTAAAATTACTTATTTTATTTTTAACCAAGCCAATTTATTTTAAAACACCAGACCGTGAAAAAGCGTTCCTTTCAAAGTCACAACAATCAAAACTATATATCCCCAGTTTAAAAAAGTCGATTCAGGTATACCGATTAAAAAGTAATGGCCCAAAAGTATTGTTAGTACATGGCTGGAGCGGTAGAGGTAGCCAGCTTTTTAATATTGCAGAACAGTGTTATCTGGAAGGGTATGATGTGACAACATTTGATGCTCCTGCACATGGAAAGTCAGGGACACGAAATACATTACTTTTAGAGTTTGTAAAATGTGTCCAATATCTTTCAAAGACAATAGGACCGTTCAACTATGCAATTGGACATTCGTTTGGTGGAATTTCGATATTAAATGCAATTCGTTTAAATGATAGTTTTGATAAAGTCGTTGTCATAAGTATGCAAGAAGATATTATTGAGAGTTTTAGGCAATTTATTAAAGTTTTTAAATTACCTCAGGATTATGTTGAGCGTATCAATAAGTTTTATTATGATAAATATAAATTAAGCGTAACATCTTTTAGTCCTATTAGTTTTGTTAAGGATATTAATATCCCTGCCTTAATTGTTCATTGTGAAGATGATACAGATGTCCCTGTAAGCTCTGCTAAGATTGTTCATAAGCTGTTTAAGGATAGCCAGTTATTTTTAACAAAAGAATGTGGACACCGTCGAATTTTACGAGATGAGAAAACGGCAAATGAAATAGTTACTTTTTTGAAAGGCTAACCAAATTAACGATTTGTACGTAAATGTGGCTCAAAGCGGCTAATTGGGTTAAGATGTTCGAACATGTCTTTTTTTTCAAAATATTTTTCTTCTAATGTTATATATTGGTTCATTGTAAAAGGAATCGTTTCAAGTAAACGCATAATATCTTTATAATGTTCTTTCTTGCTAATCGAAGCTTTAATTAGATGTGGAACAACAGGGCTGCCTAACTTTTGAAGTAACTCTTTTGCGAGTTGTTTATATTTAGGATTTAACAAACTTTGAATAATGACTGGACTTGCCTCGTTAATTCCAAAAGAGTTGATAGCCAATAAGATATGTTGCTTGAGTCGAGGCACTTTATATAACTTGATAATGGGCTCAATACAGCGTTTATTTTTACTTAAAGCCATTAACATAATTGTATGTCGCTGTACACTTTGAATAGATAAAAAGGTGGCTAGAACGGTACTTTTTTTTGGGCCAATAACCTCCCAAATTATTTGGACTAATCGATTTGAAATAACCCATGAGTGTTTTCCAACTTGAGAGCTTAAATATTGAATAATAGGAAGTCCTTGGGCTTTGAGAAAGTTTGTTGCAAAAGTTCGAATACGATAATCTTTATGATCTAGTTTTTTTATGAAATATAAAAAGTTTGTTGAAGAAACCATTGTAATAACTTCTTGCACTTTTTGTTTTACTTGAGGGTCAGGATGTTTCAAGTAAGGGAATAAAAAAGGAATGGCTGATTCATCATCAAAGTCAGCTATTTTATCTAATATAGCCCAGCTTACTAGCCAAAATGGATGTTTAACATAAACCAAAATATCTTTAAAATGATTTACATCTAGTTTTTTAAGTTCAATTAATCCTTCCCAGCTATACATGGGGTTTTGCAGTTTAACAAAAATCTCTTTCAGAGATTTCTTTAATTCAGTTTTAGTTATCATGATTATTTTGGAATCGGAATAAGCTTGTAATAACGGAACGAACATCATTAGCATAAACAATTTCAATATTTGTTTTTATCGGCGCTTTTAGCTTTGCTTTTTCAGGCACAATAACTTTTTTAAAGCCCATTTTTGTTAATTCAAGTAACCGATTTTCTAATTTTGGAACACTACGTAATTCACCAGTCAGTGCAACTTCTCCAACAACAGCAACTTTGGACGCTAGAGGTTGATCTAGTAGTGATGAAATAATAGCGACAATAATAGCCAAATCAAGAGCGGGCTCATTAACTTTAAGCCCCCCAATAATAGTTAAAAAAACATCTCTAGATGATAAGTTACAATTCAAAAACTTATCAATTGAAGCGGTCATTAAATTCGCCCGATGTGAATCAACACCAACAAAAGTTCGTTTTGCCATTCCATACCCTGTTTTAACAACAAGTGCTTGGAGTTCGACTAAAAGAACTCGATTTCCTTCTAAAATAGGTGTAATCACAGAGCCAGGGTGAACAGACGAGGTAGATTCAATAAAAAATTCAGCGGGTTGTGTTACTTCAATCAGTCCTTCCGTTTTCATTTCGAATAAACCAATTTCTTGTGTAGTTGAAAATCTATTTTTATTACAACGGAGTATTCTATAATTTTTTTGGCGGTCACCTTCTAAATAAAGAATAACATCGACTAAATGTTCAAGAACTTTTGGGCCAGCAAGCTGTCCATCTTTTGTGATATGACCAATTAAAATACCAGCTTTATTATTTGCCTTAACCCACTTCAAAAAGACATTGGCACAATGTCTTACTTGGCTAACAGATCCTTCAATGCCAGAAACATCTTGGTGACGGACAACTTGAATGGAATCTATTAAAACGAGATCTGGCTGAAGTTGATCACATTGTTTAATTATGGTTTCCATATCAGATTGAGCATATACCCACATTGTTTCGCTCAAGGGGCCAATTCGTTCAGCTCGCAATCGTATCTGACTTACACCTTCTTCTGCCGTGATATACAAGATTTTAAGCCCTTTTTGAGCACATCTTTGGCAGAACTGTAATGATAACGTCGATTTCCCAATTCCAGGCTCACCACCAAGCAAAATAATACTTCCATTGACGATACCTTGCCCTAAAACATTATCCAGCTCGGAAATTCCTGTTGGGATAATATCCTGATCTTCTATTTGAATATTTTCAATAGCAATGGGTTCTGATTGAATTAAAAACTGAGGGCTTGAAGCTTGGGCTGTTTTTTGGACAATTTTTTCTGTTAAGGTATTCCAAGCAGAACAGGCTTCGCAATTTCCTTGCCATTTTGGGTAGGTGCTTCCGCATTCTGTACATTCAAATAAGGTTTTGACTTTTGACATTAATTAGAGATTAGGCGTTAGCCGTAATGAGCTCTCTTTTTTTAGCAATTTTTTTAGGAGGTTTTTTCTTCTTTGTAATTTCAAAAACAATTTCATCTTTTTTGACGGTAGCATCCGCTTTAAGATTTCCTTGCATTCCACCTTTTTCAAGTAAAACATCTGCTAATTTATCTTCAAACATAGATTGGATGGCTCGGCGTAATGGACGCGCACCAAACTTTTGGTCGTATCCTTTTTTAACAAGTAAATCCTTAACTTTTTTATCATAAGTAATATCAATATTCTTTTCTTTTAAGCGCACCTGAATCTCATTCATCATAACATCAACAATCTCTTTAATATTTTCTTTATTAAGAGATTTAAATACAATAATATCATCAATTCTATTTAAAAATTCTGGTTTAAAGTTATCTTTTAATTCTCTATCTAGTTTTTGTTTAAGTGCTTCGTATTTAGTTTCCTCAATATGAGATGGATCAACAAACCCAAACGATGTCTCTTGTTGGATAAATTTACTACCAACATTAGACGTCATAATAACAATAGTATTTTTAAAGTTTACAGTTCTACCAGTAGAGTCAGTAAGTCTACCATCATCTAAAATCTGCAATAAGATGTTTATAACGTCTGTTGATGCTTTCTCAAGCTCGTCAAATAAAACTACTGAATATGGTTTTCTTCTAACAGGTTCTGTTAATTGACCACCTTCATTAAAGCCAACGTATCCTGGAGGGGAACCAATTAATCTAGAAACCGTATGTTTTTCCATAAATTCTGACATATCAATACGAATTAAGTTATCAACACTTCCAAACAAAAACTCAGCTAATCGTTTAGCCAATTCAGACTTACCAACACCGGTTGGACCTAAGAAGAGAAAAGATCCGATTGGGCGTTTAGGATCTTTCAATCCTACTTTTGATCGTTTTACCGCTCGCACTAGCGATTTTACAGCGTCATCTTGCCCTACAATATTATTTTTTAATTCCTTATCCATTTTAATTAATCGTTTTGTTTCTTCTTGATTAATTTTAGAAATCGGAATTCCTGTCCATTGAGAAACAACATCAGCAATTACATCTTCATTTACAGTAGGTTCAATATAACGAACCTCTTCACTTGGTAGTTGCTTTAATTTAGCAGATGATTCTTTTAAGTTTTTAGTTAACAGCTTAACAATCTTCTCATCTTCTTTAAGTTTTGCAATTTCTATTTCAGATTCAATTTTCTTTTTTTCTTCTAAAATCTTTTTTACATTTTCTGAAAGATCAGATGATTTTAACATCACCTTCGCCGCAGCTTCATCAATAACATCAACGGCCTTATCAGGTAAAAAACGATCAGAAATATATCTGTTTGATAAATAGACAGCTTGGTCTAATGCATCATCTGTGATGACAACTTTGTGAAACTCTTCATATCTTTCCCTAATTCCTTTGAGAATCAGTAATGTCTCATCAGTTGAAGGTTCTTCCACTAAGACGGATTGAAAACGACGTTCTAGTGCACCATCACCTTCAATATGTTTACGATACTCTTCTAAAGTTGTAGCTCCGATACATTGTAACTCACCTCTAGCTAGAGCTGGTTTAAATAAATTAGCAGCATCTAAACTTCCTTCTGATCCACCTGTACCAATTATAGTATGTAATTCATCCACAAAAATAATCACATTTCCAGCCTTACGAGCTTCTTCCATAACTTTTTTAACTCGGTCTTCAAATTCACCTCGATACTTAGTTCCGGCAACTAAAAGACCTAAATCTAAAGTGATAACACGTTTATCTTTTAATTTAGCAGGTATGTTATCGCTATCTATTTTCTGGGCCAGACCTTCTACAATAGCTGTTTTACCAACACCAGGCTCACCTGTTAAAACTGGATTGTTTTTTGATCGTCGACATAATATTTGGATAATTCGTTCTATTTCTTTTTCACGGCCTACTACTGGGTCAAGTTTATTTTCTTTTGCCAACCATGTAAGATCACGTCCAAATAAATCTAAGGTTGGTGTTGGAACAGCTGATTTTACTTTTTGAACTGTTGTAACTTTATCGCCAAGCTTTTTGAACAAAAGGTTTTTAAACGCAGCAACATCAACTCCAAGTTCAGAAAGGACTCTTGCCGCAATTGATGTAGGGTCTCTAAAGACAGATAAAAACAGATGTTCTACATTTACATAATTGTGACCTAATTTACGTGCTTCATCCCATGCATAAGTTAAAATCTGCTTAGCTTGTTGGGTAAATGGAATATTACCAAAATCAGATGAAATACCACCATATTCTAAACGTTCTTCAATGGCATTAATAACTTGGTCAGTTGTAAAGCCCATTTCTTGTAGCGTTTTGATAACAACATTATCACCTTCGCCAATGATTCCTAGTAAAATATGTTCTGTACCCACATAAGAATGGTGAAATCGTTTAGCTTCTTCTTGAGCTAGCATTATTGATTGAATTGCTTTTTCAGTGAATCTAGAAAACATAACTTTATAATACTTTATCCTAAGTTTAGTTTCAAGTTTAACTCGATGTTAAGTTCCAATAATATAATCTGATAAGAGTTTAATATTCAATTATTTTAACATACCCATTTATGCTATGATTTATGTATGCAAATTTTTAGATTTATTTTAGTTGTAATTATTGCGAGTCATCTTATTTCATGTGACCTAATATTTGTAAAAAATGATCCAATTGATTTTGACCAATTGTCTATAGAGCAAAAAATAGGTCAGTTATGTTTAGTGTCACTTTATTCTTCAAATAATGATCAAATTCTCAAAACAATTAAGGACAAGCACATAGGCGGCGTTATTTTATATAAAGAAAACCGCCACCCTGAGAATAGTTTAAAGCTAAAAGAAAAACTTGCGGCAATAACAGCGATGCAACTACCCAATATTCCTATTTTTACATCTGTTGATCATGAAGGAATTGGTCTAGCTGAGTATGGAACGGCGTTTCCTAGAATGATGTCATTAGGATATTTAAATGATTTAAAACTTACAGAAAAGGTAGGTTACATTATTGGAAAAGAGTTACATTATGCTGGAATTGACGTTGTCTATGCGCCTGTTCTTGATGTTAATTTGTCAGCATCTAACACAGTGATTGCCTCACGCAGTTTTTCAAATTCACCAAAAGTAGTTGCGAAGCATGGAAAAGCATTTATAAAAGGAGTTTTAAAAGGGGGGAGCATACCTGTAGCAAAGCATTTTCCGGGGCATGGTCTGACAACTCAAGATTCTCATATTGGGCTACCTCAATCCGATCATAGCGTTGATGAACTAAACGATTTAGCATTATTTCCATTTAAGTATACTAAAAAAGTTCCTATGATGATGTCAGCTCATATTTTTTTCTCCAAATTAGACGAAAATAATCCAGCCACTTTGTCTGAATCTATCCTAACAACATTATTACGAGAAAATATTAAGTTTAAAGGTGTTGTCATCACAGATCATATGGATATGAAGGCCGTTCGAAAAAATTTATCAATCGAAGAAGCAAGCCTAAATGCTATTTTAGCAGGAAGCGACATAATTATGCTTGGCGAAAATACAGCTCAAATTAATAACGTAATTGAGTACCTTGTTCAAGCTGTAAACAATGGAAGCTTACCTTTAGACCGTCTAAACGAAGCTGTAAGAAGAGTCGTAATGATGAAGCATAAACATGGTTTATTTAGTCCCCCATTATTAATTCCTTATGAAAAAGTGTTAAAGCAAAGTGATCATACAAAGCTAGCAACCAGTATTATTAAAAACTCAGTACATGTAATTAAGAAAGATACTTCACAAAAGTTAAATGGTTCAATTAAAAAAGCTTTGGTTTTAAGTGGGCGTTCATCATTCAATAACAATATAATCCAACAATTAAAAAATCAAAACATTCTAGCAGAGCAGCTTTTATTGCAAAAACCACTAACTCATTCACAGAAATGGTCTTATATATCTAAAATTATGACAGAAAAGTTAAGTTTAACGGCTGAGTTAGAAGACTTAATAAAGAACGATAAACGTTTATCCGAAACCATAAAAGAAAACATAAAAAAGAGAGCTAAAGAGGTTGATCTTGTTATAGTTGGTATCCAAACATCAGCACAAGCGGAAGATTTAAATAGATTGGCAAAAAAAATAAATGTACCTATTATTGGGCTTTTTTTTGGGACACGTTATGATGCCCCCATTTTATATGAAAAGTGCCCAAACTTTTATGCTTCAATTGTGGCATACAATAACTATTACACACAAAAAAGCGCGTTAGAGGAAATGTTTGTAAAGTTATCTAGCTTTTTGTAGTATTTTTTATTATGAATTTAATAATTAAGTTAGTTTAGATTGAACTTTTGTTTTCCAAGTGATCTGAGTATTTATAATGTAATTAATGAAAAAGCCAGCACAAATTCCAATAAAAGTAGCTAGCATATCCCACCACGATAAAAGATGATAGCAAATTAAAAATACAGTATATTGAACAAAAATACTTGCGAGAACACTAAGATGGTAGGTAATAAATCGATGTTGAATAGGTCGTTTTTTTATCCGAGGGCTTTTAAATGTCCATAAATGATGAAAAATAAAGTTATTTATAACGGATAACTCAATTGCCAGTAAATAGGCTATGTTTTGTTGAAACCCATAAAATCGTGTTAAAACATAATAACATCCCATATTGACGACTAAGCCTAGAAGCCCAACTAAAATATATTTAATAAATTGGAATGATTTGTTGATTCGAATAAAAAACAAATTAATCAAAAAATCTATTTGATCACTTAAGCGTAACTTGGACTCTCCATGTTTTCTTTCATTAAATGTGATGGGGTATTCGATAATTCTTGCTTTATGGCGGACCAATTCAGAAATAAGTGAAGATTGAAAAGCATAGCCTGTTGTAAGTAAATATTTAAATTGGCATTTTTTAATAAAGCTTGTTTTGATACAACGGTATCCTGATGTGCAATCAGCTATCCCAGGAATTCCTCCAACAATACGAATTAATAAATTTCCAACTTTACTCATTAATTTACGTTTGAAAGAAAAGTTAATTAACTTTCCACCCGCAACAAAACGAGAGCCTATAACACAGTCTGTTCCATTTGATGCAAGGTTTAAAAAAGTAGGAATCATTTTTGGTTCATGTTGACCATCTGCATCCATTTCAAAAATAAAGTCTGGATCTAAAACTTTAATCGTATGTTTAAAGCCCTCTTTATAAGCTCTTCCTAACCCCCTTTCTTTACAGGTAATGATATCTAAATGGGGGTAGGAGTTTTTCAGTTTTAAGGCAATATCTTTAGTCCCGTCTTGAGAGTCTCCATCTACTAATAAAACATGTAAAATATAATTAGGTAGGTTTTGCTGCTGGTCAAAAATAGCCGGTACAATTTTAGTAATATTTTTTGCCTCATTTAAAGTGGGCATCACAATACAAACGTTT
>CEOK01158196.1_pt1 | contig 15372 bp, 14 predicted proteins | sample 427001 | NCBI WGS metagenome assembly CEOK01 (sample SAMEA2591108, study PRJEB7988) | marine metagenome | isolation source: saline water (ENVO:00002010), including | reverse complement strand
ATCATGATTTCTTATTTCGCCATGCTCCATATCTAGACACAACCAATCAAAATAATCAACACACATACTTTCTATTATGCCAAAACTATTAAATTGAACCCAAGAACCAATTGAAGCTTTCCTTCTTATTTTAGCCTTTAAATTAGTAATTAGTTTAATTTTTTTTTTTAATTGCATTATTTAACTCATTTGAAATTAATTTAATCATATCTCTTATCCCATATCCTAAATCTACATTTAGTTCAGAGGAGTATTTTAAATTTTCATTTAAATTATAATTATGAGGAGTTAGGATATAATGACCTCTATATTTTTTATTTTCAAAATAAATTTTTTTGTTTTTTATATTGATTATTTCTCCAATAAGAATAAGTAAATCTTTCATTTTAATAGACATTTTTCCTGTCAAAGTTATTATTTTATTTTTATAGTTTTTCTTAACCACCTCATACGTAGCACGCGCTGCATCTACTACATGTATATATTCTCTTAAGGTTTCAGGATTTCCAAAATAAATTAATTTTTGCTTTTTAATTATTTGAAATAAAATATTGTATATTCCATTTTTCTTATCTGACCTTGGGCCATAAATTGAACCAAACCTTAAAATTATATAACTCAGGTTATTTTGTTTTGAAAATTCTTTGATATAGCTCTCTGATGCAAGTTTACTACTTTTATAATAGCCTCCTTCCTCGCTATCAGCATAAACTGAACTTGCATAAATAAATTTTTTTACTTTATTTTTTTTACACGCTGATAAAATATTTAAGTTACCACAAATATTCTGCTGAACTGTTTCTTTAGGATTGTTCACAGCATAATTTAAATCTGATATCCCAGCAAAATTCATGACTAAGTCCATTCCTTTAACTGATTTTAAAACTTTTGACTCATCTGTAATGTCACCTTTAATGAAAGTATATTTTTTATTAGAATAACTACCTCTATTTTTATCAAATATAGTTATCTGGTATTTTTTTTCGAAAAAATAATCAGCAACATGCGACCCTAAAAATCCAGATCCTCCAAAAATAATTACTTTCATTTAATTTATCTAATTAGTTCAGTTAATATATTCCCTACGTATATATTCCCACTTTCATTAAAATGTCCATCTATTTTCCAACACACATCATATAATTTTTTATTATCTCTATTAAAAAATTCACTTAAATTAAAATATTAAATATTTTAACTATCTAAAAAATTCATTAAACAAATTTTACTTTTTTATTTGATGAATAATTTTTCAAAAGACCTCTACAATCAATTATTTTATTTGAGTATTCCAGAATCTTATAAGAATTGTAATAAGAATGATCAGTCATCAAAATCACAAGGTCATATTTCGATAAATGCTTATAATTTAATTTTTTGCTTTTAAAAACTTTACTATCTATTTTAGTGCTTAATACGAATTTATCTTCATAATCAACTTTAAGATTTTTTATTTTGTTTAAATTTGAAAAAATTTTAATTGAAGGAGATTCCCTTGTATCATTAATGTTTTTTTTATAAGCCACACCAAGAATAATAATTTTTCTCTTTTTCTGTTTAATTTTTTTTAGATTTTTTAGAATTTGTTTTAAAACCCAATTATTAACCTGAGTGTTAACTTTGTGTGATAAGGATATAAATTTTGATGGAGCATTATTTTTTTTTGCAAACCAGTCCAAAAACATTGGATCTATTGGTATACAATGACCACCTAAACCAGGACCTGGATTAAATCTTTTGAAACCGAATGGTTTTGTAGAACAAGTATCTATTACTTTATGAAAATTAATATTTGATTTTTCACATAAAATTTTAAATTCATTTGCGAAGCTTATATTAATAGACCTAAATGTATTTTCATAAAGTTTTGCAATTTCAGCAATTTCAATACTTTCTGCATTAAATATTTTTGAAAAAACTTTTCCATATAAGTTTTGTATAGATGCCAAACAATTATTTGTAAGTCCAGATAAAACTTTTGTTATGGACTCAAATTTTATTTTAGCAGCTTTATTAAATTTAGCTCCTGGGTTTATTCTTTCTGGGGAGTAACACAAGAAAAAATTTTTCCCAATTTCAAATTTTTTTCCAATTTTTTTTACAAAAATTTCCTTTGTTGCGCCAGGATAAACAGTGCTCTCCAATATAATTGTTTGATTGTATCTTAGATGAGGCAAAACTAAATTAAGGGCCCTTTTTATATATGATATATCTGGCCTATTATTTTTAAGAGGAGTTGGTAAGCAAAATATCAACCAATCACATTTAGATATGTTTTCTTTTTTAAAGCCTGAGAATAAACTTTTTTTATTAATTTTTTTTATATCTTTGTTGGTTATATCAGATAAATAAGATTTGTTATTTTTTAAACTTTTAATTTTTAAATGATCTATATCAAAACCTAAAACAGAAAATTTAGTTTTTTCATTTATTAATTTAAATAGAGGTAGCCCAACATATCCAAGTCCAATTATGCCTACAGTTTTTTTAATAAAAGAATTTCTCATTTTTATAAATTACAAGTTTTGCTTAAAAAAGATTTGTAATTTTTTTCATTTTTTAATTTTTTCCAAATTTTAACAAATTTTGAGTTATTTTTATTTAGAAATTGAGCTGCCTTTTTAGGATCATTAAAAAATACTTTTTTTTTTTGAAAAAAAGATACTCTTTATTTAAGAAATTTTGTGACTCAAAATAATTTTTTCTCCAAAAAAAAATTGTTGGTATTCCGCTGACAATGGATGAAAGAACTGTGGTAGAGTCAACGGTACAAATTGAAATTTTGCATTTAATTAAAAGATTTTTTAACGGTTTATTGCCATAGTCAATCTTAATTTCTGGAAACTTTTTTTTAATATAAAGATCATAATCTAGAAATTTTCCCCCTGGAGGAAATCTAAATATTATATTTTTTCTAATTTCAAAATTTAAAGTTTTTAAAAAAATGATTAAATCTAAAAAGTAGTTTTCGTAACATTTGCCAGAAATACTAGTACTCATATTTTTTGAAAATAAAGAAGGTAAACTAATTGGCATAATTATTTTCTCTGAATTTGAATTATTTATATTTAACATATTTTTTATATGTGGTGATAAAAATTGCATTTGATTTGAGTATATAGGAGTGCCCCAAACTAAGTGTTTATCAGATAAATTTTTTTCCATTATAACATAGGAATGCAATTTATTCTGATAAGCTCCTCCATGTTGCATCATATTAAATTTTATAAAATTATTCGATCTGGCATTTGCAATAAATAATTTCGCACAATCTGAATTTACTAGCACACCATCATCAAAAAAAGTTTTTCTTTTTAAAAAGAAATTATTGAAATTATTTTTTTTTATAAATTTATAATTTTCGACATAAGATTTGGGTATAAGTTTTGGCAAAATATTGTTTAAAACAAACTGGAATTTTTTATTTTTTAAATTAAATTTAAACTTACTTCTAGTTTTTTCATTTAAATCAACTCTGTTAATTTTTTCTGTTATAAAGAAAGGTATTAATTTATATTTTAAAATAATTATAAAAAAGTATTTTAAGCTTTTATTTTCAGTAAGGTAAAAATTCCTAAAAAATAATAATATTATATTATTATAAATTCTTGTTAGAAAATTTTCTGGCATTAAAATTTTTCTTTTATTTCTTAAAAAAGTATCTTTTTTGTAATAATTTTTTTTAAAGTTTTTTTTTTTAAAATGATAAGAATAAAACATGGAAGTAATCCAAGATTTAATTTCTATAGTGTCTAAAGTTTTAGTAAACTCATCATAATTATCTACATTAATATTCTTGAAGTTTAGTTTTGCATAAATAAAATTTAATTTTTTTTTATTTTCTTTTTTAAGTTTGTCAAAAATACAGTCTATTTCATATAAAGTAGTTATTATTTTTTCTAAAAAAGGATTAATTACAAATTTCCAATAATCTTCTTTATATTTCTCTGCATGAATTTCATTAAGATTTTTTATTAGCTGAGCTCTCACAATTTTTTTTAATTTTAAAGAATTTTTGATGTCATTAAGCCTTTTTGAACTATTGAGCCAGGGATGTTTAAAATCACCAAATTTTCCTTTTGAAATTTTTAAATGTGATCTACAAAAATAATTTTCAAATAAATTTATATTTTTATTATTATTTGCTTGTTTCATTTTTTTTCTAAGCTAGTTTTGTAGTATCCAAATTTCAATATCTGTAAAAATGTCAGACTATATTTGAATTTTTTATTCAAAACTGTCTTTTCAAAGTTTTTAAAATCAAAAATATTATCTACAGACATATTTATTTTTTCTAATTTTTTTTTGTATTTTATATTTTTAATCTTAAATCTATTTGCATTATCATAAATATATTTAGTAACATGTTCTTTATCAATTTTTTTTTTTATATAATCATTTATATTAATAATTGTTTTGGAATTAATAACTTCAACTGACTGTCCTTTGGGAAAAGATCTGGTGAGAGTATTGGTGATCATATCTACATCTTTTGACTTATATTGTTTAAATTTTTTAATTGCCTGAACTATTATTCTGTAATCTATTAAAGGACTATCTCCATTAATTCTAATTATATAATCTAAATTAAACTTTTTTATAATTAGTAAATATCTTTTAAAAACATTATTCAAAGGTCCTCTAAAATATTTAATATTATTTTTTTCACAAAATTTTATAATTTTATCATCAGAAATACTATTGGATGTGGCTACAATTATTTTATTATGAAAAATTTTCTTTTGCTTAATACGTTCTATTAAGTACAAAAGCATTTCTTTTTTTTTAACTTTTTTTAATGCTTTACCTGGTAATCTTTTGGAGGTGTATCTTGATTGAATAATTATGAAATATTTCATTTAATAAAAGTAATTTTTTTATTTTATGATTTTATACTTTCACAATAATTAATATACCATTCTATATTTTTTTTATAACCTTTCTCAATTGGATTAGATGGTTTATAGCCTAAAATATCTTTAGCTTTCGAAATATCCAAAGTACCTCTTTCCGGCATAAATTTATCTCTTGGCAAATTTTTTAATAAAACTTTTGGGAAGTAATCCTTAATAATATCTATCAATTCACTTATTTTTCTTGCGTTTCCATAAGTTAGATTAAATATTTCATTTTTTGAATTTTCATTATCTATACAAAGTGAAATTCCCATTGCAAGGTCCTCTATATAAGTAAAATCTAATTTTTCTTCTCCACTTCCTGTTATATTTAAAACTTTATCTGTTATTGCATTTTCTATAAAAACTTGAGTCACCCTTCGACTCACACATCTTTCTCCATATAGAGCTGAAGGTCTTATTATTGTATACGGTATTTCAAATATATGGCTATAAGATTTTACCATTAACTCACCACAATATTTTAAAGTTCCATAAATACCAATTGGATCACAAATTGTTTTTTCATCTACTTTTTTTCCATTAAAATTTCCATATGTCATGCTTGAGGATAAATATATTAGATGAGTTTTATTAAACTTTGCATAATCTAGTGAATTTTCTAAAGTTCTTAAACTGTTATCAAAAGTAGTATGAGGATCAATATTTGATTTATTTGCATGAGATACAGCAGCCAAATGCACAATTACATCTGGCTTTTCCTCAGCATAAATCCGATGAATTTTTTCATTAAATCTTGTATCTGCCAAAATTAATTTAATATTATTTTTTTTAATTAAATTAATTCTGTTATTTAAAATTGAATTATATAATTCATTATTATTCTCTTTAGTGGAATTTTTTGCATCTGGTGAGTTTAAATTATTAATAGATAAACTATCTACAATTATAGGATTTTTTCCAATAGATTTTAAATAAAGAGCAAGATTGTGGCCAATAAATCCACAACCACCAACTAGTAGTATGTTATTTTTCTTCAGCAAAACTTGTTAAATTATTACAAATAATCTTAATTTCTTTTTTACTTAACTTTGGATAAACTGGTAATGAAATGTTTGTGTTGCTGTAATGAATTGCATTTTTGAAATTTTTTTTATTTAAGTTATATTTTTTCTTGTAGTATGTCATTAGTGGAATAACTTTATTATAGTGAATGCTTACTCCTATCTTTTTTTCCTTGAAGATTCTTAACATTTTGTCTCTATTTTCACAAAAAATTTGAAATATAAAGTATGAATTATTTTCTGAAAATTTTTCAAATTTTATATTAGGAGAATTCATTAAATATTTAATGTAAAGTTTTGCATTATTCTTTCTTTTTAATAAATTTTTCTTATATCTTTTTAATTGAAAATATCCTAACGCAGCTTGAAAATCTGTCATTCTATAGTTGTACCCAAGATGCTTTACATCATATTCACCTTGTTTTTTTCTTTTATTAATATCTTTATCTATTCCAAAACCTTTTAACATTTTAACTTTTTCGTAAATTTTTCTTGAATTTGTGATTAACATTCCACCCTCGCCAGTTGTAATTTGCTTAGTAGGATAGAAAGAAAAACATCCAGCAATACCATAATTCCCTACATGCTTTTTTTTAAACTTAGTACCAAGTGCGTGTGCACAATCTTCAATAATTAAAATATTTTTTTTTTTGCAATAGTTGTAAATTCTTTCTAAATCACATGGAATTCCAGCCATGTGTACAAGAATTAACCCCCTTGTTTTTTTTGTTACTTTTTTTTTGATTAGGTCTAAACTTATATTTCCAGAATAATTCTCTACATCAGTAAAAATTGCTTTAGCACCATTATATTCAACTGCATGTGCAGTAGCTGTATGTGTCTGAGCTGGTACAATTACTTCATCATTTTTGCTGAACCCTGCAGCTAAACAAGATAAATGTAGGGCAGCTGTACAACTCGATACTGTTATCGCATATTTTGACTTTGTAAACTTCTTAAATTCATTTTCAAATAATGATGTGTATTTACCATGAGTCAGCCAACCACTTTTAATTATGTTTTTTACAACAAAAAGATCTTTTTTTTGAATGTTTAATTTTGAAAAACTTATATTCATAATTTTAATAGTTTAATTATTTCAAGCTAATTATATCAAAGCCAGCACAATATCTAATTTTTTTTTGATCCCCTACTTCAGACCAGTAAAAATTTACCTCTTTAATTAATTTATAATTTATTTTATCAAGAATTATAATAGAGAATTTTAGTTTAGTATCATATCTTCCATCAATAGTTAGCAAAATTTTATCTTTAGTAATTTCAATGCCTCTGCACCAATTAGGTTGACGACCTAATATATTTTTATCCTCAAGACGAACAACATGTGAAATTAAATCTCTATTAAAAAATTGTATCTTTTTTATTTTTTCCCTATTGTGTTGAACTTTTTTTTTATTATGGTTCTCTGCTATAAGAATTTTTCCATCAATGCTTGTGAAATAATATTTTTGATCTTTTTTAACTCCATCGTGTATCAATGCTGGGGTTGATAAATTCATTGTTCTCAATTCCGCTCTTTTAGTTTTTAGATCTACTACTACAAAGCAATTACAATTTCGAGATGTAAGCCACATTTCATTATTAAATATTTGTACGTAATTAAAGTGAAAAAAACCTGTGCTTCCTTTAAATTGTTTTGATAAAAATCTCCAATCATTTTGAAGAACTTTTTTTTCCTTTTTAACCTTTAAATTTTTATCTATTGAAAAATAATTTTTAATTTTTCCGTTGTGATCTGAAAAAACGATAGTATCTTTAGCAGTAAGTATATGTACCATAAAATTTTTATTCACAAATATTCCATGCAAATCACACATTAGTCTATTTGAAAAAATCTTTCTCAATTTGAATGATTTTGCATCAATCATATAAATAGAATTCCAACTTCCACAGTAAATATTGTTTTTAAATTTGAATAAACCTGTAAAACCAAATCTGGGTAGTTTTTTAAAATCTTTTAAATTTTTACTTGGTAATTCCCCATGAATAATTTTTTTATGTATTTTAAAGTCCTCAGGATTTCTTGGAAATATATATTTCTTTATATTAACTTTTTTTCCATTACAAATCATAAGACTAGGTCTCGGCAAATCAGGCTGAGAAACGTTTAAATTGCTATATCCATGAACAAAACTTGCAACTATTTTCATTGTCTTTCTTTAATTAATTTAGCAGGTGTACCAGCATATATACCATTTTCCTGTGTGCTAATATTTAAAAGACTATTTGCACCGATTACAGATCCTTTTTTTATTATAACATGAGAGTTAATTGTAGCACATCTGCCAATCCAAACATCATCTTGAATAGAAATGTCAAAATTTTCATAACCTTGGGATTTAATCAAAATATTTTTTTTAATTTTATGATTTGATGTGGAAATAAATACTAAATTAGAAATCATACAACTTTTTCCAATATTAAGATTTCCAGCTGCTATTAAAATTGTTCCAAATCCTATTTCTGAATTTTCGTCTATAAATAAATTTCCATTATTGGCTGAGATTAATCTAGTTTGACTATCTAAAATAACATTTTTTGAAATTTTAATTTTACCTTTATCTCTTATTTTGAATTCTACATTTTCTCTTATTAAAATATTATTATCTAAAATAATATTTCTTGGATCATTCACGACAATATTAAAGTTTTTTTTAATTAAAACGTTTCTACCAATTTTAAGTCCATAACATTTTAAAAAAAAAATTTTTAAAATGTTTAATGTATTAAATCTATTTAAGAGATGAAAAAGAAATAGATAAATTTTATTCAAAGCCATTTTATAAGTTTATGATTTGTATTTTTAAGAAAATTTTGAAAAATTGTTTTTTTATCTTTATCAACTGCATAAATATATCTGCGATTTTTTTTATTTTTAAACAAACCAATCTTAAATCCTTCTTTTTTGAGTCTTGAATTTATAGATGCAGAAACATAGAAACCCCACTCTTTTTGACAAAAATCATAGTTTTTTTTATTAAATTTAAATGTTACTTGCTCATTATTATTCAACTTAATAGATCCACAATCAATATTATAATTTTTTAAATTTTTGTTAGTTTTGAACTTTCTTTTTTTTTTTAAATATTTCATTTCCAATTAAAGTCCTTAATTATGAAATTTTTTAATTTCCAAGTATTTTTGTCTTTATACCAAATTTTTTTATTTCTAAATTTTTCACAAATTTCAAAAAAATTTTTTTCTGAAATTCCTGTAAACTTACACCATTTGCGTATAAAAGATTTTGCATTATTCAAGTCCATTTTTTTTATTAATTTTATTGCTTTCTTTCTTTCAATTCTTTTATTTCTAATTTCAATTGAAAGATTGTCAAAATCTCGTGTAAAACCAAATTTATACCACTTAATAAAATGATGTACTGCAATAAGGTCACAATCTATATCGGCGTAATCATAAATACCAACTTTTGCCCCTGAAGACGATTTTTTAAAACCATTCTTTTTTGCTATCTTATAACTATTTTCTGTATCCCATTTAAAAAAATTACCAAGATAAAGTGCTTTAATTTTTTTCTTTTGAAGTTCTGTCAAATTAGGCGCAAAATATGATGACATCTTTTTTTTTGTTAAAGTCTTATCAATCCAATCACTTGCCCTCGTACCATGTGTGACTCCATATTTATTAATCCAATTTTCTGTAAGATAAAAATTCAAATTTTCATCATCCGTATTTCCATATTCAGTTGCAGAATTTTCTCCGTAAATAATTAAAGGTATAGAATAATATAAAGCTAATTTTAGAGGAATTTGATATGTTGCTAGATGTTGTGGTAGACCAGGAGTTCCAAATTTTTTGAATGTGTTTAGAGCAAATTTCGACTCAACTTTAGGATCTATCGTATAATCTATATGATCAACACCAAGTCTAATCAAGTTATCCAGGTTTTGTTGACCCAATTTTGTTCTTCCGGGTGTTCTCCACGTAACAGTAAGAGGGGTAAGCCCATAATCTAAACATTTTAAAACTTGCCACGTACTATCCTTACCACCACTTACAGGAATAAGACAGTCATGGAACTTTGATTTTTTTTTAGCCTTATTTATTATTTTTTTAAAAAGAATTTCTCTTTTTTTCCAATTAATTTTAGATTTGTTTTTAAAATTTTTACATGCATTGCATTCTCCATCTTCATGAATAATTAAATTTGGTCTAGTGGATGGCAATATACATTTGTTACAGTATCTCATTAAAAATTATTGTCTAAAAAATATTTAGCTGAAATAAAATTGAATAGAAATTTTTTATAACTATTAGAAAACTTTTTAATTTTAAGTATTTTCTCAATTTTATCCTTAGATAAAAATTCATAAATTAAACTACTTTCTAATAATCTATTTTTAACATTTTTACTATCAAAATTGATAATTGAAGTAATATCAGCATTAAACCCTTTTTTTCTCAAATCATTATTCACAATATTATTAATAATATTTACTCCTGATTTTCTTAATAAAAATTTTGGTATTCCATTATTAATTAAATATTCTTGGGGCAATGAATAAACAAATTCAACTAAGTTACTATCCAAAAAGGGTGATCTGTTTTCTATTGAATTAATCATTGAGTTTTTATCATCCTGTATTAATTGAATTTGTGTTCCTTCATAAAAAAGTTCATTTAACATTCTATTTCTTAAATTTGAATTACAAAAAGATTTTTGTTTAGTTATGTATTGTTTGTCTTGTAAATTTTCTTTAATTAAAACTTTACTAAAAATTTCGTAATTTACTATCCTGTGCAGAAAGAAATTTTTATCATTTAAGAAATTTTTCATATTTCTCAAATAGGGGTTTCTTATAAAAGGTCTTATTTTTTTTCTCCAATTATTATGAAAATTCTTGTATTTTTTTTCTGAATTTCTAAAATCTAAAAGATTAAGGTTGCTATGTTCGTAATAACCAGAAAAAATTTCATCAGCACCAATACCTGATACCGAAACTTTATAACCTTTTTTTTTTATTATCTTTGACAAAATATAAGAAAGGTAAGAAGAAATTGTTGAGATTGGACTATCATGGTCTATAGTCAATTTTTCTATATTTGATAAATGATTTGAAGAGTTTGATATTGAATATTTATTATTATTTAAATCTAAAAATTTTTTTGTTTTTTCAATATTTTTAATTTCATTATATCTCTCATCAGTATCAATTACGGAAAAAGTTTCTGGATTATAATTTAATTTTTTTACAGACATTCCTAGTAGATAATTGGAGTCAATACCACCTGATAAGTGAAATGCTATTGGTACATCAGATCTTAATCTTAAAGACATACTTCTTTTTATATGTTCTCTTACTCCATCCACTGCATCGTCTAAGTTAATTTTATGAGTATTAAGAGGAACTTTCCAATATTTATTTTTAAATACATTTTCTCTCTCAATCGATAAGTTTGTGCCTGGTTCTAATAACTTAATTTTTTTAAAGAAAGTTTTGTCATTTTTTTGCATGTATTTATGGCCAAATACTAAATAGGTCGATAATAATTTCTCGTTAAGATCAAATTTTTTATCAGCCAATTTTCTAAGTGCTTTAGTTTCTGAGGCAAAAAAAAATTCTGATCCATTTGAATAATAATAGAAGGGTTTTTCACCAAATCTATCTCTAGATAAAAAAAGTTTTTTCTTTTTTTTATCCCAAATTGCAAATGACCACATTCCATTAAATTTTTTTACACAATCTTCGCCCCAATATAAATATGATGATAATAAAACTTCTGTATCAGAAGATGTTTTAAATTTATAACCTTTGGTCTCTAAATAATTTTTTATTTCTAAATAATTATATATTTCACCGTTAAATATTAATGTTGCATATTGTTTTGTCATTGGCTGTGCTGACCTTTCTTTAAGGTCTATAATGCTTAGTCGAGTATGAAAAAAAGAAATAATTTTTTCTTTCTCTCTAATCACAATTTTTTTTTTATAATCTGGGCCTCTATGATTTAATAATTTTAAAACATCTGAAGAGATTGAATTACTTATAAAATTGTTTGTTATACTTCCTGCTATACCACACATAATTTTTAAGTTATCATTATTCTTTTTAAAAAAAATAAATTTTCATTTATTTTGTTATGACCAAAAATAGCTGTAGGGCAGCAAACAATTTTGTTTTTCTTTAATTCGTCAATAACTTTTTGATTAAAATCATTCCACATTCCCTCAGGGTATGAGAAATGATAAATTTTTCTTTTTATATTATTTTCCAAAACTTTTATAGAAGTTGTAATTTCATATTTAAGCTCTCTTTTGTTCAAAAAAGCCATGCTAACATGGTTATGACAATGAGCACCTACAGTAAAAAGTTTATTATTTGATATTTTTTTAATTTGAGAAAGGCTCATTTTTTTATCTAATTCATGGGATGAGCTTTCAATTATTTTCTCATTTGCTGCTGCATAAATTTCACTTACAAGTTTCTTTACATCATATTTTGATGGATTTGATTTAATTTTTTTTCTAAGGAAAGTTAAAAAATTAATTTTATTTTTTTTATTAGATAAATTAAATTTTTTTGTTCCCATAAAATCTTCAATTACAAAATTTTTTTTTTCAAGAAGATATTCAATTTGATCTATCCACGTCATTAAGTTTTTTTGAACAAGATTCGTTGAAACATAAAAAATTGTAGGTATTTTATATTTTTTTAAAATGGGAAAAGCTACGGAAAAATTGTTTTCAAATCCATCGTCAAAAGATAAACTAAAAGAATATTTTGGAAGTTTTATATTTTTTTTTTGATAATTAATATATTGATCTAAACTAATTGGGTTGCCTTTTGCTGTGAGATATTTAAGAATTTTTTCAAATTTTTTCTTTTCTATATGTTTTTTAGTATAATTTCTTATCCTTGTTTTTTTATTTGATATAACTCCATGAAACAAAATTAAGGTAAACTTATCTTTTTTTAATATTTTATTAAAATGCATTTTTACTAAATTTTTTAAATTTATTAATACAAACTTGCTTCAATATACTTGGCATAAATGAGTAATATCTTCCAATATTTTTTATCTTTATTTCTTTAATATGATTTTTATTTTTTTTTATTTTTAAAAATTTTAGAACAAGTTTTATTGCAATTCTTATATTTTTAGCTCTTAAATTTATTAAATTTGTTTTGTTGTCAATTTTAATTTTATCTCTAAAAATTATGTTTCCAGTGTCTACTTTATTACTTAATCTATGCAATATTACATCGAAACTTTTGAAATCATTGTGGTAAATTGACCATAAATGTGAGTCCAATCCTCTGTATTTATATATATTTCCACCATGTAGATTGTAAATTTTATTTTTAAATTTTTTGACTATTTCTGGTTTAATAATTCTTATTCCAGATGCAATTATTATATCAGGCTTCAAATTTAATAAAAGTTTGACTACGTTTTTGTTATTTATGTTTTTGCTTTTAAAAAAAACACTATTAGGTATTTTCTTGAAATCTTTTAAGTTTAATTTTTTTTTTTCATAAAGATCTCTTTTTTTTTCAATCTCATGATAAATTTTAAACTTTGGATTAACTGAACTTGTCTCAATAATTATTTTTTGAATTTTAAATTTTTTATTTATTTTAGATAATAAATATTTATGTCGTGTGGATAATGTTGATAAAATTACCACCTTCACTTTATGACATCACCTTTTTTGAAATTTTTCCAAGCTTTTTTATCGATTATTTTTTTAACATTATCAAAACTATATGTATTTTTTACAAGAGGCCTTAAAGCTATCAGCTTATTTAGTGAAATTCTTTCACCTAAACTAATATCTTGTCTAGCATAAAATGATCTTCTTGAAATATTTTTAATATATGTCTCATCTTTTTGAATTCTTTTTTTACTATTTCCAATCATTTTTTCAATTTCTCTAATTGATGTTACTAATTTTTTCATTTCATCAAAATCTGCAGAAATTGAGTGGTCATGAAAAGATGAATAATTTTTATCTATGGTAAAATGTTTTTCAATAATCGTTGCGCCATAACCTACCGCAAGACAACATGCCTGAATTCCTAAGGAGTGATCAGAATAACCAATATCTATATTATACTTTTCTTTTAAATGTTTTATAACTGAAATATTCAAAATTTCTTTTTTTGCTGGATAAGATGAAACACAGTGGAGTATTTTTAAATTTTTAGTAATTTTTTTTTTACCAAATTTTTTTATTAACCTTTTTATTAAATTATCTATTTCGTTTTGGTTTAAAAAACCTGTTGAAATTATACATGTTTTGTTTTTTTTTAAGACTTTATCTATAAATTGGTAATTGTTGTTATCACCAGATGATATCTTTACAATTGAAGAATTATTAATTAAAAAATCCAAACTATCTTCGTCAAATGGAGTGCTAAAAAATTTTATATTAATTTTTTTTGCATATTTTTTTAAGTTTAAGAATTGATTAAATGTGAGTTGAAATCTTTTTAATCTTGTAAACCTAGCTTTGTTTTTTTGTGAAACATATTTCTCAACTTTAAATACTTGAAATTTAACCGCATCAGCACCAGAAATTTTTGCTTTTTTAATTAACTTTTTAGCTAAACTAAATGATCCTTCGTGATTGTTGCCTATTTCTGCGATTATAAAGGTACTCATCTATTCTTACTATCTAGAATTTTTTTTTGATCAATGATATTGCAATTTTTTTGGTTGATATCTTTGTTCAAAACACAATAACTAAAATTTCTGAAAAAGTTAGGATTAGATTGAATAAAAAAATCAATACCTCCAGAAATCCTTGGATTTAAATCAAACCAATAAATTTTCTCAAAATTTTTATTAGCAAAGCATTGAATATTTAATAATCCAGTCATATTAATTTTTTTTGCTATTTTAATTGCCTGTAAATTTAATTTCTTATTAAATACAATTTTAGACTTTACTGATACATAATTTTTAGTTTTAATTCTTTCTCTTGAACATGCAAAATAAAAATTTTTAATGTGATTACACATTATATCAATAGTATATTCTTTAAATTTTTCTTTTTTATAAAAATTTTGAAAAATAAAATTTTTTGATTTTGTCTTTTTAATAAATTTTTTAAAGGTTTCTAAATCATTTAATTTTTTAAAACCTTTTGTCTTTACATTAATTTCTCCGCTTTCTTTAATTATAATTGGAAAATCTTTTTTCATTATATTCTTTTTATTTAATAATTTTACGTAATTAAGATTTATATTTCTTAAAAATTTATTTGAAAATTTTTTATTTAAAAATATATCAATTTTTGTTGGTCTAGGTGCTAAAATTTTAATTTTCGAATTTAATTTGTTATAATTATCCTTTAAAAATTTAAGATCATTATCATTAAAAGGCATAATTAAATCAATTTGATTTTTACTTAGATATTTAAAAAAAAAAGATTCAAATTTTTTTGAATTTAATTTTGGGCACTTAAA
>CEOK01072829.1_pt1 | contig 15377 bp, 9 predicted proteins | sample 427001 | NCBI WGS metagenome assembly CEOK01 (sample SAMEA2591108, study PRJEB7988) | marine metagenome | isolation source: saline water (ENVO:00002010), including | reverse complement strand
GCATCTGTGGCGAGGGGTTGTAGGTATAACCGAGTCCTACCTATTTTGCTTATGTTTTAAAAAGACGCTTCGGCGTCTTTTTTCTTGACTAAATATTAGTATGAGAGATGAGTACGCCTCAGCTTTCTATGACGTTGTTACAGAAACACGTGATAGAACAGGCATAGAAATGCCAGAGTACATCGAACACTATGTTGTTTTGTTGCTTGCCTCTCACGTTGATAAGTCGGATTTCCTTCCTAAAAAAACCTTTGCAGAATCTATGTTAGAAATAAAGCATTCTAGAGATGCTAAAACTTTAGGTGATACATGCTTGTTTGTTACAGGCATATTTCCAGAATACGGTATAGACATTGATTATTATAGCTCTATTGGTAAAATAAGTTACAATAGATGTACTACTGCTTTAAACATAGAACTCTTTGAAACTCTGTCAACTCATTTTGATCATATAAGGTTTTTTATTAATCATATTAGGAATGATAAATACTTGTGTCGATAGTGTGCCGCGAGGCGGACTTATGCTGTACCCACAGCGTACCGGATAGAACCCGGATTGGACTACTATTATAGGAGAAAACAAATGGGAAGACCACTTAATAAAAGACTTTTTGGAGTAGCAGGCACAGGTCCTACAGCTTCAGGAACAGAAATCAAAGTAAACTTTCATAATGGCTCAGCAGTTAAAGAAGGTTACATTGTAAAACAACTTGGATCTAAAAAATTCCGCGTTGAAGAAATTGGTACAGCAGGTGTATTTGATTGTACACTAAAAACTGGTGTTTTGCCTGCAAACTTAACATCAGGTCAAATGAGTATCTCAGTACAAGGTGCTGATTCAGAAACTTACGGTGTAAGTAAAATTGCAGGACGTAAAGTAACTGTAGCTCAACCAAGTGCTACTGGATCTAACGCATTAGACGGAACATCTATCAAATACGCACTTACAGGTTCAGCGGCATCAGGTATCGTTAGAATGGAAGAAGCTGGTGATGATAACACATTATCAGGTACTGACGACGACGATTTCACAGAAGACGCATAATAATATTATGGGGGTATTCATTACCCCCATTAATTAAAGGAAATTATAAATGTCAAAAACGTTAAATGTAAATGCAGGAGATTATAGAGTAAGGGTACCTTCTGGTCAAACAATTACATTAGATACAGGTACTGGAGTCGGTAATGTACAAGTTACAGGTAACATTACTATAGCTGGCACACAAACTGTTGTTAATTCACAAGAATTAGATATTGTTGATAATATTATTGTACTTAACAAAGGTGAAACAGGTGCTGGTGTTACAGAAAATACTTCAGGTATAGAAATTGATAGAGGTACATCTACCAATGCACAATTCCTATTTGATGAAACTGTTTCATTTAACGATCCTATAAGTCAAACAGTAAAACCAGGAACATTTGTTTTTAAGACAGCAGATAATGCTATTGTTGGACTTAGAACAAATTCAATAACTACAGGCGGAGGAGATTTATATCTAATCAATAGCGGTACTGGTGTAATAAGTGTAAGCGGAACTAACAATTATGAAGATCAAATTACAGAAGATGACGATGTTCCAAATAAAAAATATGTAGATGATGCAATCACAACAGGTATTCAAACTATTACTATTCAAAGTATTGCTAGAGGCGACTCTGCACTTAACTTATTTGATGAAAGTATTGATGGCGGAGTTAGCAACCTCAAAATTACAATCGACGGTGCAGAAGTAGCACAGTTTAAAAAGAACACAACTGAAATAGAAGATATTGTATTTCAAGATAACACAATATCATCATTAACAAGTGCAACGGACTTAACTTTAAGTAGTTCAGGAACATCATTTGTAACTATTGACGGCATATTAAAAATGCCCGTGCAAACAACTGGTACAAGTGTAAATCCAGGTACAAATATTGCTGTATACGGAAAAGATCCTGCTACAGGTAATAGCGGAGTTTGGTACACAAATAAGGATAGCTACGAAGACGAATTGATAAGTACTAATAGATCACTATTGTTTAGTATGTTATTTTAAGGAAAGAAGATATGGCAATTATAAACGGACAATTATCTATAGCAGACAAAACACAGTTGACAGTACCAGCTGGTAAAAGATATGCAATTACTACTATTATGGTATGTAATACACAACCTGCAGACACAGGCGGTAACAATGATACGCAGTTTGACATGCATATTGTTCCAGATGGACAAGCAAAAGGTAACTCAGATCCTAATGCTAACCAAATAATTAATAACTTGGTAGTAGCAGGTGGAGATACTTTTACTTTTGATACTGAAAAACTTGTTTTAGAAGCAGGAGATAAAATTATTACAGCTAGTCAAGCACCAGCTAATTTGGTAATGACTATTAGTTATTTGGAAGTATAAATGAGATTTTTAAAAGCACAAACAACTTCTCGAGGTATAAATGCAGATACTAAAGGGCTGAATATAGATGCACTTGGTTTGGCCGAACTTAATACAGATAAAGCATTTATTGTACCTAAAGGAACACAGAATCAAAGACCTTTTACAGGAGTAGAAGGAATGGTTAGATATAATACAGACGAAACAGAGTTTGAAGTATATCATAACAGTGCTTGGAAACCAATTAGATTTAGAGAACCAACAACTATCGTACAACAAAATTTAGGAAATGGTAATGGAACAGAAACCACGTTTGGTCCGTTAAACTCAGGTGATTCATTTTATCCAGTGCCTATTTCAGAAAACAATATCCTAGTTACTATTGAAAACGTATTTCAATTAGCAACAACAAACTACACTATAGTACAAAATCCAAGTTCAGGACCAGGTGCTCCTTATGCGGCAGGCTATTATCTTGTGTTTGGTACTCCAGTTCCATCAGGTAAGCCGGTACAAGTACTACATAACTTCGACAAGTAATTACTATAAATAGTAGTAATAAGAGGGAAGGAATATAATGAGTACACAAGTCGCCCGCATAGGTGGTCAGTTACTACAAGACAATTTACAAAGAGAATTAGCAGATCTAAAATTTGATAATGATCTATTAGTCATAAAACGTGATAATACATTAGGTATTAACACTACTACTACCCCTCGAAACTTAACAATAAATGGAACACTACGTACTGCATCAGGTAACAGCGATCCGGATGTTATATTCGGAAACAGTTTTAAAGTAGGTGATTTAACACTTGCTACTACAGGGATTAGTACTGCTAGTGGTAACATCACACTAAAGTCTACTCATCCTGAAGGGTTTATAAACACAAACGGAATAGGTAGTTATAACTTTGCAGTCAAAGGTGATGGTATACAAGCATTACAAACTAACGGCGGCATTGGTATCAAGTCAGAAGTATTTGACGGACAAACAGCGGCTTGGAATAGCAACGGTAACTATGGTAATTATTGGAATCCAGGACCAAGAAATAGTGCAAGTAGTCCTCCTAATGATATGGACCGTTTGTATGATTATGCACTTACTTTATCACAATCAGGAAGTTGGACAGCTGAAGAATTAGCCGCACTTGATTGGGACGGTGATGGAGATATTCAAGCAGACGATGTATTACAACTTGGAGAATTGAATACTAAGTTTGTAAATGGAGTTGCATATCCAGCATCAAATACAATAGCAGAACATAATAATCCTACAGCATTCAAAGCGTACATCGAAAAATATTATCCAAGAAGTGTTCCAAGACAGCTACAGTTGCAAACAGGCGGAACACTAACTGTAACAGGTAATTTACATGCAACAGGAAACATAACATATGGTGGTGGCTCAATTACTATTGGTGACGATAGCACAGACACTGCAAGTTTCTTAGCAGAATTTAAAAATGATTTGATACCAGATGATACTGACAGATATCATATTGGTAAAGACAATGATAGTACAGGTCCTGCAAAAGGCTTTAGAATCGCAGTTGACAATTTAGTAGCTGATAGTGTAAAAGCTAGTGGACTAGTTTATCAAGGTATTGAACTTACAAAAGATGTTGGTATCTACTTTGTATCAAGCAATAATGGAGCTGATACTAACGACGGAAACAATCCTGGAGGACCATTTGCTTCTCTTACAAAAGCTCTTAGTGTTGCAGTAGATGGAGATTTAATTTACATATATCCTGGACAATATCAAGAAACATTTCCTATGACTGTTCCAAAAGGTGTTACTATACAAGGTGACAGTATAAGAGGTGTTGAAATTTATCCAACAAGTGCAACACAAAGTAACGATGCATTTTTAGTTAATAGTGATTGTACTATTGAAAATATTACTATTAAAGATTATTTTTATGATAGCGGTAATGACAAAGGTTATGGTTTCCGTTTTGCAAATAATTTTACAACAAATATTATTGAACAAGAACCAGGTAGAAGTCCTTATATAAGAAACGTTACTGTAATTACAAAAGGCACAACAACAAGTGCAAGTGATCCAAGAGGTTTTGACTCAGGTGATGCAGGTAAAGGAGCATTAGTTGATGGTTCTGTTGTAGATCAAAATAGCAGATCTGCAAGCATGTTATTTCATGCTGTAACTTTTATTACTCCAGGTGTAGATGCTTTAACAATGACAAACGGTGTTAGAGTTGAATGGCTTAACAGTTTTACATACTTTGCTAATAGAGGAATCTATATGTTACAAGGTTCAGGAAGAACTGCAAAAGATGGCACTACTGAATATGGCGGAGAACTAAGAACTATTGCAAGTGCAAACGTTTATGGCAATAAAGGTATTGAAGCAAATGGTGCAAACTGTTTAGCCTATATGGTAAATCAAAATTTTGCTTATATTGGATCTGGAAAAAATGTAACTAACGACAATACTGCAACGATACAAACAAACGAAGTTGTAGAACTTAACAATGCAAAAGTATACTTTACAGGACAAGATCAAAGAGGTAATTTTAGAGTAGGTGATAAATTTTTAGTTGACTTAGAAAATGAAAGAACTAGTTTTGATGTTGAAAGTATTTTTGCGGATAATACAAAAGTACAAATAAGACAAGGCAATGATATTGTTTCATTAGAACCTGGTAGAGTAGGATTGGATAATATTGTAATTCAAGGTAATGTTATTGAAGCAACACGATCTGCAATAAATTTTGACAGTGTGGGAAATATAGTATTTCAAGGAAATGTAAATGCACCAAGTGTAGATATTACTGGAAATTTAAGCATTGGCGGCGCACTGACTACAATAGGTGATGCACCTAGTGACACCGTAGATTTTAATACAAATATTAGTCAAAACTTTGAACCAGGATCAACTGAAGGATTAACATTAGGTACAGCTTCAAAACGTTGGAAAGAATTACATACAAAAACAGCAGTAATAAACAGTATTTCTATTTCATCTCAAACTATTGCTACTAATGAAAGTAATGCAGATTTATATATTACTGCAAAAGGTACAGGTAAAGTAAGAGTTGAAAATTTAGAATTTGAAGATAATAAAATTATTGGTAAGTTTAGTCCTGAAGGTGAATTTATTGTCACTGATTACGAATTATCTACACCTGCAATTTTTAACGGATTCTTAGCATTTAAAACGCAACTTCCAAAGTACACTACAGTTTTTGGTATTCCTGTTTTAGGAACAGCAACAGTAAATGATAATGCAATTAAACATGCGGCAAATATGTTAGCAAGTTATCTTGATAATAATTTTGACGGCGTTGCAGACGACACAGCATTACTTGCAACGTTCTCAAGTGGACTTTATGGAATTGTAGTTTATGCTGATGCAACTGAAGAAGCATCATTAGCAAGTACATTTGGTTCGTTCGCTGTCAATAGAACATTTGCTGTATATCAGAATGAAATGAATAGCTACCTAGGTGACGGCGTAAGCGGACAAAGAGATTTAGCAAGTGAAAAAATACTTAAGAACATGCTTATTCCTAGAATAAGCGGATTGTATACAGATTTAAGCACAACACGGCCTACTATACTTACAACAGCTTTAGATGCGGCTCGTGGAGGATATCAAGCAGGAGGCGTGCCTGGTTATAATTATCCTGCATTTGCTTGGTATACTGATGCAACAGGATTAAGCTATAATGATCTTTGTTATGAATATCTATATCTAATTACTGCAACTATGGCTGGTAGTTTAGCTTGGCGTTCAGGAACAATTACATCTTTATGGGATCCATATACAAGTCTTCTACTTGCAAATGATGATTCAGCAGGTTTTAACATTGCAAATACAGCAAGTTATAAACTTCCTATTGCAAACAGTCCATCAATCGATTATTGGACAACTGTAACAAATAATCTTGGAGGTACCTCAAGAGATGTTATATTACAACCTTCAGGTAACATTACTATTAGTTCAACAGGTAACTTGAATTTACCGGTAGGTACAACTGCTCAACGTCCGCCATTGCAAGGTGGGTTAAGATATAATAATACTTTTAATACTTTAGAAGGATTAGAAGTTGCAGGTAGTGTGTCATTAGATGGAATATATGACACAGATAGAGATACTTATTTAGATCTAAGTAACAACACATTTAATTTTGTTACAGGCGGGCAAACCAATCATACACTTAACGGAACATTAATTGAATCGCAAGGATTTAGTAGTGATCATAAGTTTAGTATAGACGGAAATATTGTATCAAATGATACTCAAGATGGTACAAGTATATTAAGATCAAATGGTACAGGATATACAGAAATTGAATCATTAAAGTTTAGAGATAGTGAACTTTGGAATTGGAGTAGTAGTAATTTTATTATTAATCTTACAAATACTAATGGTAATGCATACCTAAAAATTGATAATGTTAGTGGTATGGTTGTACCTTTAGGAACTTCAGCAGAACGCCCTGGATCTCCTGAAGTAGGACATACAAGATACAATAAACAGCTTGAATATCTTGAAACTTGGAATGGATCTAACTGGATAAATGCGGCTGGTGAAGTTGAAAGTATAGGTACTAGTGATGTCGAAGATTTAGCCTACGTATTCAACCTTATCTTGGACTAATTCGTAAAATAACATAAATAATACTAATGCATCAAAGAGGGAAGACCAACCCGATGCTGGACAAACTGTGGTTAGCCGGCAAAGAGCACAAGCTGAAAATTAGGCTAGAGGGACAGGATCCCCGTATTGAGGAGAGAAGATGGCAATTGGTCGCATATCGGGTCCTCTCTTAAAGGAAAACCTCCTACGTAATGGGACGGATTTAGCCTTTGAGACAGACCTATTATACTTGGATGTAACGAACCGTCGAATCGGTGTTAAGACCACGAATCCACAATACGCATTAGACATTAACGGCGTTGCCCGAGTAACAGATCTAGAAATTACAAATACTACTTTCCAAGTCGGAAACGTAACCATTAACGGTGCAACAAGCACTATTTCAACAGATGCTCAAGAATTTGCTATTGCAACAGCTGACAACACTATTGTTGGTAACAGAGTTGTAATAGGTGACTTAGAAGTCAATAATAATTTTATTGAAAACACAAATACCAACGATGATTTGTTTATTCGTGCTAATGGCACAGGCGTAATTAATATTGTAGGTAACACAACTGTTACAGGTAATTTACACGCTACAGGAAATATAAGTGCTGATGGTAATATTACTATTGGTGATTCAGATACAGATAATATCTTTATTAATGCTGATATTGCAAGTGACATCATGCCAGACATTGATAACACTTATAATATTGGTACTGCAACAAAGCGTTGGGCAACAGGTAACTTTGCTAACGTAACAACAAATACATTAACAACAAACGATCTAGACTTTGGTGCTATTGATCTAATTAGTGTTCCAGGAAATATAATTTACGTATCTACAAACGGTAGTGACGCAAGAACAGGTACACACCCACAAGATCCAGTTGCAACTATTGCAAAAGGATTAGAACTTGCAGGTTTACATGATACAGTTTACATTTATCCTGGACAATATCAAGAAGCGTTTCCGTTGACTGTACCACAAGGTGTTACAGTAAGAGGACACAGTTTACGTGCAGTTGAAATTGCACCAACAAGCGGAACACAAAGTAATGACGCATTTTTACTCAACGGTGATTCAGCAGTTGAAGATGTAACAGTTAAAGATTTTTATTATAATAGTGGAGCAACTACAGGACATGCTTTCCGCTTTGTCAACAATTTTAGAGTTTACGAAAGATCACCTTACATTAGAAATGTAACTGTAATTACAAAAGGAACAACTACTTCAAATACTGATCCAAGAGGATTTGCATCAGGAGATGCAGGCCGCGGAGCATACTTAGATGGAAGTGTTGCACATCCTGACTCACGTGAAGCAAGCATGTTATTCCATAGTGTAACATTTATTGTACCAAATGCAAGTGGACTCAAAGTTACTAACGGTGCAAGGGTAGAATGGTTAAACTGTTTTACTTATTTTGCTGACAAAGGTATTGAAATATTAGAAGGTACTGCTGGACTAAAAGGTGACGGCAAAACTAGAATTAAGTACAGTGGACTTGCAGGAACAACCCCTGCCGCTGGACAAACAATTACACTTAAAGATGCCAACGGAACACAACTAGCACAATCAACTATCGAAAGTGTTGGAACAAATGAAGTAATCATTGATGGTAGAGCAAACGGATTTATTACTCCTTTAAGTAGATCAAAGAAAACTGTAACAGCAGTTGGAAATGCACAAGTTGTTACCACAGGCGCTGTTAAGTATGGCACTGGTATGGGATTATTTGATGGAACTGGTGACAGATTTACATTAACTACAGCTACAGATTTTGGTTTTGGCACTGGTGATTTTGATGTAGAATGTGTAATTTACATAGCTGACGATACAGGAACTGAAAGTAAATTTGATTTTAGAGCAGGATCAGATACAGATAATGCCCTACATTTTTACACTGTAGATAGACAACCTAAAGTAGCAATAGGTAACACTATTGTATTACAACCTGCTATTACACTTATAAACACAACTTTTTATCATATTAGAATTAGTAGAGTTGGTACAACAATTAGATTATTTGTTGACGGAGCTCAACAAGCTACAGCAAGTAATAATACAAACTTAGGAACTACCAAACCTTTAGTAATTGGAAATAATTATGCCGGTACACAAGGATTTGATGGACGTATTGACGACTTTAGAGTAAGAAAAGGTGCAGGAACATCGAGTGCATTTAGTAATCCAACTGCTCCACAAATTGTTGATCAGTATACAGTATTAAAATTAGATTTTAACGGAGACAACGGATCACAGATTATTACTGATGATGATACATTTATTCAAGACATTGATTTTAGTGGTGGCGGCACAGCAACTGGATTAACATTAATTGACCATTCAGACTTCGGCGGCGAAATTAGAAGTATTGCAAGTGCAAGTGTTTATGGTAATTACGGAATACATGGCACAGGCAGTGGAAGTATTGTTTATGCAATTGGAATGAACCTTGCGTATATAGGAACAGGAAAAGATGTAACAAACGATAATACAGCAGTTATCCAAGCAAATGAAGTTGTGGCTAATAGCGATGCCAACATTTACTTTAGCACTGTAGATCACAAGGGTGATTTTAGAGTTGGTGATTTATTTAGAATTAATCAAGAAACAGGTGAAGTTACATTTACAAATGCAGAATTTTTATTCAACAATAACCAAGGTATAACATTTACTGATGGTACTAATACAACTATTATTGACGGTACAAAAGTAGAAAGTGGTAACATAAGAATAAGTGGCAACACAATTAGTAGTACTAGTGGCGATATTAATATTAATAGTTCAACAAGCACAATTAATTTACAAGACAATGTTAACATTACAGGAAACTTAGATGTTACAGGAAATGTAACAGTTGGCGGCAATATTACTTTAGGTGATGAAGATACAGATTCAATTAATATTAATGCAAGAATTGACAGTGATATTGTTCCTAATATAGACAACACATACAAATTAGGTACATCATTACTTAATTGGTCAGAAGCAAATATTGGAAAAGTATTTGTAGATGACATTATTATTGATAATGATACAATTACAACAACAGCAAGTAATGGAGATATTAACATTACTACTAATGGTGTTGGACAGGTAATTATTGATGATATACAACTAAGCGGCAATACTGTTGCTAATCCAGGTGGAGATATTGTTTTAGATCCAAGTAGCCAAACTGTGACAATAAGTGGTACAGGAGCATTAACACTACCAAAAGGATCTACTGCACAACGTCCCGGAACACCAACAGCAGGTATGATACGTTATAATACTGATACTTCAGTATTTGAAGCATATACAGACAAATGGAATACACTTGGCGGCGTATATGATATTGACAGAGATACGTATATTACACCAGAATTAACACCAGGTGCAGATGACGATACACTACGCTTTTATGCAGGTGGATCGCTTGTAGCTGACGTTACTGCACAAAGATTTGATGCACAGCGTTTAGAAGTAGACGATATTGCTATATCTGGTAACGTTTTAGAGACAATTACAACTAATCAAGACCTAGTTTTACGTGCAAATGGCGGCGGATATGTAGCAATCGAAAACTTTAGTTTTAACGGAAATCAGATAACTAATACTATAGACGGTGCTGTTACTACGTTGAAACAACAAGGTACAGGATACTTTAAAGTACAAGGCTCAGGTGGATTTGTTATTCCAGTAGGGAATAACGCAAATAGACATCCTACCCCAGAACTTGGAATGATGCGTTACAACACTGTTGAAGATAGAGTTGAAATATATGATATCGGAAATAACTGGGTTTCAGTTGCAGGTGCTACTGGTGCTGTTACATTTAACGATGCGGAGGAAATTGCGATTAAACTTGCATTAACAATTTAGGAAAAGAAATATGGCAACTAATTTTAAAAACATTATAGGAAAACAGATAGGTACAGAGCGAGTCGCAGTATATACAGTACCGGCGGCAACAAGTTCAACTATTATTGGAATGAATATTGCAAACCTTACTGGAAGTATGGTAACTGCTGATATTGAAATTGGCGATGAAGGAAGTTCGATTGCACATATGATTAAAGGAATGCCAATTCCACCTAACACCGCAATGAAGCCAATTGGTAAAGGTGAAAAAATTGTCCTTGATGCGACAAATACTTTATATGTCAAATCGGATACAACAGACTCACTTGATGTGATTCTTAGCTTAGTGGAGATAGTATAATGTCAGATAATTTTTTAGGGCAAAGTATACAAAATATGATCGATCAAACTGATTCAAGGTTTTTCTATGGATTAAGAAGAACTGATGACGGAGAACTTTTTATTGCAAAAGTTGATCAATTACAAAGTCATGATAGTATACAAATTAACAAAGAAGGTGATCCTGCAGAGAACTACGAAGACTTTCAACAAGGTGAAGACTTTCTTGAAGGAAGAGATGTAAATCACGCAAGAGTTTATAAAAATCTAAACTATGAACAGTATAGATGGGACAACAGAAGTATTAGCTATTACATTGACGATAGTGGTAATTTAGTAGCAAGAATTAACGAGGATTATACATACCCAACAGGAGTATAACTAAATACGTAAAAGGTAAAAAAAATGGCAGAATTTAAACTTAGTAGAATTAGATTTAACTGGAAAGGTCCGTGGATCGGTGGTAACGATTATATCGTAGATGATATGGTTGAATACAACGGTTATACGTATGTTGCTCTAAGAACACATACATCTGGAACTTTTTATAATGATGAAGCAGGAACAGATGTAACACCTGCAAGTCCAAAATGGAAAAAACAAACTGAAGGTAAAGTTTGGAAAAACGGCTGGACAGTTAGTACTCATTATGCAGTTGGTAACCTTGTAAAATACGGTGCAAGTATTTACGAATGTACTGAATCACATGTTTCTGCCGCAACATTTAGTTCGGGTACAGACGGTCTAGTTGCTGACATTGGAAAATGGACATTAGTTGCTGTTTCATCAGCTGATTGGAAATATAACTGGACAACAAACACATTATACAGAACAAATGATCTTGTACGTTACAATGGTAAAGTTTACAAAGCAGTTAACCAGCACGTTTCTGCCGCAACAACATTATTAGGACTAGAAGCAAACCAAGCAGATTGGGCTGTATTATCAGACAGTGATACTTGGAGAGCTACTTGGTCAATTGGTACACGTTATCGTGTAAATGACATTGTTAAGTACGGTGGTATTGTTTACATTTGTGTTCAAGGTCATACATCAGCAGATAATGCAACACAAGGACTTGAAGAAGATCAAAGTAAATGGGCTGTACAGCTAGACGGAGTTGAATACGTTACAAAAGTTTATGTTGACGAAGAAGAAAATGAAACAATTTCAGGTATTTGGCAAGCTGATTATAGATATAAGAAAAATGATATTGTAAAACGTGGCGGTAATTTGATGAAGTGTCTAATAGGACACACATCAACTACAGGTAACTCAGGATTCAACACAGACTATGCCGCAAGTAAATGGGAAGTATTTTTACCAGGATCAGAATATGAAAATGTTTGGGCTGATAATGTATATTATCAACCAGGTGATTTGGTTCTTTATGGTGGTTATATTTACAAAGCAGTTACATTTAACACAAATTTAAAACCAAGCCAATACGGCAGTGACTGGAATCTAACATTTGAAGGCTATAAATTTAGAGATGACTGGAATGGTGAAGATGGTGCAAGTTCATTCATAGATTATCGTACAGGAGATCTAGTAAGACATGGCGGTAACTTATATATTGCAATCCAAGATAACACAAACCTACAACCTGATGCATGGCCTGCATATTGGGAAGAAGTAATTAGTGGTAGAAGATGGAAAGATACTTGGGAAGACAATCAAGAATATTTTCCAGGAGATCATGTAAACTGGCAAGGAAGTTTATACCAATGTATTGCTTATCATAGATCAACAGAATCTGCATCAAGACCTGATTTAGATGTAGAACAACCAGATCAAAATTATTGGAAGGTATCTATATTAGGAACACTTACAAATAAATTAGCAAGGCGTGGTGATTTAAAAACATTCCAAGACCAAGATTCAACAGCAGTTGATACACAAAGACTAGCAATTGGTACAACAGGACAAGTTTTAAGAGCTACAAGCGGATTACCAGCTTGGGATTCAATTGATCAACAAAGTAAAGTATATTATGTTTCGAGAAATGGTGTTGACGATGCTTCACAAGGTGGTACATTGAACGCTCCGTTTAGAACAATTAGATTCGCAATGAGTTATTTGCTAGAGGATGAAAATAACAGAGTAGGCATAGGTGCAACTGTACAGTGTATGTCAGGAGAATTTGCTGAAATCCTACCAATTAGTATTCCAAGTAAAGTTGCATTAAAAGGTGCTGAACTAAGAACGACTACGGTAAGACCAGCAGATGCAGAACGTGATGTAATCTTAGGTGAAAAAACAGTAGCTGATCCTAATCCAGAGCCTTTAAGTATTCCAAATGATAATAATTTACAAAATATGTTCTATGTAAGAAACGGTTGTGGTATTAGAAACTTAACACTAAGTGGACTTACTGGTGCACTTGTTGGACCTAATGATTATGGAACAAGCAGACCAACAGGTGGTGCATTTGTTTCATTAGATCCAGGCACTGGACCAGATGATACAAGTGTATGGATTGCAAATGTTAACAACATGCAGTATACACCTACAGCAGGAACATACAATCCTGTGACAGGAGTTATGCAATTAACTATACCTTCAGCACAATACACACCAACAACAGGAACAACATATGATCCTGCAACAGGTATTATGAAAATTGAATTTGGCACTGCACATGGATTAGCAGTTGGAGAAGATGTAACACTTGATAATGAGAGTATTATATTCAAATGTGCAAAAGATAATTTTGCTACAGATCATGCATATCCAAGAATTACAGATCCAGCTTACGGTGAAAAACGTGAAATTGTAGCAACTACAGCAACAAGTATAACTATTAATGTTGGTATTAATCCAGACGGAGCCTACGAACATAGATTTGCATCCGCGTCCGCAAATGCAGTAAATTGGTCACATAATATTAAAGTAGGACAAACAGTAACTATAGATCCGGGTAGTTTAGTTTGGACTTGTGCAATGGACAGCCATGCAACAGATCATCCTTATCCGAGAACATCTGATCCTTACTACAACAAAAATATTCTTATTACAGCAGTAGGGGCAAATACAATCACAATGAATGTTGGAATTAGTTCTAACACTTCTGCACACTTGTTTAAGAGTGCATCAGCAGGTGCTGTAAACTTAAAAAGAATTGCAGGCGGTAGATCAACATATGTACAGGGTGTTACTACAATTGGTAACAACTGTGTTGGAATGAAAATTGATGGAGCATTACACAATGGTGGTAATAGATCAATTGTTGCTAACGACTTCACACAAGTATTAAGTGACGGTATTGGTTATTGGGCACTTAATAGAGGACGCTCAGAGCTTGTATCAGTGTTTACGTATTATGCACACATCGGATACTTAGCTGAAAATGGCGGTATTCTACGTGCAACAAATGGAAACAACTCTTACGGAACATTTGGAAGTGTTTCAGAAGGATTTGATACAACAGAAACTCCGCAAACTGCTACGGTAAACAACCAAAGTGGTGAAGCATCAGTTGATGAAGTATTCAGCACAGGTTCACAGATTCTAGCACTTGCATATAAAAACACAGGACAAACTTATACGCAAGCAACACTATCAACTACACAAGCATCAGGTAGTGGTCTTGATATGAGATATGATGAGTTTAGACAAGGCGCAATTTCTAAGATTGATTTAGTTCTTCCAGTTGATAGTACAAGAGTAGGTGGATCTGGATTTAAAGTGTTCGGTAACACTGCACAAGGCGGAGATACAGCAAGTATAACACTAGCGGCATCAGAAGTAAGAACAAAAGCTCAGTTACTAGGAATGAGACTATTCATTACAAGTGGTTTAGGCGCAGGACAATATGGTTATATATGGGATTACAATCCTGTTACAAAAGTTGCACAGATTTATAGAGATTCAACTAACACAGCAGGCTTTGATAACATTGTTCCAGGTAAACTAAACTCAACCACATTAGACGGAACAACAACATATACTTATGAGCCAAGAGTAGTTATTTCAGAACCTCCTTTTGCTAAAACAAATACAAGTGTACAAACTGGTGCATTAGATATTGGTTACAGTGACGGAGCGGCTATGTGGTACTATGCACCAAGTGGAACAAATGACTGGTACGTTTCAACAGATGGTGCTGTTTGGACACAAAGAGACTTAACAGCATATAGTTTAAACTATACAGGTTTTGCAAAAAGAGGACCACTACTAGCGGCTGTTGCAGA
>CEOK01127378.1_pt1 | contig 15535 bp, 6 predicted proteins | sample 427001 | NCBI WGS metagenome assembly CEOK01 (sample SAMEA2591108, study PRJEB7988) | marine metagenome | isolation source: saline water (ENVO:00002010), including | reverse complement strand
CTATTTGTGTGTAACCACCAGAGTTACCTGCTGAACCATTTATTGTTACACCTGTTGTATAAGCAGAACCTCCACCATGAGTACCATTTTTTGTTGTAGATAATCTAAGTGGATGTCCAGAGTTTGAGTTATCTGATTGATTAAATCTGTAAGTTATTCCCGGTATTAGTTGTACATTTGCTGATAGCTCTCCATCTAAATAAAATTTATTACCTGAACCCGGATTAGCAACCGTTACAACAAATTCAATTATTGCTGTATTATCTTCAAAACTTATTGTTTTATTTGTAAGTGTATCTGTAGAGCTTTCTGTAACTACAGTAGAATCTATAGCAACACTAATTTCATTACCACTAGCTGTAGTAGTTATACCTGTTCCACCTGCAATATCTAATGTTTCAGAATCTAAATCAATAGATATTGGTCCACCACTATCTGCTGTTACATCTAAATCTTCAGCAGTAAGTTGTGTGTCAACATAAGCTTTTATAGATTGTTGTGTTGCAAGATGAGATGCTGAGTCTGAAGCCATATTGTCTTCATCTTTAACTGGTACTACATAAGTAAGATTTCCACCTGTATCATCGTATCCAACTGTAATAAATGTTTGAGTTCCACTAATCATTCCTCCAACAAAATCTTCAACTTGTTCTTGAGTAAGTTGGGTATTTGTATCGGTAGCATCAAGTGTTAATGTTCCAGCTGCATCATCGTAAGTTGCTGTTACATTCGTACCACCAACCACCAATCCTGCGACAAAATCTTCTACTGCTTCTTCAGTAAGTAAATCTGCAACTAAATCTATTGTTCCGTCAGAGTCCTGATATGTTGCTGTGATATTTGTTTCGGTATTGCTACTGAACATAGCACCGACAATGTCTTGTACTTGTTCAGAAGAAAGTTGAGTATCTGTTGAGACAAAATCTAGTTTTCCGTTTGTATCATCATATGTGACAGCAATATTGGTTTCTGTATTACTTGAAACCATACCACCTACAATATCTTGTACTTCTTCTGTAGTAAGAGTTGCGGTTATAAATCCAGAGTTTGTATTGTCGTAGTTTGCTAAGTCGTTATCTACAACAAAATCCATTGTTCCGTCGGAATCATCATAAGTAACAGTAATTAATGTTTCAGTGTTACCTGTAATCATTCCGCCGACAAAGTCTTCAATGCTTTCTTCAGTTTGTACTTGAGAATCTACATATGCTTTGATTGACTGTTGAGTTGCAAGATGTGATGCACTATCACTTGCCATATTGTCTTCATCTAATACTGGGACTACAAGGTCTAATGTTCCATCAGAATCATCATATGTAACAGTTATAAAAGTTTCTGTGTTGCTTGCAAACATTGGTCCAATAATGTCTTGGACTTGTTCTGAAGTAAGTTGTGAAACAACAAAGTTTAATTTTCCTGATGTGTCATCATATGTAACTGCTACATTAGTTTCAGTTCCACCATCAACCATACCTCCTACAATGTCTTGAACTTGCTCAGTAGTTAACTGAGTATTTGTATCAGTAGAAGCTATTGTAAGAGTTCCAGCAGCGTCATCATAAGTAAGAGATACATTTGAACCTGCTGTTAGTAATGAATCAACTCTATCGTCAACTCTTTCATTTAAGTCTGTTGTTATTTCACCTAAGTCTGCAGATATAGTTAATTGATTATTGGCGTCATCATAATTAATATCTATACCAGAAGTTGCTGAGTCTATTAATAAAGCACCAACCCTGTCATCAACTCTTTCGTTGGTAAAGTAAAGATTTGATGAACCCTCAGTAAGATTATCTGTATCTAAACCAGATAGACTAGAAACTGTACCTGTTACATTACCTTCTAAGTTTGCAACAATAGTTCCGACAGAACCACTGAATACTTCTGCTGTATTTGTTGCATCAGGTATGAATGTAAATTTACCACTGCTATCGTCAAAACCAAAGAAACCAATCTTTGCACCAGAGCCAGTATGATATCTGAACTCAACACCTCTATCTTTATTATCATCAGATGCTGGAGCTGTGTCTCCACCTAAAGTAATTATTGGGTCATCTAATGTAGTTATAGTACTGTTTACTGTTGTAGTACTTCCATCAACAGTTAAATTACCACCGATTGTTACATTTCCAGAAGTTGTAATACCTGTAAATGTAGGTGAATCACTTGTACCTAAACCAATTCCCTCAAGTAAAGCTGCTAATGATGCATATGAACCACCTGTACCACCATCATCTAAACCTATAAAATCTGCTGATTGATATTCAGCAAAACCAACAGCATTATTACTGTTATCAAAATTTACTCTTACTGGTGTTTTTTCTGCCATTATTCAGCTACTTCCATATCCATTGTTTGATTGCTTCCCGAAGTATTCAGTACAGTCAATTGTAGCGTACTGTTATCAGTTTTTGCTGGCATTAAAACATCTGAGGTTGACCCATCAGATTTTAAAATAGGAATACTTCTAGTGCTTACACCAACAGAACTTCCCCCTCCAGATACAGGGTCTGTTGTAGCTACATTAAAAAATTTATTTCTAAGTGGCATACCTTGAGTTGCACCAGAGTGCATAACTATAGGTATTTTAGATGCCATTGAAAAAGTCTTTGGTACATTATTAGTTACTTTAACTTCATTGGTTGAAGTGTCTGTTGTGACAGTGACTTTGTCCCTATCAGAATCGTATCTACTATCAACTGATGTATTGTTTTCTGAATTAAATTTTAAAGCTGCAGAAGTTGAATCTGCACTCAAAGTATTCTGATTTGTAGATTGTACTTGTGTAAAAGCATTTTGATTAAGTTCACCATCTGTATTTGCATTTATTGTTATTGAATCATCGTTTGAATCAACAGTAAATGTAACGTTTGAACCTGGTGTAAGTGTTAATGTATCTGTATTATTATCAGCTTGAATTGTTGTACCGCCTGCAACAATAGTTCTGAAAGCTTCACTACCTGCAGAAGTATTTGTATTAGTTATTGTTAATGTATCAGTTCCAGCATTAGTAGTAATACTTATTCCTGTACCTGCTGCAATATTTAAAGTATCACCTGCTTGGTCAGCTACTACATCAGATTGTCCAGATACAGCTAAAGTTTTAAAAGCATTCTCTTGAGTAACAGGTGTACTCCAAGAGATATTACCAAAACCATCTGTTGTAAGCATTTGACCAGATGTTCCTGCATTACCATTGATAAGTAATTTTTGAGAAAGAATGTCAAGAGCACCATCTGTTGTAATTTGGATTCTTTCTGTATCATCTGTAGAAAATATTAATTTTTTAGAAGCATTGGTACCTATTACGAAAGTACCATCAGAAATTATAGTTTGTCCGTCTGCGTGTAGATTATGTTCAGAGTCAATTAGTTTGAGAACAGCATTACTTAAGTTAAATCCAAAAGACCCGTCAAGAATATGGTCTGCTGCACCATCGCCTGACATCTGTGATGTAGATGTATGTGTTTGTATTATAGCCATTTTTTATTCACTCATACCTGGAATCTCACTTCCGAAACTACCTCCTAACTTTTCGTATATATATTTCATTCTGTTTAAGTCACTTATTACGTCAAGTACAGCTTCATACCATTGATGATATTCTGAATGATTTTCGTCGAGTCTATCAACCATCAAAGCAAAGTGTTCTCTTTCTAATTCTTGAATTCTTGCTAATACATAACTCATCTTATAAGAATGGTCAACAAAATTATAACTTATATTTATTTCGTCTTTATCCTCCGCCATTATCCCTCCAATAATTCTACTCTAGCAGTCAAATCTGAAATCTGTGTGCTTAGTTCTTGTATAGCTTTTGTAAGAATAGATATTATTTCCGTGCTTCTTAAACCATATATAGGTTCGTCTTCAGGAGATTCTGTTATTTGTGAATTTGTAAATAATGCGTAATCTTTTGATTCAACACCAAAATCTATTAATTTTTGTTCTATATCTTGTGCTGAAAAACCTGTATGTGTTCTAACACCAGCCTCAACATCTTCAGTAGCAGCCCATTTAAATTGTATAGGCTCTAAGGTTTTAATAAAATCTAAACCAAGTTCTAATTCTTCTATATCTGTTTTAAAATTAATATCAGAAGTATTAACAGAGCCAACTGTATAAATGTCTCTCCATCTTCTTGAACTTGAACCTAAATCTTTGGTATTATATCCGCTTGGTTGTATTGTCGCATCAGCTGTAATAGTAGAACCTACTGTCAATCTTGTAGTTCCGAGAGGATTTAAATTAATAGAACTACCACCAGTAATAGTAGAAGAAGTACCTCTAATTCTATGTGTGTAAGCATCAACAGTACTAAATGTTGCAGTAGTACCAGATACTGAAGGTGCGTTTAGACTTAAAGAAGCTGTTATAGAACCAGTAAATCCGGCATTAGATTCTATTCTATTAGCAGACATAGTTCCAGCAGTTATTTTACTTGCATTTAAATTTGGTATTCTATCTACATTTAATGTGCCTGCATTTATTTGACTAGCATCTATAGTTCCACCAGAGATTAAATCTGCAGATATAGAACCACCAGAGATTAAATCTGCAGACATTGAAGTACCTGTTATAGTTCCACCATTTATTCTGTCAGCTGACATAGTGCCTGCAGTTATTTTAGAAGCATTCAAGTTTGGTATTCTGTCAGAGCTCAATGTTCCTGCATTGATTACTGAAGCATTAAAACTTCCTGTAACATTCGCAGTACTAACAGTTAAATTGTTTATTGTTACATTATTAGCGTCAATAGTACCACCAGAAATTAAATCTGCAGAAATAGAGCCACCAGAAATTTGATTAGCACTAATTGTTCCAGAGAAAGTACCACCTGCACCATCTAAGTTTCCTCTAAATGTTCCTGATTCAAACTCTACCGTTCCGTCAGAATCTATTTTCCAACCAGCAGAACCTGTTGAGTAATTACTAGATTTAATAACAGCACTATCAGAAGTGTTGGTTCCTACAATAATTGTTTGACCAGATATAGTACCTGCAGTAATTTTACCTGCAGATAAAGTTGCTATCTTTGCATCAGTAACAGCTAGGTTTGCAATCTTAGCACTTGATATAGCTGCGTCTGAAATATTAGCGGTAGCTACTAAATTACCATTTGCTGACTGTTCGTCAGAAGGCTCTGATTCATTTCCTGCTGCATCAACTGCAGTAAATCTAAAGAAATGTGTTGAACCATTAGGCATTTGTATTTCACCTATTGCAGGTATCTGATGTTTAATATGAGACGCAGTACATGGTATCTCTCCTACTTTAAATTGTGATTTTAAAGTTGATGTTGCTAATGAAAATCCTGTTGATGTAGAAGCATATACATTTAGATGGTCAATATCTCTTTGTAAAGTAAAGTTTGTTGGTGAACCTATAACATTTCCTGAATCATCTTTTACTCTTGCTAGGTTATGAATAATCTGTACTCTTAAAGCACCACTTGCAATTGTTGAAGCCTGTGCTGGTTTAGATGGTGCATTTGTATCTAAAGCTGATGTAACAGTACCAGTTGCAGGTTCAGAAGTATTTCCATTTAGAAGTACAGCAATAACTCTTACTTCATAACTTGTATTAAGTTGTAATCCTTCGATTGTAAAATCATTGCTTGATGACCAATTTACAAATGATGATTGGTAGTCTCCTGTTGTATTTGTTGCTTTCCACTCTATTTGATATTGCAAACCATTCTGTATTGGATTACCTGCATCGTCTGTAGGTTCTTCCCATTCCACAAATATAATTGCATTATCTCTTCCTAAATCATCCTGAACAGTTGCAGATGTTAATTTAAGATTTCCCTCTACTAATGTATCAGGGTGTCTAGGTTTTTTTACACCTGTACTTCTTGTACCAGAAGTGACACCTGTAACGGCACTTGTAAATCTTAAATCATCACCTATTCTCTTTGATAAATCCCCGATATCTAATTGTGTATTTCCTGTTTCAAATTGAACATAATCTGTAAGGTCAACATACTCAACTCTATAAGGTTGTGTAGATGCAACTTTTCTAAGGTAAACACCATATCCATCTTTTACAGGATAAGTAATACCAGTAATTCTTATTTTTTCTGGATTGATTATTTGACCACGATAAGCAACTTCAAATAATGAATCTCTACCATCTTCTATTCTCTTTTCTTCTGTGTCTTCAAATCTTATTTCAGGGTCATATACATAAATCATATCTCCAACTTTGAAGTCTCCTTGAATTTCATAAGCCTCAAGTGATAAAGACAAAGTTTTTTTAATTTTCTTAAGTTCATTTAGATAAGCTTCTGCTCTTGTCTGCCTTTGAACATTAGGAGTATCTGTTTCTCCTACAAACTGAACTCTTTCTAATTTAGCTCCGAATAAATCTCTATAAGGTGTATTGTCATCAAAAGCTTCAGCGTGGTCTGCTTGTTGTGAAGAACCTTGAGTTTGTGATAAAAGCTCTACTCCTGATACATAATCTTCTGCATCAAATTGTGCTGTTATTTGTTCGGGAGTTAAACCTGATATAGATGGGTCTTCACCAGATACATCTCTAACAATAATTGCTGGTGGTTCATTTGTACCATGTCCTTCGAATAAGACTTCTTTAAGTCCAGCGTCTAAAGTACCAGTTGTGTTTACTTTATATTCAGTTCCTAATTGTTCAGAAACTTTATTTAAAGCTGAATATGCTGTTTCAACAAAATGTTCACCATTGTATAATCCTGTAGTTGATGTTGTTGCTAATTCAGTAGTAGATGGTGTAAAGTTGCTTGTATATATAGCAGTTCCCTTAGTAACCCTTAAACCATCTAAGTAACCTTTAAAATAATCTGAACCCTGAGAACGACCTATTGAAAATTTTAATGTCCCATCTCTAGTACTTCTTGTAATAGATTTAGGAGAAGTAAATTCAGAAACTTTTGTACCATTTTTGAAAGTTCTAAATACATTGCCTTTTCTTGTAATAGCAAAATGATTCCATTGACCATAATCTATTGTTCCTATAATTTTTCCGTCTGCAATATCCCATATAGTTGTATCAGTACCAGAAGATATGGTGCTTTGTGAAAGAGAACTTCTTAGATATAATCTTGAAACTCCAGAACCATCTTCATTTATTCCAAATATAAATCCAGGAGTTTGAGAATCTGGATTGGATGCAAACACGGCACCATGTGCAGTAGCAGTCCTTGGTGCTCCTACAACATCTGCACCGTGATAAAACTTTTCATTAGGTTGCCAGAATTTAGAATAATATTTTTGATATAGTGGGTCGTTTTTATAAAAGTCAGCACTTCCTGGTTCACTACTATAGATAGACCTATTACCTGTATAAAAATCTGCAAAGTCTGTTGTTATACCTGCTTGCCTTAATGCACTTAATGAACCAGTGTGAAAATCTAATGCAGGTGTAAAAAATGTTTTTGTTTCATCTGATACTATAGTTCTGCTGGTTGAGTTTCTTGCTCCGACAGAACCATCCAATCCTAAATCTGCATTTTTAAAAGATTCAAAATACTCTATCGGTATTTCAGACCCTTGATACCAGTCGGGTTTTACTATTGGATTTAAACTAGTTGGAAAAGTTCTAGACCCAGCAGTTCCTACAAGTTCATTTATATCATTGTTTCTTCTATCTATCTGAGGTTTTACCCAATAGTAAGTTCCTTCATGACCTACTGCTGCTAGCCACATAAGAGCATAGGCAGCATTATTATATGCAGTCAAATGAGCAGTAGTTGTTACAGAAGTACCATCAACTAATTTATATCTATTTACAAAAAACGAATGTTCAAAACCATCTTGTCCTTGATGAAAACAAATAGCTACCATCATATCGAAATGTGTTTGAGCTAAAGAATTGCTATATGGAAAAGCATCTTCACTACCATTAAAAACGGATTTCACTTTTGTTACAGATGCTGCAAGTTTATCTTGGAGTAATTGGTCTGCTAAAGTTGCGTTGAATACTTTTGTAGAATTACTTGAATCATTACCTGTATATTTAAGTCTAATAGGAGAATTTGTAATTTGAGTTCCAGATTCATTTTTAAAAAATCCACCAGTACTATTTGTTGCATTAGCTTCTAAAAACTGAACAGGGAAAATATATGTTGCACCACCAATGCTTATACCGTCTGTGTAAACTTGATTGAATAAATTATCTTTACCAGGTTTTCCATCAAATGTTGTTCCATAACCTATTGTAAGTGTTCCTCTTATTTCTTTATGAAAGTCTGGGTCATAGGGAACTCGACCATAAAAATCAGATATATAGTTTGTTGTTGCTGAAGGAGGCTTTGGGTCACTATCTGGATAACTAACACCTGTTTCAGATATTATTGGATACCCGTCATCATATACAAAAGGTATGTACTTTTCAGCTGTTTTAATTTTAGTTAAACCAGTTGAAGATAATGAAGCGTTTGCTAAATCAAATTGTGGCATAAGACATCACGGTGCTAACCTATATTCCCACCACTCAATTGTAAAATCTCTATCATCTAAATTTAAATCATTTGTGTAATCAATTAATAAATGGTCTGATTCACCTGATAAAAATAAAGAGGACCCACCAAATTTATTTTGAGCTGTGCTTATTTTTGCATCATCGTAAAATCTTATTGTTGCATTCGTGTTAGAAGCATCAGAAGTTGTTGTAGCATTATTAGAACCATTAAAATTTAAAAGTAATTTTGTATTTTGTTTTGATGGATTAGTAATAGTTCCTGCTCTAATACTTCTTTGTTTACCTTCTTCTCCCTCTCTTAGTAAGCCAAAGGGTTTACCACTTGAATTGTTTAAAACAAAATCTAATGTTTTTTCATTGTATGTTCTTTTATTTGAAAGCCCACCTCGTTCTGCAATTGGCAATCCTCTTGTTTCAGTATCACCTAAGTAAGATATTAAACCTGCACCTTCTATGTCTACAGTTTCTTCTTCAATAGTAAGTTCGTTTATAATACCAACATATTCAGCACTTGCTAACATACTTGAATCATCTAGTTCATCTTCTGAAACTCTTGCAGGCATAATCACTATATGTTCCCAAGGTTCAATTGAATTGACTATTGAATTTGGAACTAAATCTATATCAAGTGAAACACTAAATACTCCAGGAGCCATTAACTTTTCTGTTACACTCATGCTTTTATTACCTTACAATATTCTGAAACGTTATCTAAATACTGGTCACGCACACTATCAGCTGCGTCGCCACTATTTACACTTGCATTTGCTTGAGCTAATTCATATCCTACAAAAGTTTTAAATTGCGTACTACCAGTAGTTGAATGTATAAGCCCTCTTGTTAAGTCACTTGTGAAAGTCACTGGAGACCCAAACATAAATTTATTACCATCAGTATCATTTGCCCCAGCTTTTATATAACCTGTTGCACTAGAAGCAGAAGAACCTGGTGCTGAGCTTAATGACAAATTTAATCTAGAAGTCTTTGGTGATTGATTAAGGATTATAGAAGCATGATGTGCTCCTCTTCTTAAAGATATATCCATTGTTAATCTATCTTGACCCGAAGTTTGAAAATTAGAAGTACATCTTATAATACAAAGTTCAGGCATATTTCTTAATATCTGTATTGTTTTCCAACCTTGATATTCTGTAGCTAATTGTTGACCTGATGAAGGTGTGCCTCTATGAATTGAATATTCTTGTTCTGAAGCAAAACTTGTTTGGTCCCAAATACTAGTTGTAAATCTTGATTGATTAGAACTAGAGCCAATAACAATTTTTAAAATACCATTTTCAATTATTGTACCACCAGGTACATTAGGAGAATTTATTCCTTGTCTTATCTTAGAATCAGTAATTACTCTGACTGCACCTTTATAAAAATCAGATGGGTTCACATGATACTGTGCATTTTTACCTCTAAGATTATTGCCAGTCTTAAGTTGTAAAGTTACTGTGTCACTTGTTGAAGTAGTAGTTTGGTCACTAGCTAATCTTGTGCCATTAGTCGGGTCATTCTCATGAAAATAATTAAAGTGATTTGCAGGAGGAACATGAAACTGATTAGTTGTAGAAGTTATGCTGTGATTATTATCTATTAATTTTCCTGTCATTACAGATTCTTTGACTATCTCTCCAACTTTACCCATGTACTCCATGCTTATTGAATAGTTAATACCACCTAATACATATCGTGCTATATCAACAGAACTATCAGTCACATAAACATAACCATCAAATGTTGAGTCACCGTCATATCTAAAAGGAACATACTGCATAGATTGAGCCATAGCTACAAGTTCATCTCTTATGTATTTTGCTTCAGCTAAGTTTGCTTCTGCTAATTTACCATTTAAAGATAAATCTCTTTGTCCAGCTCCACCTGAAAAATCTAAACTTGCTGGTGACGTAAAACTAAGTCTTCCTATATGTACTTGATTAGCCATTAGTTTCTTCTCAATCCTGTTCCAGATGAACCTTCTTTATCTAGCTTTCTAAGGGCTTTACTTATTTGTACAGCAGCTTTCCTTGCAGATATTGGGTCAGATGGTACGCCTGTTACTTGAACGTTTAAGTTATTTACTATCGTACCACTGCTACCTGTTCCTAAAGGTTTCACTAAGAAACCGTTGCCAGGAACAAATCTAACTTCTTCTGGTCCGTATTCACCGACAAGAGCTCTGGTCATTGGGTCGCCACGTCCACCAAATTTATACTGTTTTACTCTACCACCCATACCGTACCTTCCATATCTAGCAGCAAACTCATCTTCTCTTCTTGTTCTTTCAAATGGATTGTCAGTACCATAATCTATTTCACCAGACGATGTAGTAGAAGGATTAGTTGGAGGATTAACTATATAGAATTCTCCATCACCTGGAACTCCTTCAGATGTAAATCTTTGTAATTTAGTTAATATTGTGTCAAGATTTGATAAAGCTCCACCAATCTTTCCTTCTTTTGATAGAACATTGTCTATTCTTCCTGCCATAAAATCATATCTACCTGTAATCAATTCTAACGTTTGTAGATATCCTCCATCACTTCTTACACTTTCATTAAACGTTTCATATGCTTGTTTAAGTGCCAAGTCTGCACTTATAACATCATTTTCTGCATCTTCAACTCCAAGAAAAGATAACTCTAATGTATGATTCATAGTTGCTAATTGGTCTGTTAAATCAAATACAATTTGTCTTTGCTGTACTAATTCATCATCAATTTCTAAGGCTTTCTCTCTTGTATTGTTTAGAGCCTTTTCTGCTGCAGCTAGTTCAAGTATCATTAATTGCCTTTCATCTTCAGTTAAATCTTCACCTTTCAAAGATGCAAGATTCTCTTCTGCAGCTTGTAGTTCTAAATTATTGATAATACCTTTTGCAGCCATAGCTCGTAAATCCGTTATGTTTTCTTCTGCTCTTTGAATTTGTAATAATTGACTTGCCGATTTTTTACCAGCTGCTGCATCGATTCTTGCTTCTAATCCTATTTTTTGTCTAAGTAAATCTATTTCTTCATTGAGCGTAATATTTCCTGCACGTCCTGTAATTTCTAGTTCGGTAAGTTTTTTGACTTCTGTTGCATATCTTTCTTGTAAATTTGTGTTGCTTCTCTGTGTAGCTGCTAACTGTTGTTCTGATTCTATTAATCTTTTATTAGCATTTACTTGAGAAATTTTTGCAGAAGTTAAATTACTAAATACCCTAAAATCTTCAGAAACTCTATTGATTGTTTCTAATAAGCTTTCAGAAACTAATGTAAGAGTGTTTGCACTACCTGTTCCTAAATAATCTTCGACACTGGCTTCACCAGTAGCAATAACCTCTTCTATAAAATCTTTCATCTTGCCAGCTGCTATTAATTTTTTTGCATCTATCGGAGATATAATTCCATCTATTAATGGTTCACCTACTCTTTCAATCATTTCACGTGATGGAGAACCTGTATTAGCTGCTTCTTCTGCAGCTTTAATAAGATTCTCTACAGTTTCACGCATGATGGTCTCTAATTCATCTTGACTATTTTTTATTCCTTGAATAAATCCAGCTGCAACATCAGCTCCAAATATTTCAGCTTCTGTAATTTCTTTGTTTTCTATAGCTTCTTGAACACTTGTTCTTGCGGCAGCTTGTAGTTCTGGACCAGAAGCACTTAGTAATTGTGATTCTGCAATAGCTGCAAGCATTGTATTGTCTAAAAAGTCTCTTACGACACCAGCAGATGCAGGACCTTCTTTGACGAGTTGTAATGCAAGTAATGGAGCAAATGTTGATAGTTGTGAGATGCTTTGTTCAAAACCTTCTTGAAGCCTTAGATTTCTTAAAAGATTAGCAGTTGCTTGTTCAGCACTCTTATTAATTTCTTCTGGAAATTTTCTGAATAAACTCATAGCAGATTCTAATGACTGCTTTAGATTTTTATCTATTTGGTCAGCAATACCTACGAAAGCCATATCAGTTAAACCTAACTCTTCTCTTACTCCTTCTAAAGAAGTTTTTGCATCGTCAGCATTTTCTCTTGTTAATCTACTTACAAGTTGTGATGCTCCTGTAAAATCTTTCACTGCATCTATTTGGTCATTGAAATCTAAAAGACCTGCTTTTACAAAAGCATCTTGTTGGTCATTTAAAAATTTAGTTTTAGCTGTAAATAAAACAGATGCTGAATTAAAAAATTCTTCCTCTGTAAGTTCTTCAATACTTAATCCAGAAAGAGTTGTCATAGTATCAGAAAAAGCATCAAGTATAAATACTAATTGTTTTTGTTCTTCCTTTGATAAACCTGTAATAATTTGACCAAGTGGAGATTCTGAATCTAGATTCTTCAAAGCCTCTGATGGATTTTTAAATCTCTTAGCGAATTCATCTGCTATCTCTGATTCTGATTTACCTCGCATTCGTTTTATAAAGTCTGCACCTGAAGTAAAAGTATCGATTCCTAAATCAGGATTTAAACTAGTTATACTACCTTTCTCTAAAGACCCTCCTGGAAAGAGTTGTGTTATTGCATTAAGCAAACCGACTTGTGACTCTATTGATTGAAGTGCATCATTAATGTCTTCATCTCTAAAATCTGTTCCAATGAAACCAAGTACTGCGTCTTGAATAGTAGGCATATTTGTATTATCTATATCCGTAATAAGTTTTGAAAAACCTCTAAAGAAAATTTCGTTGAACTCATCCAAACTCATATTTAAAGTAGTAGCTGTTGCTTTTAATTGTGCATTAAGGTTTAGTGGTCCTTGTGTAGAAGAAAGTGCTAAAGTTTCTACAAGTTTTGCTGCAGTTCCTTCTATTGAAGCTGTACCTGCTCTTAAACTTCTTTCTGCTTGGTCGATAAGTGTTTGAACAGCATCTAATGTTTCTTTGTCTGCACCTTCACCTAACAAATCTTGATATGCTTCTTTCAAAGATGTAAGACGCTTTTCTGCTTTTTCTACATCTAATGTTGATTCAACAATTCCTTCCAGACCCATACTGAATTCGTCAATAGCTCTACCTCTTGCACCAACTCTTGCAAAGAAACTCATTACTTCACTTATTGCAGTAAAAGCAACAATCATAAGTGCAAATCTTCTTGCCAACATTGTTACAGATTTAATTAAAGTAGAAACTGTTTGATTTAGACCTATAAACATTCCTTGCATTCTTCCTGTAACACCAATTGATGCACCAGTAGTAGTATTAAATTTTTTCATAGCACTATCAAGGTTTTCTACATCGATTAAATTTTTACCTAACACACCACTTTGAGCAACAAAAGAAGCAGTTGCTTTCAAATTGATTGATGCCATTTCTCTTAGAGTTTTTGCTGTCTCTCTTGCAGCTGGAGTAAATACTGAAAATCTTGCAGCTGTCAATTGTGCTTGTTGTCCTGTTGACATCATTCCCATAGCTGCTGCAAGTGTTGGGTCTTGTGGACCACCTCGCATTCTTTCTCTTATTCCTCCTGCAAATCTTCCTGCTGCACCTGGCATAAATATTCCAGAAGGAGGTGCTTTGGAAGTTACACCAGTTGAAAATGCACCAGCGTTTAATGCACTACCACCTTGAGCTGTCACTAAAGCTGCTTGTGCTTGAGCAGCTTGTCTTATATTCATTCCAAGTCTCATCATTTGTTGAGCTGCTAACTCAGTATCAGTTCGGAAAACTTTCATAGCTCTGTTAGTTCCAACAAATACTCCAAAGGCAACACCTGCTGCTACTATAGCTTGAACTATTTTTCCAAAAGTTTTATCTAATTGAGAACCCCCAGAAGCAATATTGATAAGACCTTGTATAACATTATTTATTTGTGGAAGAAACTCGACACCTAAAGCAATACCTGCTTCATTAATTATGTTTTTAAATATCTGTACTTGAGAAGAAACAGTTTCATATCTTCTTTCAGCTTCAGTAAGTAAAGCTTGATTTTCGACAAATTCATCATTAGCCATTGCCAATGCTTCAGTAAGTAGAGGAACAACTTTACCACCAAATTCTCCCTCTGCTCTTGCAAGAGCCATAACAGCTCTTCTAGTTCTAATTTGTCCAAGACCAAGTTCTTCTAGTATTGCAATAGCATCGCCACCAGATTTTTCTACTTGACCTAAACCATTTATAAATTGTGCAAGTGCATCATTAGGACTAATTCTTGATAAGTCTGCAAATGCTTGTGCAGACATACCTGCTGTTTTTGCAACAAGTTCTAGGTTAGGACCACCAACATTAACTAATCTATCTACTACTTGAACTAATCTTATTATTGCAGTAGAACCAGCTTGTGCTGGCTGACCAATTGCTCTTAAAGCAGTTGCAAACGCTAAAGCATCTACAGCAGCATTATTAAATTCTGTTTGCGTTCCTGCAGTAGCAGTTGCTATCTGTGTAGCAGCAGTAATAATTTCTGATTCAGTAGTTGCAAAGTTGTTACCTAATTTAACTAATACAGATGCAAGGTTGTCGATTTCGCTTGATGACAGTCCAGTAATCTTTTGTAGTCTTGCAAGAGATAGTGCTGCTTGTTCTGCACCTAAGTTTGTAGCAACAGTGAGTTTTTGTATAGTGTTTGTAAACTTAACAATGTCATTTGCTGCAATACCTAATTGTCCACCAACAGCTGCTATCTGTGTTAATTCTGCAACAGTTGCAGGAGTAAACTTTGATATGTTTCTTATCTCTTCAGCTATAGCTTTGAATGCTTTTTCTGCTGCTGCACCTTCTCCTGATACATCTAATGTTTTTTTAACATTTGCGAATTGTTCTTCAAATACAATTGCTGCTCTAGCACCAAATGCAAAAGCAGCAGCAAGTGACGCACCGACTCCGAACGTTGCTATTCTTTGAGTTTGAGATAGAGCTTTTGATACAGCTGCTGTTCTTGCAGCCATAGCCTTCATACCACGTTCGACTTCCTTGACGGACTTATTCATTGCACCGTCGTCAAAACCTAGACGAACGCCTACATTAATTAATCCTTGATTCTTACCTAGTTTTGTATCTACTCTTGGCATTATTTATTTTTAAACTCACCCATAAATTGTTCTAAAGACATAGTATCACGAGGTCTTCTTCTTCCTTGTTTTCTATCTAACT
>CEOK01078223.1_pt1 | contig 15551 bp, 17 predicted proteins | sample 427001 | NCBI WGS metagenome assembly CEOK01 (sample SAMEA2591108, study PRJEB7988) | marine metagenome | isolation source: saline water (ENVO:00002010), including | reverse complement strand
TTTTCTGTTGTCCTGGAGAAGCGGGATCACCCGACGGCGGACGAGATTTACGCACGTGCCCGCAGCGGTATGCCGACGATCTCACTGGCTACGGTGTACAACTGCCTGGATACTCTGGTTGAGAGCGGGCTTGTGCGTCAGGTTAATTTCGACCGCGAGCCGACCCGCTTCTGCCCCAACCTCACGCAACACGCTCACTTTTACTGCAAAGAAAGCGGCGAAGTTGTCGATGTGGAGTTGCCGGATGCTTTGGTCTCTCAGCTCAAAGCGGTTTTGCCCAAGGGTTTTGACACACAACACATCAATATCGCTTACCACGGCCAGTGCCCGGACTGCACAGACAGTTAGTCCAGCGTACCAAACGATACAAATTTCCTGAAAAACTGATTTAAACTACTACAATGAACCGTCTCGAAATCAAACAACTCAACGTTTCCATCAACGGACAACCGATCCTCAAGGACTTCAACCTGGAGATTCCCAAGGGTGAGGTGCACGCACTGATGGGGCCGAACGGAACCGGAAAAAGCACGCTCTCCAAAGTCATTGCGGGGCACGAAGACTACACCGTAGAGAGTGGAGAAATCCTCCTCGACGGGCAGAGTATTCTCGGGCAGGAGCCGGATGAGATTGCCCATGCGGGTGTTTTTCTGGCCTTCCAATACCCGATGGAGATACCCGGAGTGAGTATTGCCAACTTCATCCGTGCGGCTCGTGTGGCCCGTCTCCCCGAGGGCGAAGAAATCAACGCGGTGGCTTACTACAAGGAACTCTACGAAAAGATGGACGCTTTGAAGATGGATCGCTCCTTCACCAGCCGCTCGCTCAACGAAGGCTTTTCCGGTGGTGAAAAAAAGCGCTGCGAAATTCTCCAAATGGCGATGTTAGAGCCGAGTTACTGCCTGATGGATGAAACCGACTCCGGGCTGGATATCGATGCCCTTCGCATCGTGGCTGACGGGGTGAACCACATGCGCTCGGAAGACCGCGGGTTCCTGGTTATCACTCACTACCAGCGTCTCCTCGATTATATCGTACCCGATGTTGTCCATGTCATGTTTGACGGGCGCATCGTCCACAGCGGATCCGCTGAGCTAGCCAAGGAGCTGGAAGCGAAGGGCTACGATTGGGTGAAGGAAACTTTCGCAACAGCCACTGCCTAAAACTTAAAACCTAACGTACCATGAGCGAAACTGAATTACAGGATGCAGCACTCCAAGTCGACACGGAGAAGGGAAATTTCTCTTACCCGGAGGATTATGCCTACGATGCCGGTATCGGACTGAGTGAAGACACGATTAACTACATCTCCAAGGTAAAGGGAGAAGCGGATTGGATTAATGTTTTCCGCTTGAAGGCACTGGAGATCTTCCGCAAGAAGCCGATGCCAACGAATTGGGCGACCAAAGATTTGGAGAACATCAATTTTGATACAATTCGCTACTACCTCTCGAAGGGGCAGCAGCCCTCCCGCACGTGGGAGGAAGTACCGGATGACGTGAAGGAGACTTTCGAGCGTTTGGGAATCCCCGAGCAGGAGCGTAAGTTCCTAGCCGGAGTGGAGGCTCAATTTGACTCGGAAGCGGCCTACTCCCGGATGAAAGAAGATCTGGAAAAAGAAGGTGTCATCTTTGTCGGTTCGAGCGAAGGTCTGGAAAAGTATCCGGAAATTTTCCGCCCGTACTTCGGCAAGGTAATCCCTGCATCGGACAACAAGTTTTCCGCTTTGAACAGCGCAACCTTTTCCGGCGGCAGCTTTATCTACGTGCCCAAGGGTGTAAAGCTGAAGCAACCGCTGCAGGCATATTTCCGAATCAATGCGGAGAATTTCGGACAGTTTGAACGCACCTTGATCATTGCCGACGAAGGCGCCGAGATTACCTACATGGAAGGCTGCACGGCTCCGAAGTTTGAAACCGCTACCCTGCACAGTGCAGTGGTTGAGCTGGTCGCGCTGAAGAACGCCAAGATTCAGTACATCACGGTACAGAACTGGTCGAATAACGTCTTCAACCTGGTGACCAAACGCGGCATGGCGGATGAAGGGGCCGAGGTCAAATGGATCGACTGCAACATTGGCTCCCGCCTGACGATGAAGTATCCGGGCGTAGTCCTAAAGGGCCGGGGTGCCCGAGGCGAAGTTCTCTCCATCGCTCTTGCCAACGAGGGCCAGCATCAGGATACCGGTGCGAAGATGATGCACCTGGCTGATGATACTTCGAGTAACATCATCTCCAAATCGATTTCGATCGGGCATGGTCGCTCGACCTACCGTGGGCAGGTGCACATGCCGAAGCACCTGCGCAACTGTCGCAATAATACGGAGTGTGACGCGCTGCTGATCAATACGAACAGCCGCACGGACACCTATCCTGCGATCACCACCCGTGGGGAGAACAACACAGTACAACACGAAGCCAGTGTCTCCAAAGTCAGTGCGGAACAAATCTTCTACATGATGCAGCGCGGCCTATCTGAAGGCGAAGCCATGAGCCTCGCGGTGAACGGATTCGTCAACGATCTGATGAAAGCATTCCCCATGGAGTACTCGGTGGAGTTGAAGCGCTTGATCGACATGGAGATGGAAGGCTCCGTCGGATAAGTCTGTACGAGCCCGAATACGACCGACTACCAATTTCCCGATACAATGGATACTCTACTGGAAAAACCGAAAACCGCTGACCCGGCAAACGAGCCGGAATGGTTGTCACTTCGCCGGACGGAAGGCCGAAAAAATTTTGATTCGCTTCCGGAGCCGAGTCCGAAGGATGACCGCTGGCGCTTCGCTTCGACGGGCCGACTGAAAACAGACGGCTACGCCAGCGCCCCTGCACCGGCAGCAGAAGTACTCGCGCAGCTCATTGAACGCTCCAACCTTGTTGGTGATGCGGCGGGACGCCTCGTATTTGCCGATGATACGCAGGCGCAGTTTCAGGAAATCGACCCGGAACTGAGCGCACAGGGCGTGATCTACCTGCCTATTCTGGAAGCGGTTGCCCGCCACCCGGAACTGATGGAGAAATACTTCCTGCAGGAGGGCACAGAACTGGGTTCGGAAAAGTACTTTGGCCTTCACGCCAATCAGGTGCGCGCCGGTGCGGTTCTCTACATACCCAAAGGTGTCCGCGTGGAAAAACCTTTCGTCAACTATCACTGGAGCAGTTCGGCAGAGGCCGCCCTCTTCCCCCACACGCTGATCATTGCGGAAGACAATGCAGCAGGGGCACTCGTCGATTGCTACTTGTCCGAGACCGAGGAAAACCAGGCGCTGGCAGTTGGCGTCTCTAACATTCATGCAGGTTCGGGAGCCAATGTCTTCCGCAAGGTCGTACAAAACTGGAATGAGTCCTGCACTTCTTTTCAGCTCGATACAACAGTAGCGGGGAAGGACGCTCAGGTGAAGAACCTGGCCGTCAACATCGGTTCCGAACGTGCTCGGTTCGAGAATCAGGTACGCATCGAAGGCCCCGGAGCCGACGTCAAAATGTACTCCCTGACGGTGGCCGAGAGGCATCAGGAATTTGATCAGCGCACCTTCCAGATTCATAACGCGGGCAATGCCGTCTCAGATCTTCTCTACAAGAATGCCCTGCTCGACCGCAGCCGTACGATCTTCTCCGGTTTGATTAAGGTTGCTGAAGGCGCCCAGCAAACCGATGCGTACCAGACCAATCGCAACCTACTGCTCGATCCCGCAGCGGAGGCCAATGCTCTGCCCGGTCTGGAAATTCTCGCCAATGACGTGAAATGCTCTCATGGGGCGACCACCGGAAATGTCGATGAAGACGCACTGTTTTATATGATGAGTCGTGGTGTACCAAGACGTGCAGCCATGCAACTGATGGTTTATGGTTTCTTTGAAGAAGTCATTGAAAAGGTCGAAAGCGAAGAACTGGCCGACCATCTGCGCACTCTGATTCACAACAAGTTCCAAGCAAAGATTTCCTGATTCCGGCCCGACTATTGACGGCGCATTTTTGAGAATTGCCAATTACAGCCCTGCCTGTAGTTTAAAAGTATGAAAAATCTCCTGCAGCGTATTACCATAGATGCTGAAATATGCCATGGTAAGCCCTGTATTCGCGGACTGCGCTATCCGGTGGAAAGCATTCTTAAACTTCTTGGTTCCGGTATGAAGCCCGAACAAGTTCTCCGCGATTATGAGGATCTTGAAGCCGAGGACATACAAGCCTGTCTCCAATACGCCTCAAAGCTGAGTCAGGTAAAATCCATCTCGCGGGCCGCTTGTTGAATTTTTATTCATTTTCCTCCGGCGCATCATTTTTCCGGCATACATCCCTGTAAAAAGGAAAATAAATGAAATGCCTAATAGATGCCCAGTTACCAAAAGATCTGGCTCGCTTGCTGAAATCATGGAGTATCGATGCCATACACACTTCGGTTGCCTACAGGCAACCGAACAACCGATAAAGAAATCTGTGTCCTTTCTACTCTAGAGCAGAGAATCGTCATCACGAAAGATGCTGATTTCACGCAGTCGCACCACTGAAGAAAGCATCGAAAAGTCTGCTCTATATCTCTACTGGAAATATCTCAAACGTTGCACTCACCGAACTATTCAGGAAAAACCGTGAATCTTTACTAGAAGCACTCAAAGCAAACCCTTGGATTGAATTAACGAAGGATAGAATAATCCTACACAAATAAATTGAACGGCCTCTGTTTGCCTCTACTGTAAACAAAACTTATATACATCGCATGGAAGAACAACGCACACTCACACGGGAAGTTAATGCCACACTCATTCCACAGGGAACACCGATGACCTTGTCTGAAGGTGAGACCGTGACGATCACCCATCGTCTGGGTGGCAACTTTACGGTAATGACAATGAACGGCATGTTCCGCATCGCAGGGAAGGACGCGGATGCTATCGGGGAAGAGACCGCGGCACAAAATACGCCCGCATCTGGTGGCGGGAACACAGTGACTGGCCCAGTAGAGAAAGATGCATTGTGGAATGCCCTAAAGACTGTCTTTGATCCGGAAATTCCGGTTAATATCGTCGATCTCGGTCTCGTTTATACTTTGGAAGCCTCGGAGAACGAAGCGGGTGCCAGTCAGGTACACATGGAAATGACACTCACTGCACCTGGTTGCGGTATGGGGCCGGTCATTGCTGAAGATGCAAAAACCATGCTGGAAGGTGTCCCCGGCGTAGCTGAGGCAAAAGTCGAAATTGTCTGGGAGCCTCCTTGGAGCCAAGACATGATCACCGAAGAAGGCAAAATGGTGCTCGGTTTGGTCTAATCAACTTCCTCCGGGCAGGGCCAGAAGAGGCTTATTTCTTTGACTGTATGAAGTGCGACCAGTCCTCGTCACACTCACTACCGATCAAATAACTGATAAAGGGGCGCATGCGGGGTCGTTCCGGCTTACGGATCAAGTGCATGCTGGCTTGGTGCGGCAAACGATTCGCTTTGCGGGAGTTACAGGTAATACAGGAAGTGACAATATTTTCCCACGAAGTACGGCCACCTTTGTCGCGAGGAATGACGTGATCCAAGTTCAACTCTCTTGCCTCGTATTCATTACCGCAGTACTGACAGCGATAATTATCGCGCTCAAAAAGATTTTCTCGGGTAAACTTAACTTCTTGCACCGGCAGACGGTCGTACGAACGGAGAAGGAGCACTTTGGGTACGCGAATCCTCATACGCACCGTTTGGACGTAGGCTTCCCCGTCTTCCGGCAATTCCGATTCACTGTAGGCCAGCCATTCCGCAGAGTCCATCATGAGGTAACTGGAATCTCGGGTATTAATCACTTGCGCGTGGTCTTGTAAAAGAAGACTAAAGGCACGCTGTACACCGATAATATTCACCGGCTGCCAGATACGGTTAAGAACAAGAATACGGTGCTTGTGATTAATGTTCATCTGGAATCAAAAGAAATAAAAGCCCCGAGCAATCTGTCAACCCAAGGCTGTCATTCCAAAGTAACAAATATGTCAAATAGAGCACTTACCTGACTAAAGCAGAATCAAATTGTCCGGCTCAGGAAACTGGGTGCGAAACCAGGTACGCTGTTTTTTAACCAGATGCAGGGTATTTTGAATGATCGCCGGCGGCAGTGCTTCCCGCGATATTTCTCCACGTAGAAAAGCAAGCGTCTCCGCATATCCGATGGCAGAGGCTGCCGGCGGGTTGCGCTCTATGCCTGCTTCGCGCAGCTGCTCGACTTCGGCAATGAGACCGTCTGCAATCATCATCTCCGCTCGCTGAGTGACTCGCTCACGTAGTGTCTCAACATCGCGCTCCAATAAAATCCAACGCTTGGAAAAATCCGCATAAGGCTGCGGTCTGGCGGCAAAATCTGCCTGCAACTCCGGCAAACTCTTCCCCGATGCAATACATCGCTCCAAAGCCCGCACGACGCGGCGCGGGTTTAAGCTGTCCAAGTTGCCAAAGCCCTCCGGACTACTCCGGCACAATGCAGTCAAGAGTCCTTCCAGGCCCTCCGCATCATACAAAGCAGCCACTTGAGAACGCACCGAATCCGGCACTTTTATGGTATCAATCACCGGCGCAAAGAAACTCTTCAGATAAAAACAACTGCCTCCCGTAACAACGACCGACTTTCCCCGTTGGTGAATAGACTCCACGGCAATTCGCGCGGCACGATCATACGCTACAATGTCGAAGGGCTCATCCACGCCACAAATATCAATTAAATGATGGGGCACCCGGGCGCGTTCCTCCTTGCTCGGCTTTGCCGTCCCAATATCCATCCCGCGATAGACTAAAGAGGCATCACAGGAAACAATTTCAGCATTGTGACTTTCTGCATAATCGAGGGCATAGCTCGTCTTGCCGACCGCAGTCGGCCCGGAAATCAAATGTAAGATCTTTTCCACGAATTTATTTTTTTGGCATTTTGCTAATCCGGATAAGAAGAAAGCTGGAAATTCTCGAAAGAATAGCAACAAAGTACCTGTAGATGAACCTGTGCATTGTAACGGAAACCTATCCACCTGAAGTCAATGGTGTCGCCATGACCCTACACCGCATCGCCTGCAATCTCCAGACACAGGGGCACGAGGTGCATATTGTCCGGCCCAGACAATCCTCGGAAGCTCAAAATGCGACCTATGCGGAAGAGACAATTGTCCCCGGACTCCCGCTTCCCGGATATGATGGATTGCGCTTTGGGCTACCTTGTCGACGGAAACTGCGTGATCTCTGGGCCTCTCAAAAAACCGATATTATCTATGTCGCTACCGAAGGACCCCTTGGCCAGTCCGCCATCCGTGCGGCAGAAGACCTCAAGATACCGATAACCAGTGGGTTTCACACGAACTTTCATGAATACATGCGGCACTACAAAATGCCGCTACTCGCAAAGGCAGTAGAAGGCTTCCTCCGCCAAACGCATAACCGCACCCGTCGGACCTTCGCTCCCTCTCGGCACGTCATTCAACGACTGCAAGCGATCGGTATTGAAGGAACACGTTTTCTTGGCCGCGGAGTGGATACGGAACTTTTTGACCCCCAACGGCGCGATTCGGGGCTACGCCAACGCTGGGGCGTCGATCCAGATAATGGAGTTGTGGCCATTTTTGTCAGCCGACTTGCTGCCGAAAAAAATATGCCTCTTGCAGCTCTTGCTTTTGAGCAGATTCAAAAGACCTATCCCGATGTTGCCTGCGTCTTTGTTGGCGATGGCCCTGAGCGTGCCCGTCTGGAAAAAAAACACCCCGAGTTCATCTTCGCCGGCATGCAAACCGGAGAAAGTTTAGCCAGCCACTACGCATCGGCAGACATCTTTATCTTCCCCAGCATCACTGAAACCTTTGGAAACGTGGTCACTGAGGCGTTGGCTTCCGGCCTCATAGTACTGGCGTATAACTACGCCGCTCCGGAAGAGTACATCCAGAACGCTGTAAACGGATTTCTTGCGCCCTACGATGATGAACCCGCCTACATGAAACAACTTGCCCAAGCGCTAGCGGCCCAACCGGATTGGCCGGCTATCCGCCAAGCGGCACGGAAGACTGCAGAATCGCTAGACTGGAGTACAGTCGTTCAAAACTTTGCCCAAGAATTACAAGAGGTACGAGAAGAGTCTCTGAATAAAGCTGCGCAATCCGATTCAGGTTCCTCTCTTCAGGCAACCAATTGATTCGTTATCTGCTCAAAGTAAAAACTTTGTCTGCGACATTAATTGCATTGAGCTGCAGATTTCTTCATCCGAATCGAATAACCCATTCGACCCTTCGATACCCATAGCCATGGAATTATCCTGAAGATTCTAACGGTGACTACTCCGTTATTTCACAAGTGCTGGTTTTTCTATCGCTCTCCCGGGGCAAGCCCTCCAATCAGTCTGGATAAAGTAATACAGGCATCCATATCACCCCTAGTCGTGATGGTATTTGGACCCACTATTGATGGCTGCCGCCCGGTAGAGTTGCTCCATCAATAGAAGACGGGCAAATTCATGGGTTAGCGTCATCGAGCTAAGCGACAGTAAGCCGTCTGCCCGGGCTTTGACCTCTGAACTGAGCCCGAAGGCACCCCCAATAATAAAGCACATAGGCTTGCCCTGCTCTGCGAGGAGTACTTCAGCAAACTTCCGAGAAGTCTGGAGTCTTCCTTCTTCGGCCAAAGCCAGGGTGTAAACTGACGGACGCTTTTCAAGGACTTCTAAAATCCGGCGGCCTTCGCTTTCCACATCACCATCGCGCAACTCGACGCAGTCGATACGGGCATGGCGCTGGAGGCGCTTCAAGTAGTCCTCACACAGAGCCGTAATTGAACGATTCTTCAACTTGCCAACAACGATGAGGGAAAGACGGTACATGGATACGGTATTCTTTAGAAGATAGATGGCGGCGATTCAAGACAGGGACAGGTATTTTCTGAGGTCCTCTGTTTCACTTGATAAAAAATTGTTCTGCTCAATCACAGATTTCCAGATCAACCAGAACAGGCCTGTGATCGCTGACATAACTCTTGAGTACCGTGCATTGATGAACCCGGTAACTCGGCGGGACAAAGATAAAGTCGAGCCCATGGGTGGGCAAAATGGAGGGGAACGTACGTCCGCCATTGGGTAGAAGCTTGTAAGCGCAGTGCCCCTTTAAATAATTGACTAGGTGGCGAACCGCGTCTCGTTGAACAGTGGAACGACTATTAAAATCCCCGCAGATAAGTGGAGAAAAGTAGGTCTCAGCACCTTTCTCGCTATGGCGTTCTTCCAAATAGTGGATCAGTCGTTCGACCTGCTCAATGCGCCGCTTACGTGAACGAAAGTCGAGGTGCAGATTGACCACCGGCAAGTGACCACCGGGAAGCGCAATCTCACAGTAAAGGAAGCCCTTTTCCCCAATCGGTGCCTGACCAAAGGCGTGCGTGTCCGGATTTTCTATGGGGAATTGGGCAAGGAAGCCGTTTCCGTAGGCAAGCGGCAGGCGGCCCTCACGCCGGTTATGAATACCCAGATGGCTATGCACATAGGCAGCTTCTCGAGCCAGATAATCGAGCAAGTGTATACGACGGTTCCAATGAGAGTCGGCGTCCACTTCCTGAAGCGCTACTATATCGGGCTGTTCCTTCAGTAAGAGGCGGACGATACGCTGCAGATTACGCTCGATGGTATTACTGGAATGCCAACCCTGATAAGGCGATAGACCACGTCCATGAGCGATGTTTAGAGTGAGGACGCGCAGTCGACTGGCAGACATAAGATCGGCGCCCCACTAACTACCGTCCCTGTTCGTCCGGGCATACTGAACCACAGATTTGAAAAGAGCGTCGGCAAACGCCGCAATCATGACGAAGACCAGCTGTAGTTCAGCACTGGAAAGATGAATATACTCGCCTTCGCGGAAGACCTTTTGGATGTCGGCCAGGCGACCCTTGGGTGGCTGGTCTCCCTTTTCTCGATGGCTGATTTTCAGAGCCTTTAGTTCAAGGACAAGTTCGCCAGAATCATTCGCATGAACAGCCTGCACCTGACCTTTGTGCTGCAGCAGTGCTTGCAGCATGAATCCCAGAGAGGTCACGCTGTCCTCCAGTTCGCAGATAATTCCGAATTTCTTTTCCAGAACGTTAAACTTCTTATCCAGCTGGAGTGGCACAAAGTCTTTCTGGGCATTCTGGGCCAACTTCTGCTGTTCCGCAGTGGGATGACGCCCCGCCCCGCTGGACTGTATGAGGGCGAGAAAAAAGTGAGCATGATTCATTGCGGTGACTGCAAGATTGAGAGAATCCCCAACCACTTGACGGACGAGAAGGTCCCTCGCGTACGCCTGCATCTGTTCAAAATTCTGATGAGCTGGAGCAACTGGCATAATGCGAGGCAGCGCACACTGCTGGTCATAGGCTGTTTCCGTCACAGCATCACCCGATGCGATATTGAAAGCCAGCATATCGAAATGGCGCTGTAAACCTGCCATAAATTGACCAGCTACCTGCTGAAGGTTGATTTGCTTCGATTCGGGTTGGCTTGGATCAGGACTGGAGTCTGCGGACATGATGACTTTTATCTGGATCCTAAATAAAGCAAATACGCGGCGTCGGCACAACCTCGTATTATTCTAATTACTTCGAATGTGAGGATACACTAGTGCTTACCCAAAACTACGTGCTGCACGTCAATTAGACCCGCGTCAAAACCGGCCTCGCAATAAGCCAGGTAGTAATTCCACTTCCGGCAAAAGCTATCGTCGAACCCGAGTTCTTCAACACGCTCTCGACTTGTATTGAAGGTGCGTCGCCAACGCTGAAGCGTCTCCGCATAATCATTGCCGAATCCTTCCATCGATTCGATCACCATGTCACCCGCTTGGCTGACACAATTACGGATGGCCCCGGGAGACGGTAGATGTCCACCCGGGAAAATGTGTTTCTGGATCCAGTCGCAACTTCGGCAATATGCAGCATAGCGCTGATCGGAGATTGTGATCGCTTGGATGACCGCCCGCGCACCGGGTTTTAAAGAGTCGCTGATCGTTTTAAAATAACTGGGCAGGAAAGACTGGCCCACTGCTTCGATCATCTCACAAGAAAGAACCGCATCATACTGTCCCTTGAGATCACGGTAATCTTGCAGAACGATTTCGACTTGCCCGGCATACCCGGCTTCTGTGATTCGTTCCTGCGCTAGAACATACTGTTCATGAGAAAGTGTAATTGTCTTCACCTTGGCTCCCTTACTCGCAGCACGTATGGCTAAAGCCCCCCAACCGGAACCAATTTCCAGGATATGATCACCTGAGCCTACGCCGGCCAAATCGAGCATACGGTCGATCTTTGCCAGTTGAGCATTTTCCAACGTTTCATAATAATCATAAAACAGAGCGCTGGAATAGGTCATTGTCGGATCGAGAAAACATTGGTAAAAATCATTACTCAGATCGTAGTGCTGCTGGATGTTACGTCGGCTGTTCTTCAAGGTGTTGCGGCGACCCAGATGTAAAAGACGATTGATGGCACGACCTGCCAAGGAAAAGCCACGGGGAACGCGACCGAGATGCTCTTGATTCAGACCCAGTGTGCGTAATACCGCAGGTAGATCCGGCGCATCCCAAAGACCTTCTACATACGCCTCACCGAGTCCCACGCTACCACCTGCCAGTACACGATTAAAAAAAGCATTATGACGAATGAATATACGATCCGGCACCGCTTGCTCCTGACCGACGACCACACTCGAACCGTTGGGAAAAGTAATGTGCAAGCTGCCCACTTGCATCCTGCGCAATACGCGGGTAAAAATGTGAGCAGAAATGGGCAGAGAACTACCCGGAGGAGTGGAGAGTGAATGTTTCAGGATGGTATCTGTCGAGGAATCCATGGAAAGAAAGGGCTGGTCGTCTGTTGGTAGCGGCGGTAGGCCTCGCCGCGGTGCTGCAACGAAGAACGTTCAGCGTGAGGGATACCCGTAACATACCGAAGGAAGATATACATCAGGAGTGGGCCGATCAGGCAGATCCATGCATCCGGACCGGTCATGGCAAAGGCCGCGTACGCCCACCAATGTAACCACTCAAAGAAATAATTCGGGTGGCGACTGTAACGCCAGAGACCGGAAACACAGACCTTGCCTTGATTGGTTGGCTTTGCGCGGAAATCTGCTAATTGCTTGTCCGCGATGGTCTCACCAAGTAGGGCAAGCAGTGCAATGCCTACGGCAAGCACATCACTACCTCCGAGTGGGGCCGGATTATTCGCGGCATGAACAACGGGGACTAAAAATACTGTGGCAAGGAATACTTGTGCGAGGAAGAGAAAATAGAAATTACGATTTGCTTGAGAGCCCCAATGCTTCGCCAGGTTTGCATAGCGCGGATCTTCCTTGTTTCCCCGGACGCGATCTCGCAGTAGATACCCGCTCAATCGGAAGGACCATGCGAACAAGACAGAGAATACTATCCAAGACCGTAGTGAGGCTTCACCTGTTATTTGCAAAATCAGGACATAAGTAAACCCTCCTAATCCGAGAAGTAGGGTCCAGACCAAATCGACGATAGCCATCGATCCCGCACGCAAAGCGATCCCGTAAGCGCAAGTGGCAAATAGCACGCCGAAGGCAAGCAACGCCAAATAAAAATCGATCATACCTGATTCCCTAGAGGCTGACTCGCCGCTTCGTCATAAATCGATTTTGGGAAGACCTTCAAATCCCAGACCAGTCCCATGCGCTCGAGTAAGCGCAAGAGAGAATAGGTAATATCAAGCTCCCACCAATACATTCCCTGACGGGCCGAGAGAGGATAGCGATGATGATTATTGTGCCAACCTTCGCCAAAGGTAAGCAAGGCTACCCAAAAATTGTTTCGGCTCTCGTCCTCAGTGGCGAAGCGCTTTGTTCCGACAATGTGGGTCACCGAGTTAACACAAAAAGTAACGTGATACACCAGAACAGTACTCAGAAAGAAGCCCCACATAAGAAGTTGTATTCCGCTAGTACCCAGCCCAGGAAAGAAGAAATTAAGCGTGGCCCCAGTAATATAGAGTGCACACATCAGGGAAAGTACCGGCAAAACATGAAACCGGTCAATGAAGTGCAATTCCGGAAACTTGCACAGGTCACGAATACGCTCGTATTTTATGGAGCGATGCGCACGACAGAGCACCCATCCGATATGCGACCAAAAAGCCGACTGAGCGACCGGCGAGTGCACATCCTCGTCTTGATCGGAATACTGGTGGTGGTGGCGATGATTGGCAGCCCACCACATTGGTCCTAGCTGCGCGGATGAAGTGCCCACCCAAGCAAGCACAAACTGAAAAGCACGACTAGTCTTGAACGAACGATGAGAAAAATAGCGGTGGAAGCCAGCGGTCAGGGCAAAGACGCGGAAGGAAAAGGTCAGTAACAATGTGACGACTGCGACCCAGCTGAATCCGGTAAAGAAGAGCCCGATACAAGCAATATGTAAAAATATGACCGGCGAGGAGGCCATAAGTAGACGGTTGTCCTCATCATTGAGGGCGTGGCGAAAAATTTTTAGCAATGCGTTCATTTGCAGTAATGGAACGTTGAAAGGAAAACAAACTTAGCAAAGCAACCAACTTTCCTTAGCTCCAGAAAGAAATGCGCTGATTATGGAAGATTCACGCTAGGCCAGTCAGTAAGGAAACCCGGAGGCATACGATTATCATAAAATGCCTAAAATCCACACATTGCTACGCGAACAACGGGTTCCTACAGACTTGGATACCGCATGGGACTTTATCCGACGCCCGGAAAACTTAAATAAAATCACCCCGGAGGACATGCATTTTGAAATTGTCTCCGAAGTGCCGGATCTCATGCGTAATGGCCTGATTATCGAGTACCGGATCGGCATTCCTCTACTGGGTAAACAGGTCTGGCTAAGCGAGTTAAAACATGTTCGTGAGCGGCACTCTTTTGTCGATGAGCAACGCATCGGGCCCTACCTCCTTTGGTACCACTACCATGAAATAACGGAATGCTCTGAAGGCGTCCGTTTTATCGACCGCGTGCATTACAGCCTGCCTTTTGGTCCGATCGGCGATATTGCGCACCTATTGTACGTTAAGGGGCAGCTAAAACATATCTTTGACTACCGTAAAATTGCCATGGAACGCGAGTTTGCCGTAGAAAAGAGCTCAGATAAGGCATTGACAGGATCCGGCGTGTTGGCATGAGTTATATGAAAGTGATTCGGGAGGTTTTTTTTCCCGGAAGATAGGTGCTAAATCTGCACACCCATCCGCGCTTTTCCTTAACTACTCTGGTACTAATAACCAGACCCTCCATTGCGGTGATTGCAGTATGCATAAACCGCTACAAATGAAACAACGTTAGCATGCGTGCTAGCGCTTGCCTATGAGCGAAGAAGTTGAAACGCAAAAGACGACAGAGATAGAAGTCACTGGTATTCTGGAACTGCTCCAGAACAAGACCGGGCAATTGATTGACCCTACCCGCAATGGTAAAACCAAGCCGAGCGATCCATTTGTTCCGCGTGAATTGATCAAGCGCTTCAAGCTCAAACAAGGAAACCGGGTACTCGCCAAGGCACAGCACAATCCCCGTCATCCCAACCCAAAAGTACATTTTATTGATGAAGTGGACGGTCTGAAAATCGATCAGCGCAAGGGCCGCTATAGCTTCCAACAACTCACTTCGATACCACCGGAAGAGCAGATTATTCTAGAAGCGGATGATGGTCGCCTGACCACTCGTGTGATTGATCTCTTTTGCCCGATTGGCAAGGGTACTCGTGGATTGATCGTTGCCCCTCCCCGTACGGGCAAAACCACGCTCCTCCACGATATCGCTCATGGAGTTGTCGAAAACCATCCCGAATGCCACTTGATCGTGCTTCTTGTTGATGAACGGCCTGAAGAAGTCACTGATTTTAAACGAAGCGTTGAGGCAGAGATATATGCCTCCTCCAACGACGAAGACATCCCCAGCCACATTCGAGTGGCCGAACTCGCTATCGAAAGAGCCAAGCGCATGGTAGAGTCTGGAAAAGATGTTGTCCTTCTCCTTGACTCTATCACACGACTTTCCCGCGCTTATAATTCCGCCAGCGGAAAAGGTGGACGTACCATGACCGGGGGTCTCGACATCCGCGCATTGGAAAAGCCCAGGCAGCTTTTTTCGGCAGCCCGCAACTGTGAAGAAGGCGGAAGCCTGACAATTATTGCGACCGCATTGATTGAGACCGGCAGCAAGATGGACGAACTAATTTTCCAGGAGTTTAAAGGTACCGGTAACATGGAAATGGTACTGGACCGCAAAGCCGCTGAATTGCGCCTCTGGCCGGCGGTCAATCTCAACGCCTCCGGCACGCGCCGCGAAGAGCTACTCCTCTCCGGTCAGCGATTGGAGGCTGCACAGTTCCTCCGGCGTGCCCTTGCCGGTCAAAAGATTGAAGATGCTGCTGAAACAATGATTGACCGTATCGGACAAACCAAGACCAACGAAGACTTCCTAAAGCTTCTCAACCGCTAGGCTGCAGTTAACTACCGGATCGTCGGAAGAACCGCTCGAAAGCAGGCAGTTGGTACTCAGGGCGGGACTTGAACCCGCATGCCCGTGAAGGC
>CEOK01091231.1_pt1 | contig 15553 bp, 10 predicted proteins | sample 427001 | NCBI WGS metagenome assembly CEOK01 (sample SAMEA2591108, study PRJEB7988) | marine metagenome | isolation source: saline water (ENVO:00002010), including | reverse complement strand
GCTCCTGAAGCCTCAGAACCCGAGAGTGTAGAGCCAGAGCCTGTGGAAACCGAGCCGACACCCGAGCCTGAGCCCGATATAGAGCAAGAACCCGAGCCTGTAGATCCAAAACCGGACCCACAACCAGAGCCCGAACCAACACCCGAACCCGAGATTGTGGAAGATCCCCAGACGCCGGTAGACGATCCAACCCAACCTCAATATGCGGTGGAACAACCCGAGACAGAGCCCCAAACACCCGTAGAGGAGGCCCCTGCGACAGATGCTGAAGAAGGCGAAGCAACCGATGATGAATTACAATCCCCCTACGAGCTCAAATGGGAAGGAGAATTGGGTAGAGACCCACGCGTTCAGCCGCTTCCTGTCAACCGCACCAATACAGATGCGACCATCACCATTCGCTTTGAAGTGAACCCAGATGGGTCCATTGGTCGCACGCTACCTATTCAACGAATGAATCCTGAGCTCGAACGAGAGGTCATGCGAACGCTCCGAAATTGGCGCTTTAATCCACTACCAAGTCGGGTTCCCCAGGAAGCTCAGTGGGGAACCATTACGTTTCGGTTCGTGGTGGAGTAGAAGAGCATAGCGATTTAAAGATTGTTGAAGCTCTTTACTATTAGTTAATATCTACTGTGACTATTGTTACAGACATTTCAATATTTATCTAGTTATCTCTATGTATTCCAGAAAACTAAATATCGGGATCATGAGAACAATAGCTTTTTCACTATGTCTTTTTGCGCTCAGCGTAACTCAAGTCCATGCACAGTGGGTCGAAAGTGCTTCTTGTGACGAACTTTCGAGTAGGTTAGCCAACAAAGCCATTACACATTTACTAAATCTAGAACCTTTATCAGCAGTTGCCACTGCAGAAGCTGCACTCATTGTAGATAATTCTTGTGCGCTAGGCCATCTAATCTTAGCCGATGCAGCTATCGAACGTGATAAACAATTACATCTAGATAAACTCTCAAAGGCTGGTTTGTCTAGTGTAGAATCTTCCTATTTGAAGATCATATTATCTTCAGATGAAGAACGGCCGGCAGTCGCAGAGGATGTATTCAAAAAATCCTCCGATAATGCATTATTACATTTCAAGTATGCAAGTTCCAACCAAGATTGGGATTCTATGCTAGATGGTGCAAAACAGCATGTTGGAAGTGAGGTGTCTCTACCTTTTCTCAATACAGTAGCGTATGGATACTCTGGTGGGCAATATGGAGAGCCTAATTACGATCGCGCTATGGAACTACTTGATATTGCAATTACAATTCAAGAATCGCCAAACATACGTGACTCAAGAGCAGAGCATTTTGCAAACATGGGAGATTTCGAGTCAGCGTTTGAGGAGCAGCTTCACGCGTATGCTTCAAATGGCAATGCTGGATCACCATACAGAACCAATTTAGTAAAATACTATCGTGCTACGCAGCATGAGCAATTGCAAAGTGAGCTAAAAGCACTGGTGCAAAAGCGCATGGATGCGACTAGAGAAAATGATCGTGAGGTGCTGCAAGAGCTCACGGTAGAAGGTTACTCTGCAGTTGCTTGTAATTCTAACCTAGAAGCTTGCTATGTGACAGATCCTTCCGTAGAGCCTAATATTAATCTTGAATGGTTATCCTTTGAAGCAAACAACATGGAGGTTTACTTCAATGGTAACTTTGACAATGCCATCATAACATTTGATGCCAACGGATCTTATACAACGACTGGAGAAGTGGTTACAAACTACTCAACCAGAGTTTCTGAGGTGTGGAGCCTAGAAGAGGGCGCATGGAAGATGTGGCTTTCAAATTATGCTCCAAAGCCTGATGCAAGTGGCATCCCATCATCATTATCCTCTATTTACTACTAGAGATTTTTCATAGGGTACAATTAAAAAAAGCTAGGACTTGACAGTCCTGGCTTTTTTTTCATCTATTTGAGACCCTATGAGCATACATATTTTTCCACGATGAAGGCTTAATGCCCCTGTTTGCTCTAGTTTCTTAAGCGTCCGAGTAACGACCACACGGCTAGATCCTATCTCCTGAGCAAGCTCATCATGAGTAATCTTAATCATGTGTCCGTTTTTAGGATGGCATGAAATCGTGATAAATTCATGTATTCTTTGTTCAACCGTTTTGGTCATGGCGCCACTAAAGCTATTCAAAATCTGGTTGTAACCTTTGGTCATTGACTGAAGAACAAAACGGTTCCAGCTCTCAAAATGATCGTGCAGGTAATCCACTTCATATACTGGTATCAATAGTTTTTTTACCGGCTTAATTGAAATAGCCGTCACAGCACTAGGTTGTTTTGTTACTGCAGCTACAAGAGATGTTGGACAAGTTTCCCCAGGCTTGACATGAGAGATGACATACTGTTTATCTTTTTCTGCACTGTATCTGTAGAGCTTTGACTCACCAACTAGATACAGTGGTATACGATTCACAGGGTCGCCTTGGTGGAGTGCCTTCTCACCCACAGCTTGATCCACGATAGAATAATTGTCAGACAAGTGACCAATGAGACCCTTATCAAAAGGGAATAGGGATAGTCGAGACCGTATTTCTGATGGATGCATAAGCTAAATAGTTGGGAATTATTTTTAAAATGTCATGCTTTTTCTAGAACCCTTATGTAACCATAGTTACATAAGCATAATAATTTAACATCGTGAATGACATTTGTGTTACTAAAGTAACATAATCGTAACCTTTCGCCTTTTATAATACTCATCCAACTAAAAAAATCAGAAAGGAATGAAGAACTTATTTTACATCATGAGCATTATGTTGCTTACATGCTCTACCTCCATCGCTCAAGACCGCTCTAACCCTGTCGTTGTACTCAATTTTGTATCCGTTGATGATGTGGATTTATTTGAATTCTACGACTACCTCGCTTTCTCTGGAGAGATGAACGCATTACGAATTGAGGCTGGACATATTGACTTTTTTCACGTTTGGGAAGTAATGCATGACAGCAACCCCGGTGGTGGTGTGAATTTTATCATAGCTGAACGAACAAGCCTTGAACACACTATGATGCCACCCATGGAAGACTGGCAGGTGTATGCCTCTAATTTACAGGCTCAGGGAATCGAAAGCCCATTTCCACAGGGAACTTACGACGTTTCTAAAATTTACAAGAGTTACACTGAGATTGCTGATGCTGATCAAATTACAGTTTATGATGTCGTCAACACAGTTGCTGATGGGCAGCAAATCAATGAGCCTGGATGGATTATGAATATGAACCTCATGCTTGCTAAGTCTCCTGATTATCAATCATTAGAGGCGCAACTAGTGAATCTAGCTGAGGCTGATATTGCAGCTGGTGGGAAAGATGGATGGGCTTTTGTTGGTAATGTAAATGGATACCCGACGGATGCTCCTGTCACTCACATGACACTTGACTTCTGGAATGGTATGGAATCATTTCTTTCACCAAGTTCTTATGAATTGACGAGCCAGGATTTGGAGCTCGTAAACGATGTCGTTGAAGCGAGAGACTTGAGAAGACTTCTCCGGGCTCGACTTATTATCGCCAAATAAATCAACCTAATCCTCATACAAATGAGACATCTATTTATCACGTTTATTGCACTTCTAGTCAGTACCTCTGCAAGTGCTCAAATAATTTATATGCAATCACATCATGTCAAAGCTGAAGACATGGAGACCTTTGAACAAAACGAAATGATGTATTTTGCAGAGGTTGCTGAAAAATCCATAGAAGATGGAAATATGGGTGGATGGTATTTTCTTAAGCGAGTTGATGCTGGTTCTGTTCTGCATGATGAGACAGAGCCTACACACCTGTTTGTAAATGTCTACGAATCAATTGATCAGCTCACTTCAGGTGCGGGATGGGCAGGAGCAACAGATGTTTTGGGATTTGATCCTTCATTGATCCAATCTGAGTCAACGCTTCTTGCTGTCCAATATTTCAAAACGGAATCACTTATTGAAGATGATGGGTTTACGCACACTATTCTCAACTTTGCAAAACCAGTAGATGGTGCAGGGTTTCTAGATGAAAATATCAACCTTTGGAAGCCTTTCTTTGAAGCCAACATGGAGGCTACAGGAATGCAAGGATGGGGGATTGCCTCTAAGTTTTATCCTCAAGGAATGGATCATTCTACATTCATGACTTGGGATCACTTTAATTCACTTGCCGATGCCATGAAGCACCTTGCTGGAGAAAACAATCTTCTTGGTGGTGAGAATATTGTAGAGCAATCCAATATGTCAGAGTATGACCCTGATGGATTTAGATATAGAGTCTTATTCCAAAATCTAGACAGCAGGTTCTAAGAAAAACCAGTTTGTTTCATAGGGTAAGGGCTTGGTCATCGTGATCAAGCCCTTTTTTTATCCCTTCACCACGTATGGCTTTGCATCCCATATTTCGGTCGCATAGTCCATAATTGTGCGGTCTGAGCTGAATTTTCCAATTCTGGCAACATTGAGCGCGCCCATCTTATTCCACTCTTTTTTCTTACGGAACAAGGCCTCAACCTCACGTTGTTTGGATTGATAGGCGTCAAAATCAGCAAAGACCAAGAAGTAATCCCCTTTGTGAATCAGCGCCTCGATGATGGGTTGGTACAAACCTGGTTCGTCAGGGCATAGTAAATCGCTGGCGAGTTGATCCATCACTTCCTTGAGTTCTGGCTGAGCCTCTAACATCTCTAAAGCATTGTATCCACCTTGTCTGAAGGCTTCCACTTCCTCAACCGTATGACCAAAGATGAAGATATTCTCCTCGCCTACTTCTTCCTGAATTTCCACATTGGCTCCATCCAGCGTTCCTATAGTGATAGCACCATTTAGCGCAAATTTCATATTCCCTGTTCCTGACGCTTCCATCCCTGCCGTTGAGGTTTGCTCAGAAAGATTGGCTGCAGGGATCAACTTCTCGGCAAGTGTGACGCTGTAGTTGCCAAGGAACAAGCATTTGAGTTTGTCATTCGTCTCTAGATCATTATTGACCAGATCGGCAATCTCATTAATCAGTTTGATATGAAGTTTGGCCATCGCATAGCCCGGAGCAGCTTTTCCGGCAAAAATGACGGTTCTTGGGACCATATCTGCCCCTTCACCACGTTTAAGGCGATTGTACAACACCAACGTATGCAATGCGACCATCAGTTGACGCTTATACTCATGAATCCGCTTAATTTGAATGTCAAACATGGAAGCCGTACTCACTTTCACGCCGGTTGTTTTCTCAATGTACTTGGCCAGCTCTTTCTTCTTTTGCTGTTTAATCTTGCCAAATGACTTCAAAAACTCAGCGTCTTCCACAAAGGGTTCAAGCTCTTTGAGACGGTCAAGCTCAGACTCCCAACCAGGACCAATCGAATCTGTGATTAGTTGGCTGAGCTCAGGATTGCACTGCTTTAGCCAGCGGCGTGGGGTAATTCCATTGGTTTTGTTGGTAAACCGATCTGGATACATCTCATAGAAGTCCTTGAACAACGTCTTTTGGAGAAGGTCGCTATGTAGTGCAGCGACTCCGTTGATCTTGTGAGACCCAACAATTCCCAGCGAGGCCATATGCACCATCGGCTCTTCTCCTTCGCTGACAATCGACATGCGCGAGATGCGGTCCTTATCATCCCCAAACGTAGTTTGAACATCACCCAAGAAACGACGATTGATTTCGAAGATAATCTGGAGGTGGCGGGGGAGTAATGTTCTCATCAACGCAACCGGCCATTTCTCTAAGGCTTCTGGAAGCAAGGTGTGGTTGGTGTAGGCGATGGTCCGTACCGTAATATCCCACGCAAGCTCCCAATCAAGTCCTTCCTCATCCATTAGAATGCGCATCAATTCGGGAATGGCAAGATTTGGGTGTGTATCATTACACTGAATGGCCACGTACTTCGGAAGCTTTCGCCAGTCCTTGGACTGCTTGCGAAAACGACGAAGAATGTCATGCAAAGAGCTCGCCACAAGGAAGTACTCCTGCTTGAGTCGCAACTCTTGGCCGACGAACACTTTATCATTCGGGTATAGAACGCGCGAGATATTCTCATTGAGTTGCGTGTCACGAACCGCATTAATGTACTCACCTTGATTGAAGCTCTTCAGGTCAATGCTTGTGGAGGACGTAGCTTTCCATAAACGAAGGTGGTTCACAATATTATTTTGATAGCCAGGGATTGGCGTATCATAGGCCAGCGCTAGGACTTCGTTGGTTCCATTCCATCGGAAGCGAAGGCGCTCCTCTTCATCTCGATACATCTCTGCATGACCATAGAAATTGACGGGCACCTGAAGCTCAGGTCGAACAATGTCCCACGGGTTGCCATAACGTAGCCATAGGTCAGGTTTCTCCACCTGATATCCATCTTGAATCGACTGATAAAAGATGCCATAATCATATCGAATGCCATACCCAACCGCTGGGATGCCAAGCGTAGCCATGGAGTCCAAAAAACAGGCTGCTAGGCGACCAAGCCCCCCGTTGCCGAGACCCGCATCCCACTCAGCGTCACGAATATTTTCGTAATCAAGCCCTAGCTCTTCCAGTGCTTCAGCTACCGTCTCTCGTAGCCCCAGGTTTACCAACATATTATCAAGGAGGCGGCCGATGAGATACTCCATCGACAAATAATAGACACGCTTCACATTATCCTCATAATATGCCTGTTGTGTGTCTAACCAACGACTATGAAGCCGATCTAGAAGTGCCCAAACGACACTTCGATAGTCATCCCAATCTTGACGAGAATAGTCGTCCTTGGCAAGCGTGAAGCGTAGATGTTGCTTGATGTCTTCGCGTATGGCATCCTTGTCCATGCCGCGCCGAATGTGATCTGATGAAGAGGCTTTTTTAGCCATAGAATTGAAGATTTGTCATGACGTCCGCATCTAGGCGTGCGTCACCCATGTTACAGAAAGAGGTTGTTTTATGGATAGGTGCTTCTGCTAAACATTACCCTTGAAGAATTACCCAGCCTTTAGTGTCGTGTCTGGCACAAAGTTCGGAGCCGTCACGTTCGTCTTATACCCTAATTTAGTCAAAGAATCGGAGGCATGAAAAGCGACAAACTCCTGCTCGAATAGACCAAAGACACTGCTCCCACTCCCAGACATGGAGGCATAGATCGCTCCAAATTCATAGAGTTGATCCTTGAGGAGGCCAATCATATCATGACGCGCGATCACAGCCGGCTCAAGGTCGTTTTCTAGGAGGAGTCTCCATTCTTCCAGTGGCTCCTCCATCAACAGCGTCTTGAGGGGCAGAACTGGTTCAGGATTTGGCTCGCATTGGGCATACGCTTCAGCTGTAGAGCTTTCGAAGCCAGGGTTGACGACGACGATCCACGCATTTGGCTGAATGGGTGATGTTTCGAGTTGGTGGCCTTGCCCTGAGGAGATGGCAGGCTGTGCGCCAAGAAAAAACGCTATATCAGAGCCTATCGACGTGCTTAAGTCGATCAAGTCCTCCTTGGTGCAGCCAGATTGCTCAAGCTCGTTTAGCGCAAGGAGAACCGCCGCCGCATTTGCGCTACCACCCCCAAGACCTGCGCCCGTGGGCACTTGCTTCATCAAATCGATGGCATAATGATGCCCATCAGCCAGTCCTACGTGGTCTTCAAACGCACGATAGGCTTGCACAACGAGATTCTGATCATCGGCAGGGATCGTGGAATCAGATACATGAAATTCAAACGACGCCGCTTGGCGAATATTGAGCTGATCCCACCAATCAATGTAGACCATGCCGGTCTCAATTTGATGGTAGCCATTGTCTAATCGCTTCAAAACATGGAGCCCAAGATTGATTTTGGCATACGATCTCATGCGCCATACCCCCACCTCACTCATCAGCAGACCCCACGGCGTTTTGCCTCTTCCATCATGAAGACTTTGGCTTGTTCCGGGTCGTTTTCAATGACGCCATCCATAATGGCCTCTTTCACCGCTTCTTTGAGCTCTCCCACAACCGGTCCAGCAGGAACGCCGCACGCCTCCATAATCATCTCCCCTGTGACAGGGTTTTTCCAATTGCGAACACGATCTTTTTGCTCTACTTCCACGATCTTTTTGTCCACTTGATCAAAATTGGCCAAATATTGCTTCACTTTGGTGTCATTTTTGGATGTCACATCGGCGCGACAAAGCAACATTAGGTGCTCAAGATCGTCCCCTGCTTCATAAATCAACCGCCGCACGGCGCTATCGGTCACCCCCTCATCGGCCAGAGCAATAGGTCTCAAATGGAGCCTAACGAGCGTTTGCACTGATTTCATTCGACCATCTAATGGCAAAGAGAGTCGTCTAAATAACTTCGGCACCCACTTGGCCCCCAACGCTTCATGACCATGAAACGTCCATCCCACACCTTGCACAAATCGCTGCGTAGGTGGCTTAGCGATGTCATGCATGATCGCGGCCCATCGAAGCCATAGGTCATCCGATAGCTCTGCCACATTATCCAAGACTTCCAATGTGTGCCAAAAATTATCCTTGTGACGAATTCCATTCACCTCCTTGACCCCTTGAAGTGCCACCATTTCGGGGAAAAAGATGCTTAATAATCCTGTTTCAACCAGTAATGCAAACGCATAGGAGGGCTTGTCTGACAAGATCATCTTATTGAGCTCTTCTGCGATGCGCTCTGCCGAAATAATCCCCAAACGCTCGTGACGATCGACAATCCCTTGGTACGTGGACTCTTCGATTTCGAAGCCGAATCTCACCGCAAACCGGATCGCCCTCATCATACGGAGCGGATCATCATCAAATGTCTTTTGGGGGTCAATCGGGGTTCGTATGATTCCATTTTGCAGATCCTCTAGTCCATGAAATGGATCTCTTAGCGCCCCATAGTCCTCCTCATTTAGAGAAAACGACATCGCATTAATCGTTAGATCGCGCCGCTCTTGATCTTCCTCTAATGTGCCCGCTTCAACGACTGGCTTACGGCTATGGCGTTGATAGCTTTCTTTTCGAGCCCCCACAAACTCTAGGTCCATCCCTTCTGTGTGAAGGTGGGCCGTGCCAAAATTCTTAAAGATGGATAACGATGATGCCGGAAGATTTAGTCGTTTAGCGACCTCTTGGGCAAGTTTATCACCAGGGCCAAGGGTTACAAAGTCAATATCCTCTGTGAGAGGGGATTGGCGGCCTGGCATGAGTGCATCACGCACGTATCCACCTACCACGAAAACGGGTTGATCTAATGCTTTCCCAGCCTCCCGAACGATTTCGAACAGGGAATGATGCTTGGCTGGGAGATCGCGCCAACAAGCATCGATGATGGACATTACGCTTCTAGGTCTGAATTTCCTTCGATCATTGAGTGGTCTCCAATGTGAAGCTCACCCTCGAAATGTTGAATATGAGCATGTTGCCCGACAGAGGAGTGGGTCAACGACGCCTGCTCCAAAGTCGCTTTTTGCTGGATAATAGAGTCACGAAGCGTACTTCCTCGGACCGCAGCCCCTGCTTCCAGGCTCACGTTGGGTCCAACCGTTGAATGCTCGATTGTCACCCCTTCGCCAATGTACACAGGAGGAAGAAGGGTTGATCCAGGATAACTTGAAGCATCTTTGTCCTCTCCATGCTCCTTAGCCAGGATTACGCCACTGGTATCAAGCCAGGCTGGTAGTGTGCCACAGTCTAGCCACTCATCCACCGTAGCCTTTTTGAAGACCAGGCCTTGCTTTAGCATTCGATCCAGGGCATCCGTGAGCTGATACTCATCTCCATGACCTGTGATGTTATGCTCCATTAAATACTCTATTTCGGTGCGAAGTTGTGTCGCCTCTTTAAAATAATAGACCCCAATGATCGCCTGATTCGAGATTGGCTCGGCGGGCTTCTCTACAAAATCGGTAATGGTATCGCCCTCGTGCACAGCAACACCAAATCTGGATGGGTCCTCCACCTCCTTGAGCCATATGACACTGTCTGCATCGTCAAGCGTTACCTTGTTTGCCGTGTCAAAGAGGGTATCAGCAAACACGATAATGACTTCTCCCTCTAACGTTTCTTCAGCGCAAAGCACCGCATGCGCTGTCCCCAACGCGACATCCTGAACCTTATAGGTTGCCTTAGCGTTTTGTCGCTGGCTCATTTCGGTGAGAGTATCACGAATGGGTTGTCCAAAATCTGGGCCAAGGATATAGACAATTTCGTCAATCGATCGGTCTAGCGTTCTGCCAAAGGTCTCGACAATACGCTCAACAATCATTGTCCCAGCCACAGGCAGCAGGGGTTTAGGCGTAGTGTGGGAGTGAGGTCTGACACGGGTTCCGCGTCCCGCCATTGGAATGATTAACTTCATGCAAAACGATTGGTTGGAGAAAGTAGAAATATACCATAAGAATGGTACTTTTTCCGTACCCGGTTCAGGCGATGTCGTGGCTAAGCGTGTGGGTTTGATGATGCGCTATCCTCCCCTTGAGTGTGCCGGATACAATACTCTTTCAACCCAGTTTTACCCTTAGATTCACCGATTTCGGACAACCCTGATTCCTACTAGCTGTGGAAGATCCTATCTATGTACAAATCACAATGGCCCTCTTCCCGCTAACCACGGTGTTGTTGGTCTGGGCTATGATTCGACGAGCGCGCCTCTTTCTACATCGTGCACAACTTACGGGTTATAAACCCTCTGAATTTACCCAATGGGTTGTCGGGCAATCTCTTCCAGCTTGGTTACCGTGGAAGTTTCCAGTCCTTTTGATCACGCTGGGTGCCCTCTCCTTTTGGGGTGTGGATTGGCTCTCAGAAACAGCTCTCGGTGTAACGGCCTCAGGACTTGCGCTTCTGTGGACACTCACTCTTGGAGGTGGCCGTGAGGTCCCTATCAAGAAACCTTTGGTTTGGACCCCTAGAGTCAAACGACTCTCGACGACCCTTTTTACAATTTCTTTGGCGGTACTTCTTGCAGGTGCGTTTGTGACTCTTTCTCCTTTGTTGTGGCAAACAGGTTGGGGTTGGGTCACAGGAAGTGCCTTTAATGGTCTCGAAACATGGCTTTCAAACCCTATTCCTTGGTATATGTGGGTGCTAGTGGTCGATATGGCGCTTCCGCTCTGGTTATTACTAGCCCTCTTTGTTAATCGGCCCATTGAGCTATCTGTCCAGCGTGGTTACAAAAAAGCAGCCAAGAAGAAACTTGCAGATCACCCGGGGCTCACCGTCGTTGCGATCACGGGAAGCTTTGGGAAAACAAGCACGAAGTATATGTTGGCCAAGCTTCTTGAACAACGATATTCTGTCTGTTTCACCCCAGGGAGCTATAATACGCCCATGGGGTTGTGCAAAGTGATTAATCAAGATCTCCAATCGCACCATCAAGTCTTGCTACTCGAGATGGGCACCCGACATCCTGGCGATATCGCTGAATTATGTGATTTGGCGCAACCCGATCTCTCCGTCATTACAGAGGTGGGTGCAGCTCACCTCGATACATTGGGGTCGTTGGATGGGGTTCAAGAAGAGAAAGGGACGCTTGCAAAACGGCTGAAGCCAGGTGGGGCCCTTGTTTTGAATCATATGAACCCTCGAGTCTCCGCCATGGCCACATGGGGGCCCTCCAACAAAACTGTCTGGATGGCAGGCTGGGTTGAGGAAAGTGCTGAGCAGGGTGATGGCGCGGTGGATGTTGCTCGCGGTGCCGAACACACCCATGTCCGAGCGTCTAAACCGACGTTTACCCCTGAAGGAAGCACCTTTACCCTACATTTTACCCCTTCTCGCGAGTCCATCCATGAAACGTCATCTACTGAATCGTTGGAGACACAGTCCGCCGACATCTCACTACCCATTCTCGGCGAGCATGCCGTCTTGAACTTTACCCTAGCCGCATCCGCTGCTTTGCAACTCGGGCTTCGACTCGAAACCATCGCCTCAGCCGCCTCATCCATACCGGAGGTTGAACACCGACTCCAACGACGCCCCATGGGGGATCATCTTGTCCTTGACGATGCGTTTAATTCTAATCCCGTGGGTGCAAAACATGCTTTGGATGTGTTGGTCCGAATGGAGGGAAATCAAAAATGGATCCTTACTCCTGGTTTTGTTGAAATGGGTGCTGAACAAGAATCGCTACAACGTACCTTTGGTGAGCAATTAGGCCAAGCCTCGTTGGATGGATACCTGTTGATTGGCCCCAAGCAAACCTCTTCAATCCGAGAAGGAATCCTGGCAAGCAATCCTTCGATGGAAAGCCGCATTCATACGTTTCGATCGACAGCAGAGGCTCAAGCGTGGCTTTCAGAGCACCAAAAACCTGGTGACATTATCCTTTATGAAAACGATCTTCCAGACACCTACAATGAATGAGGCCCCTGAATAGGTTCTTGGTTCATGGCACGACGGCTGGGCAAAATCGTTGCAGCGACACAACATAGTGTCGTACCCAAAAGCACCGTCAACACGTCTCCCCCTTGCAGCTGCACAGGATAGGCGTCTAACAAAAAATCGGTCGATAATCGAAGCAAGCCAAATTCGCCCTGCAGCCACACCAATCCCATTCCAAGGAGTGTTCCAAAGCCAGCGCCCACAATTCCGAGCCACACTCCATGAAGCCAGAATAATGAACGTAATTCTCTTTTTGAGAGTCCCATCGTGCGAAGAATGGCAATTTCTTTCCGTTTTTGAAGGACCATCATGGTGAGTGAGCCTACAATATTGAGCAACGCAACCAACACAATCATAAAGAGAATCAGGGTAGCTCCACGTTTTTCGAGCTGCATCACGTCGTAAAGTGATTTTTGCTGGTCATACCACGTTTGAATTCTCCAGTGATCGGATGGCCAGACCCCGGATGCATCCATTTGGCTCACAAAAACACCCGCGTCATTAAAATCTTGAAGACGTACGTCGAGCGAGGTACCCCCAACGGGCACCCGTAATAGACGACGCGCGAGGCCCATGTCGAGTGTAGCCGTAGGTTCGCCCGTGATGGGGTGAGACGCGGTGAAGCCGCGGATGTTGGCAATGAGGGGCCGAGTGGGACGGACGGATGTGAGGGCTTGTTGAAGGCGAGGGGCTGAAAGCAGGCCAATTGGATCGCCGATGGACCACCCTTGTTGATTTGCTTGGTTTAGCGAAACCAGAACTCCCGGCCTACCCTCTTTAACGGAAAGATCCGAGTCTCCATACAACACCCTCTCCGACAGCTCACGTGCTGTTGGTTTGTCATCTCCGCCTTCCTTAAAGGCTTGTGCACTCTCTGATGATGTGCCTCCGTAAATCTGTGATTCAGCCATGACCGTGAGGAGCTTCGCCTCACCCCTAGAACCCTGTTGACCCATTAATACGGCTTTTCCTTCGACACGAACTACGATTTGCTCCACATTGGATTGTTGTTGAAGCCAGTCGATCTGCACCTCATCTGGTACCACATGCGGAGTGCCAACTGCCGTGATTCGTACATGAGGGTCTTCAGATAATAGCATCGACTGGACTTCTGCGTAAAACCCATTAAACACTGAAAGAATCGCTATCAGTAAGGATGTCCCCAGGGCAATGCCCAGAATCGAGAGAAACGATAGGGTAGATCGAACGTCGCGAGGCCAACGTACGGCAAATAGCTTATAGGCAAGAAACCATCTAGAGCGCACATTAATCATGGTGAAAGCCTCGTAGGATTAAAAAATTCATACCTTTACTCTCGTATAAATATTTATGAGCGTAGATCATCATGGCCATAAATATTCATGGGATGCACCTTCGACGAGTAAGGCGATCATGAAATCTACTGAATTAAACATCGAGGAACTTGAGGCGATTTCCAACGGCTCTTTCTCAGATCCATTTGGCCTGTTTGGCGTCCATTCAAGGCGGTCTGGAAAAGGCTATGTTGTGAGGACCTTTCAACCTCACGCTAGGACTGTGGTTGTGGTCCCGTCGCGTGGAAAGGCAGTAGAAGCAAAAAAAATTACCCCTGAAGGGCTGTTTGAAGCCACCTTCACCGCGAGAAAACAGCGATTTGAGTACTCTCTCGATATCCTCTACGCAGGCAAAAAGAAGTCGGTCAACATAGAAGATCCCCACCGTTTTGGATCACTTATTGAAGATGTAGACGTCCATTTGTGGGCGGAAGGAACCCATACGCAGGCATGGAATTTCATGGGAGCGCACCCAAAAAGAGTCGGAGACATTGAGGGCACCCATTTTGTTGTCTGGGCGCCTAACGCGCATCGAGTGAGTGTGGTGGGTGACTTTAACCAATGGGATGGACGTCGACATGGGATGCGCTGCCTCCATTCGATTGGGGTGTGGGAGATTTTTCTACCTGGCATTGCACCGGGTGAGTCGTACAAATATGAACTCCAGACAAGCCCTTTTGACGCCCCGTTTTTGAAAGCCGATCCTTATGCACAGTTTGCTGAGATTAGGCCTAATACCGCGTCAGTTGTATGGAAAAGTGACTTTGCCTGGAGTGATCACGAGTGGCTGAAAGAACGCCGTAAGATCTCCCATCATGAAGCGCCCATCTCTATTTATGAACTGCATGCTGGATCATGGCGGCGTGATCCTTCAAACCCAGAGCGGCTTTTGAGCTATCAAGAGATTGCCGAGCATCTCATTCCTTACGTGAAGGACCTTGGCTTTACACACGTGGAGCTCATGCCACTCACAGAGTTTCCTTATGATCCTTCGTGGGGGTACCAAGTCACAGGGTTTTTTGCCCCAACCAGTCGATATGGATCTCCTGACGATTTAAAGTACTTGGTCAATGAGTGTCACAACGCAGGCATTGGCGTGATTTTGGATTGGGTGCCTGCACATTTCACAAAGGACGACCATGGCTTGCGTCGGTTTGATGGAACTGCGCTCTACGAGCATGAAGACCCTCGGTTGGGAGAACACAAAGATTGGGGAACAGCGATCTTCAATTATGGCAGAACAGAGGTGCTCAACTTCCTCCTTTCAAGTGCCAACTATTGGATACAAGAGTTTCACATGGACGGATTGCGAGTGGATGCCGTCGCCTCGATGCTCTATCTAGATTATTCCCGAGAGGATGGGGAGTGGATTCCGAACAAACACGGGGGTCGAGAAAATTTAGAGGCCATTCACTTTCTTCAACGGTTTAATACGATACTCCACGAGCAAACTCCAGGCATTTGCACCTTTGCCGAAGAGTCAACGTCGTGGCAGGGTGTTACACGACCCGTCCATTATGGTGGGTTGGGGTTCGATTTTAAGTGGAATATGGGTTGGATGAATGACACACTCACCTATATGGAGCGAGATCCTGTTTACAGGAAGTTTCATCACCAAGATCTGACATTTTCGTTGATCTATGCTTTTTCTGAGCAATTTGTGCTCCCGTTTTCCCATGATGAAGTGGTGCACGGCAAGGGATCATTGGCCTCGAAAATGCCGGGAGATGATTGGAAGCAGCTGGCCAATCTTCGCCTCCTGCTGGCCTATCAGTATGGGCACCCTGGCAAGAAACTCCTTTTTATGGGGCAAGAATTTGGTCAATGGGATGAATGGACCGAGGCTCATTCCCTGGATTGGCACCTTATGCAATGGGACAGTCATCAAGGAATCCAACGAATGGTCAAGGATTTGAA
>CEOK01135732.1_pt1 | contig 15554 bp, 14 predicted proteins | sample 427001 | NCBI WGS metagenome assembly CEOK01 (sample SAMEA2591108, study PRJEB7988) | marine metagenome | isolation source: saline water (ENVO:00002010), including | reverse complement strand
TGACGTACTTGCTCCTAAACTAGACCCTTCAGTATTAAAAAAAATTAGAGAATATGAAAATGCTGGTGATTATACAAATCCTGAATATTTAGAGCTTATTGAAGAACATTATTATCCTAAGCATGTACTGAGAATGCCATTAGAAAAATGGCCAAATCCTGTTACTAGAAGTTTGGCAGGCTTAAATTATGATATATATCTAAAAATGCAAGGGCCAAGCGAATTCGGTGTTGTTGGAGATGCTCTACTAAAAGATTGGGATAGGAAAAATGATCTCAAAAATCTCAAAATACCAGTATTAACAATAGGTGGACAATATGATACAATGGATCCCAAACAAATGGAATGGATGAGTACTGAAGTTCAAAATGGCACCTATTTATATTGTCCAAATGGGAGTCATTGGAGTATGTATGATGATCAGGAAACCTACTTCAATGGTGTTACAGAATATATTAATTCTTTGCCTTAAAGTCGATTTCACCATTCCCAAATAACAATATCCCCAGGGTTTTTATAGAGTTTTAAGTTTCCAATTTTTTTAAAGCCACATCTCTCGTGAGCTTTTTTTGATCTATTGTTTTTGCTATCTATAGCAGTTATGCAATAACGATAGCTTGAGTATGTTTCTCTAAATAGAGAATATAACTTCTCAACATATCCCATACCACGGTAATTTTCATCTATACAGAGTTGGCCAACTACAATATAACTTTGGTTCCCAACCAATTGGTTGTTATAAATTTGTTTATTGAAAATGGTAAACAAAGAATTTAATAAAGGATGATTTTTTGCAACTCCAAATGTCACAGCTAATGCATAACCAATAACTCTTTTTTGTTTTAAAATAATTGCTGGACTTTTTTGGTTTATTTCTTTTAAATAGGACAAAGTATATTTAGCTGTTAAAAATCCTTCTTCAATACTTTTTTTAATAGATAAATTCTCTTTTAAATTTTGGTTTTGTAGCTTTTTAATTTGAATTAATTCAGACTCAGTAGAAGCTAATTTAAGATTTATAGAACTCATAATATAATTATAGGAAAAATAAAGAAACTCTAAATATCTTTTTTCCAGAATGCGATTCCTCCGGCTTGTTTCCCAATCTCAATCTTATCCACTAGAATTTGATTTTCTAGGTCTATTACATCAACAATTCCTGGTTGGCCACCAACACCCTCAACAGATATAAATGCATATTTACTATCACTGGAAATGGCAACACCGTGAGGAACAGAATTTGAATTATCAAAAGTTTTGATTAAATCCCCACTCTTAATTTCCCATACTGCAGTTTTTGCAACACTTTTCAAAGTAGCAACCATATATTTACCGTCAGGAGAAATTTCCACATTGTAAGGGCCTTTTTCTGTTTTTATTCTTTTAGAAATAGCCCATTTATCAATATCAACTTCAATGATTTCGTCTGATCCATTTCCAGCTACGTATAAAACATTTTGATTAGGATGTGGAATAACCCAAGTAGGTTTAACAGTGGAGTGTTTCATTTTATCCATTTTCATATTATTATGATTCATTTTTGAATGATCTTCAAGATCCAATTTTCTTGAAATTTTTAGCGATAATGCATCAATTTCATATAATTCTCCAGACATCATAGCGACAGAATATTGTTTTAAACCATCACTTGAGATTCTTGAACCGTGTGGCATGCTTCCTGTTGTTATTTGTGTTATTTCAGTCATTGTTTCAGCATCAACTACAGAAACAGTTGAGGGTTTCATATTCCCATGTAAATTAAAATTGACACAGTATAAAAAACCAGTTATTTTAGAAATCTGCATAGATGCTGGAAATAAACCAAGCGTAGTCTCATCTACAACCTTATTCGTTTCTGTAGAGTATTTGATTAATTTCCCATACGGATTTCCGTGAGCTAAGCTTACGTACCAATACTTACCATTTGGATCAACTGTAATTCCGTGTGGCCCTTCAATTTCTGTTGGATATGAGCCTACAGTTATTCTTTCTTTCTCTTCAATATTTTTACCATCAAACTTTAATAGCGATACCGTATCGTCAGATTCAGAAGCAACATATAAATAATAGTTTTGTGCGTTTGAAAAATTAAATATCGAAAAAAGAAATATTAATATTTTAATCCTTTTCATAAAATGTAAGTGTAAGGTTTTATATAAATGAACAAATAACTAAATTAATTTATGTATTGATTTGTTTTACTGTTATCTGGTTTATTACTTGAGACTTTAGCAGCCCCTAGACCGGTATTAAAATCTGAATAAAAAACATGTCCTTTATATAGTTGGGCTCCCCAAACCATAGTATCATTTGGAATATAACCATTCGGACTACCTGTTAAAAGGTAGCCTATTTCTCTGTCTTGTTTATAAAGGTCTCCTAATAAATCACCACTTATATCAACAACCCTCAAACCTCCTGAATACATCGCAACATATAAAATATCATCTTTAATCCAGTAATTATGTGATCCATGCCCTGGAAGTTCGTAACGAGCGATTTCAACGGGATTATTTAAATCAGAAAAATCTACAAAATGAAGAAATCCTGCAGTTTCATTTGTTCCATTTGGATTTACTCCGTTCGGGAAAATTTCATCACCTAGTATAGTATAAAATTTACCGGTTGACTTACTTTTAAATGGAAATGTAGCGTGGTTTGCTCCACTATCATATGAGTAATTCCCGAATGATACTGGGTTAGATGGTGAACCTCCAGCAATTCCATTTCCAACATCTACTAGATAAACCCCGTCACGCCAATTAGATGAATAAGCTATCCCATCTTCAATCCAAACATCATGAATGGACTGGCCCTCTTTCTTCAACTCAAACATCCCAACCTCGTAGGGCTTGGCAGGATCATCAATATTAATTATATAATATCTTTCACCATTACTGAGCGCGTAAACATGATTATTATCAATAAAAACATTATGAACACCACCTGTTAGGTTTTTTGTGTATTCAGAAATAATTTTAACATCACGCGGATTTGACACATCAATTATGATCATACCATTTTTTCGATTAGAAGCTCCTTCACGGCTAATAACACATATTTTTCCATCTTGAGAAACTTTTACATCATTTACAGTTCTTGCATCAACTTGAATACTATCTATCTTTTTCAAGTTTGATGGATCACTCACATCCCAAAAAAAAGCGGTTCCATCGGCACCCCAGGTTCCAGTAACTCCATAATCACCACCATCAATTCCCTCAAAAATCCAGAAATCAGAAGTATGTCTATCATTCACAACACCCCTGCCAACATTTGAGATTTCACGCTTTACATTTCTTGGGAAAATATTCACAATCTTTGAACTTGAGATATTTCCAATTCTGGCTGAAATTATATATTTTCCTGGAACATCCCCAACAAATCTTCCATCTTCTAGAATTAATCCAGAAGCTGAATTACTCTTATCAAAGGATTTTCCTGTAAAAGAAAATTCAAATGGAATATTTTCAAGTTTATTATTTTTTTTATCATAGGCGGTTGCACTAAAATTAATTACATCCCCAGACCTAGCATTAAATGCATCTGATATTAGATCTAGTTTTGCAACAGGATTCTTTTTAATTTCTAGATCTATTTTAGCTGATACTCCATCAAAAAGAACTTCAATTGAAGTGTTTCCCTCTTCTGCAGCTAAAATATTATTTGACTCATCAATCTTGACTTTTTTATTACTTGAGCTTAAAGTGACACCAACTTTTGAAAAGTATTTTGAGGCATTTTCATAATTCCAGTAATCTACCACTCTTTTATTGTCGAGTTCATCAGTTATTTCATAAATAAGTTTTACATAATTTCCTATATAAATATTTTCATCATTTATTGAAAGTTTAATTTCCTTGATTTTGGGATAATTTACATTTACATTGAATGTTTTACTTAACCTCTTACCTTGTGAGTCAATACAAACAGCAACAATTTCATGGGCTCCAGGCTCGTTTGCTTTAAGAGTGCCCTCTGATCTGTCAAATGTGATTGATTTAGCAGAGCTAAAAACCCCCTTTTTGTTATAATAAATAATATTTATGCAATCTCCAGAGCTTCCATCAGAAAGAATTACATTCGAGACAGGCTTAAATATTTCACCTAAATTAAGAGTTAAGTTGTCTAAGTCAGAAACAATCATTTTATCCTGAGAGAATCCTATTTTAAAAAAGAATAAAGACAGTGAGAGTAATTTTAAAAATTTCATTTTAAGTTCAATTGTTTTTTGGGATTAAAAATAAATATCTTAAGAATCTAATGCATTTTTACAATAGTTAACACATTTTTTTATCTCTTCTATGATACTAGATTCTTTTGGTGTACGATATTCGTATTCTATAGTTGTCGGAAAAGTATATTTATTATCTCGCATTAGCTGAAGAGTTTCAGTTATTGGGGTATCACCCATTCCAAAAGGCATATTATCTTGACCATTCTCTAAACTTTTTCGATCTTTTATATGCATACTATATATTTTTTTATTGAATTTTTTTATAAACTCAAAAGTATCAGTATTTCCGGCTGCAATATAATGCCCCAAATCAGGATTTAAAACGTTGGATTCTGACTGTTCTAATGCAGTATCCCACCAATTTATATGCTGTTGAGTATGTCCATGATAAGCTACTTTTATTCCATTTTTTTCAGCTAATTTACCTAGTCTTAGAGTATGCTCTGGATTTTTAGGGCCATAAGGTGGACCTGGTAACTCAAGAGTTACATGACTTGCTCCTAAAACTTTCCCTGCTTTCATTGCATAGTTGATATCAGCATCTGAGTTTTTACTACCCAATAAATTGTCAGGTTTAAATGCGTAAATTTCAACTCCAGCGTCATTAAACATTTTGCGAAGCTTCAAAAAATCATTTGGATTTCTATTTTTTTCCCAATTTGCAGCTGCTTTTTCGAAAGATTTTTGTTGTTGTTTTAAATCAGCTAATTGTTTCTTTTCATCTCGAGATATTTCTTTTTTTCTATCTAATCTCATTAGCCTAAAAAAAGTTTTTCTATCAATTTTATATTCTGGTCTACCGATTAAGTTTTCAGCTACACCACTACTTCCAGGATTTCGTTCCATCAACTCAACAGCATTTACACCTGAGTCTAAAACATACTGTAAAATGGCTTCTGCACTTTGGTCTTTTATCGCTCTATATGAGTAGGTTATTACTCCAATCTGCACACCATTTACTTTCGAATTATGTTTTAATAAATCAGGTATGTATGCGGGTGATCCCCATATTTTTGATTTTGTAAGAGTTAAGCCCGCTGCTAGAGTTACAGTTTTGCCTAGAAAGGAACGGCGAGTTAAACTTTGTTTATTTATTTTCATTTTAAAACTAATTTTAGACAATGTAAAAATATTTTATAAATTTTCAATAATTATTAATAAACCTTAATGATAAAAAAGCCAGAAAACTTTTAATTATATTTAAACAAAACTTGAGTTAGACTTCTAACACTTTTATTTTTTTATGTATTATATAGGTTATGATATAGGAAGCTCCTCTGTAAAAATTGCTTTAGTTGAATCTAAATCCAATAAAGCAGTTTCAGTTTTATCCGAACCAAAAGAGGAAATGCAGATTATATCTTCTCAATTAAATTGGGCGGAACAGGACCCTGAAATTTGGTGGAAATATTTATGTAAAGGGACACATCGTATCTTATCAGAAAATAATATAGATTACAAAAAAATTTTAGCTGTAGGGATTTCTTATCAAATGCATGGTTTGGTTTTAGTTAATTCCAAAGGAAAATCGATAAGAAATTCAATTATTTGGTGTGATAGTAGAGCAGTTGATATAGGTGCAAGAGCAGCTAAGGAAATTGGTAAAGAGAAATATAGGAAACACTTACTTAATGCGCCAGGAAATTTTACGGCCTCTAAACTTAAATGGGTTAAAGAGAATGAAAAAGAAATTTATGCTCAAGCAGCTCACTTTATGCTTCCAGGAGATTTTATAGCTTTTAAACTAACCAATGAAATAGTAACTACAAAAAATGGCTTGTCAGAAGGGATGCTCTGGGATTATCATGAAAAAAATATTGCTAACTGGCTTTTAGAGCACTATGAAATTGATTTAAAGCTTGTACCACCTATAGTAGATAACTTTGAAGAACAGGGAAAAGTGACTGAAAAAGCTGCATTGGAAACTGGATTACCTAAAGGGATTCCTATTAGATATAGGGCGGGAGATCAACCTAATAATGCATTTTCATTAAATGTTTTAAGACCGGGAGAAGTTGCTGCATCGGGTGGAACTTCTGGAGTGCTTTTTGCTGTAAGAGATCAACCTAAATCAAAAGAATTCTCTCGAGTCAACCATTTTGCGCATGTTAATTATAACTTAAACCAATCTTTAATTGGAACTCTTTTATGTATAAATGGAGCTGGAATTCAATACAGCTGGTTAAAAAAAATGACTGAGATTTCAAGCTTTAAAAAAATGAATAGATTTGCTGCTCAAGTCAGTGTTGGTTGTGAAGGATTGATAAATCTTCCATTTGGAAATGGAAGTGAACGTATGCTTGACAGTAAAAACATTGGCAGCCATTTTTGTAATTTAAATTTAAATTTTCATGGTCAAGGACATTTATTTCGTTCGACTTTAGAGGGTGTCGCATTTTCATTCGCCTATGGAATGGAAATAATGAAAGCAGACGGAATCGATACTAAAGTCATTCGAGCTGGAAATGATAATCTTTTTCAATCAGAAATTTTTTCTACTACTTTGTCTTCATTAATTGGCCATCCTATTGAAATTTATAATACAACTGGTGCAGTTGGTGCAGCTAGAGCTGCAGGTTTAGAAAAAGGAGAATTAATTGAACTAAGTAGGAGTTCTAATGACTTCGATAAAGTGAGAGAGATTTTACCTGAATCTGATACTCAAAAATATAAAGAAACTTACGAAAAATGGAAATTAGTACTTGAACAAAAAATATTAAATAATGATACTTACAGGAGATAAAGAATTTTACAAAGGGATAGGGGCTATAACTTTCGAAGGGAAAGAGTCAGATAATCCGTTATCATTTAAATATTATGACCCAGAAAGAAAAGTTATGGGAAAAACTATGCGTGAGCATTTTAAGTTTGCAGTAGCATACTGGCACAGCTTCTGTGGTCAAGGTGGAGATCCTTTTGGACCAGGAACACAAATCTTTCCTTGGGATATGTCGTCCGATCCAATGAAGCGAGCGCATGATAAAGCCGATGCTGCTTTTGAATTTATTACTAAAATGGGTTTTGATTATTTCTGTTTCCATGATGTAGATTTAGTTGATGAATCGGAGAGTCTTTCAAAGAACGAGAAACAATTACACGAAATAGGAAATTATATTGCTCAGAAACAAAAAGACTCAAATGTGAAATTATTATGGGGAACAGCAAACTGTTTTTCAAACCCTGTTTACATGAATGGGGCTGCAACCAATCCTGATTTTAAAGTAGTGGCTCGAGCAGGAGCTCAAATCAAAATGGCTTTAGACTTGACAATATCGCTTGGTGGAGAGAACTATGTCTTTTGGGGAGGAAGAGAAGGCTATATGTCATTATTAAATACAGATATGAGTAGAGAACTTGATCATATGGGTCAGATGCTATCCATGGCAAGAGATTATGCTCGTGCACAAGGATTTAATGGATCTTTTTTTATTGAGCCTAAACCAATGGAACCCATGAAACATCAATACGATTTTGATGCTGCCACAGCTATAGGGTTTTTGAGGGAATATAAATTAGATAGTGACTTTAAACTCAATATTGAAGTGAATCATGCAACCTTAGCTCAGCATTCTTTTGAACATGAATTAACTGTTGCGGCTAATGCTGAAATGCTTGGCAGTATTGATGCTAACCGTGGAGACAACCAAAACGGTTGGGATACAGATCAATTTCCTGTTAATCTTTATGAGGTTACAGAGGCAATGCTGGTTTTTCTTCAGAGTGGGGGTTTAAAAGGTGGAGGAGTTAATTTTGATGCAAAAATTAGAAGAAACTCTACTGATTTTGATGATATTTTCCATGCACATATTGGAGGAGTTGATACCTTTGCACGTGCACTCATAACAGCAGAGAAAATATTAATTTCTTCAGAATATTCTTCTTTAAGAAAAAACCGATATGCTTCCTTCGATACCGGAAATGGAAATCAATTTGAAAAAGGGTCTCTAACCCTTGAAGCTTTATCAAAAATTGCTTTTAATGATACTCCACCTAAAAGAACTAGTGGAAAACAAGAGCTTTTTGAAAATATAATTAATCAATTTATTTAACTCATCTTTAAAATGTCTAAAAGGTATTGAAATAAGTTTTTTAAAAAAATGACACAGTGTCATTTTTTTATTTAAATTCGTACAAAATATTTGCATGAACATTTTGGTCTGTATAAGCAACGTACCTGATACTACTTCAAAAATAAATTTTAAGGATAACAATACTATTTTTGATACTCAAGGAGTTCAGTTTATTATTAATCCCAATGATGAATTTGGATTAACACGAGCCATTTGGCTTCAACAAAAATTAGGGGCTAAAGTTACTGTTGCAACAGTAGGAGATTCCAGTTGTGAACCAATTTTAAGAAAGTGCCTTGCAATTGGAGCTGACCAGGCTATTAGAATAGATGTTAAACCTCAAGATGGTTTTCAAGTAGCTTCGTGTTTGGCTTCTTTATGTGAAAAAACAAAGTATGACCTAATTATTACTGGTAGAGAATCAATTGATTATAATGGTGGTATGGTTGGTGGCATCTTAGCTACAATACTAAAAATACCTTATTTGGCGAATTGTATTCAATTGGAATTAGATGGCAGTAATTTAAATTTACAAAGAGAAATTGATGGGGGAAAAGAAAATTTAACAGCTTCCCTTCCAATAGTTATAGGAGCTCAAAAGGGGTTAGTGGAGGAAAAAGATCTTATTATTCCTAATATGCGTGGAATTATGCAAGCCCGACAAAAACCATTAGAAGTACTTTCTCCTGCTAATACAACTTGTTTTACACTAGTTCAAAACTTTGAAAAACCAGCTGAAAAAGGACCAGTAAAATTAGTGGATGCAGAGGATATAGATGGACTAATAGATTTATTGGAAAACGAAGCTAAAGTACTTTAAATAAAAAACAAAATGGCAGTAGTAGTATATATAGAATCACAAGATGGTGTAATTAAAAAAGCAGGTTTAGAAGTGGTCTCCTATGGCCGTTCGATTGCAGACGATCAGGGGCTTAAACTTATTGGCATAGGATTTAACATAAAAGACATTCAAGTATTAGAACTTTACGGACTAGATCAATTATATAATATTGATACTCAAGGAGATCCTTATTTTGATGTAGAACGATATAGTTCAAATATCTCATCAATTGTAGATAAAGAAAATACAAGTATTGTGATTGTAAGCGCCTCAGCTGACGGTCGCTATTTAGGCCCTATACTATCCGCTAAAATTGATGCAGCTTATATTTCTAACGTTGTAGAATTACCTTCAAAATATGAACCTCTAAGTGTAAAACAATCTTGTTTTACAAACAAAGCATTTAATGAAACTCAAAGTGAAAAAAAACTAACTGTGATTTCTTTATCCTCGAATTCTTTCGGGTTAAAGGAAAAATTAGGGACCATGGAAGTTTTAAATGAGACCTATGCAGTTTCATCAAGCAGTCTAAAAGTTAGCTCACTTGATAAAGCTTCAGACAAGGTAAGTATCGCTGACGCTGACATAGTTGTTTCTGGAGGACGAGGCTTAAAAGGTCCTGAAAATTGGTATTTAATTGAAGATTTAGCTGAAGTCTTAGGGGCCGCTACAGCTTGCTCAAAACCTGTATCGGATATGGGTTGGAGATCGCATAGTGAACATGTTGGACAAACTGGAAAGCCTGTAGCTTCAAATCTGTATATAGCTATTGGTGTTTCAGGTGCAATACAACACCTTGCTGGAATTAATTCTTCAAAAGTTAAGGTCGTTATCAATAGTGATCCTGAAGCTCCATTTTTCAAAGTTGCAGATTATGGTATTATAGGTGATGCTTTTGAAGTAATACCGAAACTAACAGAAAAACTTAAAGCTCGGAAATTGTAGTAATATAATATGATTCGAAGAAAAGTTATGCGGTCAATGTAACTCATTGAAAAAATCTAAAATATAGATCAGGTTTACATTAATAAGAAATTATTATTTTTGATAAAAGCATAGAAATCATGAATAAAAATATTTCGTTAATAGTATTATTAATCCTCTTCAGTTGTCAAGAAATGTCGAAAAAAGTAGCTGAAGAAGCTAAATCAATTACTCTTAAAGAATGGGAAACATTATCTAAAAAAGACAGTTTCGATGGGTGGCATATTTTCCAAAATGAGTCAAATACTAAAAGTGGCTGGACAGTTGAAGATGGTGTTTTTACATTTGATGAATCAAATGCGAAAGGCGAAGGCAATAAAAGTCTTCTGACGGACTCAGTTTATTCAAGTTTCGAAATAACTTTTGAATGGAAATTATCTGCAAATTCAAACAGTGGATTTATGTGGGGTGTAAGTGAAGATTCACAATATGAACATCCATATTTAACAGGTCCTGAAATTCAAATTATTGATGCTGAAGTTTACAGAGATGACCCATCACATCAGCGAAACACTGTTGGTGCCTTGTATGATATGTCTGCCCCAACAGAAATTGCCTCTAATCCGGCAGGGTCATGGAATAAATACCACATAATGGTTGATCACAAAAAAAATCAAGCTGTAATTGTGCTCAATGAAATTGAAGTTAATCGATTTAAATTATCAGGGCCTGAGTGGGAATCTATGAAAAAAGATAGTAAATTTGCAAATATGTCAAGTTTTGGAAAATATAGAGAAGGACATTTGACCCTTCAGGATCATCCGGGACTGATATCTTATAAGAATATTAAGATTAGAAGACTTTAGATTGAAGAAAAAAAAGAATTACAAATCTTTATTTACAAGTTTATTTTCACTAATCCTAGTGATAGTCTTCTTGGCACCTAACGGGCTAAAATTAGAGCATGCTTTAATTTTTCACAGCGAAATTGAAGAGTGTACACACAATGAAACCCATTTTCATACCTCCAGTAATCATAATGATTTTTTAGATTACTTTTTTCAGCCAATAGTAAAATCTTTTTTCAAATCGTTTAAACCTTATAAAATTGCAATAATTGATAGAGTTTTTGATAATAATTATTTAATTTTTTATTCTAAATCTCTCGAATTTATAGGTTTAAGAGGGCCGCCTTTATTAATGTATGCTTAGAATTTAAAAACTCATTGAAACTCCTATTAGATAGGAGTTTGAGAAATTTATAACACATTAATATACAATCAAAATGAAACGTTTTTTAAACACAAAACAAATATTTTTTTATCTTTTTACGACATTATTAATCTCATCTTGTAGCTCTGATGAAGATGAAGTAGATGACATTCCTGAACTTATAAATGAAGAAGAAGTTATCACTACTGTAGTTCTTACATTTGACTCTTCTGAAAATCCAACCCAAACAATTCGTTGGGCAGTTGAAGAAGACAATTCTTTAAAATTTATTAATTTAAAAGCAAATACTGAATATCAAGTTGGGATCTCTTTCTTAGACGAGACTGATCCTTCGGATATAGAGGATATAACAGAGGAGGTAATTGAGGAGGCTGATGATCATCAGGTTTTCTACGATTTTTCTGATGTATCAATTAGTTATTCTTCAGGTACAAACGACACCATTGATAGTGATGGTAATCCTCTCTACTTAAATTCCCTTTGGACTGCAAGTTCATCAGGTTCTGGTATTGTTCAAGCTTTTTTAATTCATGAACCTACCAGCAAGACTGGAACATCTAGAGATAGCTTTGGAGGTGAAACTGATGTTGCTATTGATATACCAATTACAATATCTGCCTAATAATGACCAGATATTTAATTGTATTATCAATTATATATCTAAGTTTTTCAACTAATCTTTATAGTCAATCATGTAATTTATCAGTTAGTGGTAAAATAACTGATCTTCATGACAAATCTCCAATTATTGGTGCCCTTGTTCTTATTGAGGGCACCAATAATTTTTCTCAAACAGACGAAAATGGAGAATATTTAATTGAAGAAATATGTTCTGGTCCTATTCAACTCAAAGTTGAACACCCAAGCTGTAATAGTGTTGAAAAAAAAATAGATATAAAAAAAGAAAAAATTATAAACTTTAAATTAGAACACCACATTAATGAATTAGAAGAGATAATTGTTACTGACTTTATTCAAAATCAAATTAATAGTTCCACAAAAGAATCACGTTTAGGTATAGATGAAATAAATATATACAGCAGTGAATCTTTAGCTGAAGCACTAAGTTTTATTCCTGGTGTTAGTAGTTTAAAAACAGGAAATTCGATTTCTAAACCTATCATTCATGGAATGTACGGAAGTAGGATTGGAATCGTTGCTAATGGTATACGCCAAAATGATCAAGAATGGGGTGCTGATCACGCACCAAATATCGATTTAAATTCATTTGAAAACGTTCAATTAATAAAGGGAGCAGCAGCACTTAAATATGGTGGTGATACTCCAGGTGGATCAATCATTCTTACTTCAAACAAAAAAAAATTAATAGATAGTCTTTATGGTAGTACTATATTAAATTTAGAATCAAATGGTAGTGGAGGTACTGTTTCTTCTAAGTTAACTAAAACAATATCCAATGGATATTATGCTGAAGGTCAATTTACACTTAAGCAGTTTGGAGATATAAAAGCCCCAAAGTATATACTCTCTAACACAGGATTAAAAGAGTTGGACTTAACTATTAAATTAGGGAAAAATAAAATTATTTCTGGATGGGAAGCCATTTATTCAAGATTTACCAATGAAATAGGTATTTTAAGGGCAGCTCACATTGGAAATGTTCAAGATTTATTGTCTGCTCTTTCTTCTGAAAAACCACTTCGAATTAATCCTTTCACTTATAATATAAGCTCTCCCAAACAACAAGTAGAACATCAAAACCTTCACTTTAGCTACTTTAAAAATCAAAAAGATAAAGGGAGGTTGGAATTGAAATACAATTATCAAATCAATCAAAGACAAGAATTTGATATTCGTCGAGGAGATAGATCGGACATACCAGCAATTGACATTCTACTTAAGACCCATAATCTAGCTGCTAGTTTTTTTTGGGAGAAAACTTTAAGATGGGATTTTGAATTGGGAGTGAATGGTTTATACCAAGATAATTTTTCAGATCCCAGAACTGGAGTAAAAAGACTTATTCCCGATTATTTTAAATATGAAATTGGTTCTTTTTTCTTAGGAAAATATAAACTTAATAATTTATTCAGTTGGGATTGGGGCATAAGAGTTGATAGAGTTTTTATTGAAGCTCAAAAGTATTACAAGAATTCCTTTTGGTTAGAAAGGGGATATTCAGAATCTTTTTCAGTATTTGAAAGAAGAAACTTTGGATCACAAATATTAACAAATCCAAAATTTTCTTATTTAAATTTCTCCTCGCATACAGGATTTTCAACTATAATAGGTAATGAAATAGAATCGTCTTTATCCTATATTTTATCTCAACGTGCACCGAATTCTTCAGAATTATTCAGCGATGGACTTCATCATTTTTTAGCTACAATAGAATACGGTGATTTATCATTAAGTAAAGAAACTACCCACAAATTATTAATGAGTTTCACAAAACTAAGAGGATCTTTTACCGGTTCTTTAGAACCATACGTAGCAAAGACTTTAAATTATATATTTATTGAACCAAAGCAACTTGAACAAACAATACGAGGAGCATTCCCAGTATGGGAATATGATGCAACTGATGCCTTTTTGTGGGGTATTGATTTAAATGCAAAAATTGATTTTAATAATCAATTTTACTTTCAAACCAGTGCGTCATATATTTATGCACAAGATACTTTAAATGAGAGTCCTATAATTTCAATACCTCCATTCAATTCAACACAAAGATTAAATTATTCTTCTCAAAATAAAAAGTGGGACTTTCAGTTATCCCATCATTACGTTAGCAAACAAAATAGATTTCCGGATAATAATTTCAACTACAGTGTGATCGAGAATGGTACTTTTCAATCTAAACTAGTTGATATAAGTTCAACTCCCGAGCCTTATCATAAATTAGACTTAATTTTTTCTTTATATTTAAATAAATTCCCAAAAAATGGGGCCCAGTTAAGATTTTTTGTTGAAAATATTACTAATTCGGATTATAGAAATTATTTAAATAGGATGCGATTTTATTCTTCTGAAATAGGTAGAAATTTTCAGGTTCAACTTAATTTCAATTATTAAGAAAATGACTCAATTAAATAGATTCTTCTTTTTATTAATATTATCTAATTCGGTATATGCTCAAGATAATTTATTAATTGAAGGTATTTATGATGATCCTTCATTGCAAACTCAAACTGCCTTTGTTGAAGAGATTCTATATGTTGCAGGTTATGTTCCTGAGAGTATTGAAATTTATCAAACACTACCTAACTATGCTCACGTATTTCGAGTAAAATTAGATTCAGTTAATGGAGGTTTTATGTTTGTTCGTTGGGATAAAGAAAAAAAGGAACATTTTATTGCAAATAAAATGATTGATCCAGGGTTTTATTACAATCTTAAGGCAGCACGTGAAATTATGCGAAAGCAAACTCAAAATGCAAGCTTTAGTGTTAAAGACAAGGCAGTACAGGCTTCAGATCAAGTACAAATTAGCGATACTGATTTACAAGAAATCCGAGAGGCCTATGATTTAAAAGAAGATGAGAAAAGAAAAATAGCTAACGAAATAAAACAGAAAGAAATACAAAAGGAGCAACGAAAGATTGAAAGGAAAGCTTCTAAGAAAAAAAATAACCGTTAAAATAGTTTTCTTACATATAATCAATTAGTATTTAAAGACCCATTTTTTTAAAAAGATACTTCTAATCGAAAGTAATTGTAAGTATCCCGTTTTCGATCTTAGTATCAAAACATCTCAAAGATCCAGTGCAACTATTAGAATATGAGTTTGAATGATGCCCACAAATAAAATTACTCCCATCATATTCCCATCTATCACGGTTCCCTTGATGGGGACAGCTATTATCGAATGCTCGTATTTCATCATCAGTAATTCGTACAAGAAGTAAATCTTCTTCTCTATAATTCATCCAGCCTCCAACTGCAGTTAAATCTGAAAAAAGACCATTACTTAGATCAATTACTATTGGTTCTTTTTTTTGAGTACTTGTAGGTGTAAGTGATGAGCTTGAAGCTGTTGGACTCGAGGCCGTTTCCTCTGCTGAACAAGCTTCTAAAATTGGTATACCCAACATCGCTAAAACCATTGGTTTACATGCAGTTTTTAAAAACGATCTTCTATCTTCCATAACAATTTTTGTTTAAAGATAATTAAAATTAAGTAAACAAAATCAACTTAAGCCATATAAACTTTTAATGTATTTTTACTAAAATTTATTTGATATAATCCTAGAAGCTGGTGTAAGATTGTATTCAATTCCAGTGACAT
>CEOK01092163.1_pt1 | contig 15562 bp, 8 predicted proteins | sample 427001 | NCBI WGS metagenome assembly CEOK01 (sample SAMEA2591108, study PRJEB7988) | marine metagenome | isolation source: saline water (ENVO:00002010), including | reverse complement strand
AGTATTGATGCAGAAGCACCAACATCTCAGGCGAATAATTTAAGTCAAGATACCTCTCTTGCAGATTCACAGGCAAACAACTTAAGTGTTGATGTCACTCTTGCAGATTCACAAGCAAATAATTTAAGTCAAGATACAGATGTTGCAGATGCACAGGCGAATAATTTAAGTCAAGATACTTCACTTGCAGATTCACAAGCTAATAATTTAAGTCTTGATACTTCACTGGCAGATTCACAAGCTAATAATTTAAGTCAAGAAACAGATTCTTCAAATACTCAAGCAACAAACCTATCATCTGAATCAGAAACTATAGCAGGACAACCACCATCTGAACTTTCTATTCAAACAAGTGTACAACAAACGACAACGGAAATAGTAAATATTGATGTCGAAACTGCAACTTCTGCTCCAAACATAGAAGGTAATACTCAAGTAGTTGCTGAATCAGAACCAAATTTTGAAGGAACTACAAACGAAGAAACAGAAACTATAGTTTTAAATACAGGTTCTGATACAGATTCGGCTGAAACTGAAGTAGTAAACACAGGTTCTGATACGGATGTTGCAGAAACTGAAGTAGTAACTGCTGGAACAACAGTAGATGTTGCTGAAACAGAGGTTTCAACTACTGGAACTGATACTGACGTTGCGTCTGCGACAACAAGTACTGTTGGTACGACTATTTTGAGTCAGGAAAGTGAAATTGTAGCGGCTGGGGTTAATGTTGTAACAGCTGATGCGTTACCACCAAATATTGGTGCAGACCCAGACCCAGCAGAACCCCCTGTTATTTTTGGATTCGATAATCTTGTTGCACAACAATCAGAGAGTATTAATGAGGGAGACCAAGTTGAAGTTCAAGAATCTCAAAGTGTTAATCAAGGAGATAATGTTGAAGTTCAAGAATCTCAAAGTGTTAATCAAGGAGATAATGTTGAAGTTGGTCAACAAACACCAGATAATGTCGAGGCAGGAGACCCAGCAGAAACAACGCCTGGGAATGTTTCAGAAAGCGAAAACCCGCCTGTCCCACAACCTAACGATGGACTTTCAGCGGACTCTGGAACTGAAGCGATATCAGAAGAGGGTGGAGATTCTTCTGCGGCCATAGAATCTCCAGTAGTTACATCACCAGTTATAGGTGGTGGTCAGAACGAAGATTCAGAAGATAAAGGTATTATAATAATGGCTGATGGTACAGTCAAATTTTACAAACTACAAAAAATGGATAATGGTGGGTCAAGATTCGGGCCTTTCGTCATGCGTAATGGCGACCATAGAGATTTTAAACAATAGGGTGATGATGTGGTTCAATTTGTAAGAAATGGTGGAATACAAGTAAAAACAAAATCTTCTAGAAGAAGTAGTTTCGTCTTTGACCCTGTTCAAGAAATAGAAATAACATATGAAAATTACTTCTCTAATATAGATTATGAGAAAGTAATTGATGGCATCACAACTATTAAATTTGTATTCGATACACAGGTATTTGATACTGGTATGCGATTTAATCCAATATTTAGAAAAATGGATTATGATTTAGATCACTTTAATTATTTAACATATGACAAATCAACATCAATGGTTTCTTCAAAGTATATAACACAAATATATGAAAGAATGGTTGATATTAAAGAAAAAATTGGATATGATGAGGCGATAAAAGTAATACAAAATCAAATGTCTTATGGAACTTCAAACAAGGCTCCAGACTATCATTCAAGACAAAATATTATAAAAGATGTTGTTGATGTTGTAGTAAATCAAACACAAGAAATAACTCATACAAGAGATACTTCTTATGTGTTGTTTAAAGATGCTGTAACTAAGGCATACGATGACCTTATGGTATATGGTTATGAAGTTCATGAAGCAACTGTTATTCTTGCAGAAAGATTATTATTTGCACCAGATATCAAAAGTTTTCAAACTGCAATATATAACGATATATACGACAGTAAAGGAACTGGTAATATTATAACACAGGCAAGAGAGATTGTCGAGTTTATTAATATGGCAGAAATACAAACTAATTACACATATAAAAATCCAACTGTAGACCCACTCACAAAAGATTCTTTTTACTTAGATTACACTTGGAGAAATCCTCTTGTAGACCCGACAACTAGAGATGCACAATATCTTGATATAAATTATCGTGTTCCTCTTGTAGACCCGACAACTAGAGATGCACAATATCTTGATATGAATTGGAGAACTCCAAAAATAGATCCTGTGACAAAAGATACAGTATTTTCTAAATGGCAATATATTACTGAAAGAAAAATATCAGATGAAATGGTTATTCTTGAATTACAGGAACATCCTTGGAGATTTGCAGATGAAATAGAAAAATCTATGGATTTTCATAGACCAGATGACCCTGTTATCATTAATCAGTATCTGTTTAATATTCCACCATATCATCCAGAGCCTCCATATCAACAAAAACCAAATGATATTGTTTTCAAAATGGTTTATGACCAAAAACCAGCAGACTTTGTTTTTCATGTCAGACCACAATATTTAAGTGATTTTGACCAACCACTTCAAATAAGAAGTTTATATTACATTAGTTTAGATGACCATATGGAATATAAAGAAATGTTAGATTGGTCTCATGTTGGGCCCGACACTTCATATATTCCAGAAACTATGTTTATACACGAAACTCAGTATTTCCCAGAAAAGAAAAATCAATATTTTATGAGGCAGAAGGGAACGAGAACAGATTTACCTTACAGAACAATTCTTTCGTCTTATTTTAGAAATGAAACTCCACCACAAAGAATAATAGAAACTCCATATGGAACGTGGTATTTTATTACAGAACACGAAGAGCATAAAGTTTATGCTCATGCAACACCATTTGAAATTAATACAAATCTTTCTTTTGAAGGAATAAAATTATTTCAAATACCTTTTTCAAAAATCGAATCTAACCATCCATTGGGTGGTGGGTCTCAACATGCTGGTCATGATGTACCACCTGTATCAGACCAAGGAGCCTCTCAGTATAAACTTACGGATGTAATTGATTTTTATAAAGAGGGAACAGATATGCCTTTCGGAGCTGGTAGACATGGAAGATGTGCTACAGGAACTTATCGATACTCTCAAACAGTGTTTTCAAAACCAGTTCAAACATCTGAGGGTATTGTTGGTGTGGGAAGTCTTCATGAGTTTGATGAAGTTGACCACAATTTAGATGGTATCGACAATAGATTATTTTCTGTTAATTCTGATGGTGGAATAGGAGAAGGTAAAGGATTAAACTTTGTTTATGAACTTGAAGAAGGAACTGATAGATTTCCAGAATATGTAGAAATTGTAGGACAAAGATTGCAAGGATTTGTTGGTGAAAATGATGCATTTATCAGAAAATATCAATATGAAGATTGGGTGACAAGAAATAATCATCCAATCGATGATGATTATACCGACTTTAACCCAGCGGAAGTTTCAACATATTTTAGTACGGTTATAGGCAGAAATACAACTCGTATGGAAATAGATGTTCTTACACCAAACGGAGAAGAGTTATTAATTGGTCAACAACTTTATCAGTACGATGAAGGCGGGAATATAACTGCTCAAGGAAAAATTACTGCAAAACTTTTGACCTATACAAAACCTATTCGAACTGCATTAGGAGAAGTAGAAAGTTCTCAGTTACATACTAGATATGAAATTGATAATGTAGATGGAATATTCAATACTTTTAATGTTGAAGATTCTTTTACAACAACTACATCGACAATTTTTGATACAGCAACAGTTGGTGCAATAGATACTCAAATAACAACATTACAAGAATTAATAACTAATAATCCAAATGATACTGCTGAAAATCTTATTCGGCAAGCGAGTATAATAACTTTACAACAAGAAAGAGCTGATGTCATTTTTAATACATCTCAAACAATTATTTCTAGAAATGCAGCTCCAGCAGTATTCAATATTTTCAAAATATTCTCGCCTGGTTTTACTGAGGATGGTCTTATTATAACTGATGTTAATGAGGAAAGTCCTAGAGGATTAATTAAAATTGTTGATTTAGTATTTCCAGTTGAAAACAATTGGTCATACGATAGAGATAGATTTTTATTCACATCTCAAAAACTTCCGACATCTTTTGTAATTGATTCAGATTCTGACGGAACTCTTGAAGTTTTGTCAAGAGAAGAATGGATTGCATATAATAGGTCGATTGGAAACTTTAGATTTAATACAGATTTTAATAATGCAGCCATTGACCAAGAATTAATAAATGTTGCATTATCTTTTAGAAATGGTGAAATAGGAGAAGAAGAACGTGATGATAGATTAGATAAACTACAAGATGCTAAAGGAATTTCTGTTGAAAATAAAAGAACTGAAAGACTAGAAATTATAAACGCAGCTAATTTTATATTTGATAATGGAACAGACCTAATACCTATAGACGAAAGAACATTTTATCAACAACCTTCAGATATTATATTTGTACCCGAATCAACTGTTTATAAATAGAAGTGAGGTTTAAAAATATGCCAGCATCATCAAGATTACAAGATAACTGTACAGGCCATGGATGTTGGCCTCCAAGACCAAACAATTCTGCAAGTACGAATGTATTTGTTAATAATAAAGGTTCACATAGAAAAGGAGATAGTTGGGTGCCTCATGCATGTCCACCAGCTCCACCACATGGTTCTGTAACTAGTGGGGGAAGTCCTAATGTATTTGTTAATAATAAACCTATGGCAAGAATAGGAGATGCAGTTGCATGTGGTTCATTGATACGAGATGGCAGTTCTAATGTTTTTGCAAATGATTAGTTATAAATAGAATAAAAAGGATTTAGTTTTGGCAACCATAGTTCAAAGACCGATTAAAGCAATTGTCCAAGGTGACGGCGATGTTGTACTTGGAGAATTTACAGATCAAGATGGTATCAGTCTTGACTCTCTTATATTAACATCCATCAACCCACAAACAATTCAAAATCTTAGAGACCAATTAAAAGCTGCAAACTTTGAAAAATATGATAATATTAATGTATTTCCATTACAACCACAAAATGGTTTACTTGCACAAGATCAAAATTCTGGTAAATTATATATTTCTAACAATTTGGAATGGAACGAAGTTGGTGGTGTAACTAAAGTATCTGGTGTTGACCCTAATACTGGCGTACAATTAAACCTAAAAAATACTAATAAATTTAGTTTCGAAGGTGATTTAAAAGTCGAATATAATTCGGCACTTCTAAAATCTACAGTAACAGTTGATACCAGTTCTCTTACGTCTAGATTAGATATTCTTGAAGCAGATGGAACAGCAGGAAACTCAGTAAGATTTCTTATTGACCAAGCAGTAGATGGTATATTGGGTGGCGCAAGTACTCAAGGTAATACTCTCAAGAAATTAGAAGACTCTATAGATGCAATAGAAACAAACATTGGAAACCAAAATCTAAATGCGATAGAATCTGAAGTTGATACTATTCAAGCACAAATATCCAATTTTACATATGCTGGAAATAATTCTACCTTGATGAATAACCCTGATATAAATAATCTTGGTATAATATATAATAGGACAAGTCAAAAGTTTGAACCATCACAACTTGCTCTTGGGATACCGAATTTTTTCAAGTTCACCAAACAAAATGGAAGTAGAGATGATATTCCCCTTACCACAACATTCTTTGGAAACACAATTATTGAAGGTGTTGTTAAGTTTTTTAAGACAGATGGAACAAGGGATGATGTTAACATCATTGCGACATAAACAATTTTATAAATAATAGAAAACTGATTTTAAATTTCTAAATAGATCGAATCAAAGGAGCAAATAATGAGCAAACACGTTGAACGTAACAACATTATTCATTTAGATGGATATTATCGAAACCCAGATAAAGATGAGGATAAACCCCTTATTGCCCAACTTGCAGATGATTTGACAGCTAGTGGGTTTACCGATGCTGGCCCAAACATTACAAAAATAACAATTACTGATGATGCCCTAACTTATTTTATTGATAAAATGATTTGTTATTACTATAATTCAGAACCTAGTCAGTCTGGATCTGGGGCATTTGGAGTTTTTGGAACCGCTATCTTGGGAGATGGCGGAGACACACCTAATTATCAACCTTGGGATGTTTCACAAACTGGTGCGCCAAGGGTATCAACCCAAACTTTTGGCCCGTCATTAGATGTAACTACAGAGATTAGTTCTAATTTATTAGAATATGACCCCACAGGAATGGTTGGTCAAAGAACAAAATATATCAATCAAAATTATAACGAAGCTGGTTGGAATCAAAAACACTGGTTATATTCCCCAGAACAATGGGGTGGAGTTGCTGGCGAACATAACATAACAACCTTTAAAAAAGCTGATGCTGCTGCTGTTTCTGGTCAACAACCATCTGGTTCATGGTTAGGGCCAAATGCCGAACTATTTTCATATCTCAATCCTCATCCAGCGCAACGAGTTCAAGATGCAAATGGAAATATAATAGGATTTTTGAAAAAAGACCCTTTAGGGCCTAATTTGAAAACTGGATTGTCAGCTTCTCAATCATTTCATGCTGCTAAACCAAAAAATCCACAAGCAAAAGGTACTCCTACTGCAGCTTGGAGATTGTCCATTGGTTACCCAGGCATTGCCACTGTTGCAAAATTAGTTTATCAGAATGAATTTAATAAAATTAAAAGACTTATAACCTCAAATTCTAGAGGGGTAACATTATTTCCAGAAAATTCAGATAAGAGTCAAGGAAATATTGATGCAGCTCTTCAACAATATAAAGAAGAAGTAAACTCTTCTGGGAATTTGCATCATTTTTGGATTAGTACAAGAATGACTGATTCATTCTTTCCATCTAATATTTCTCCACCACAAACTGCAACTGGTACTCTTTCTCTTGATTTGGATAACGCAAATAATGTTACTGAACTTCAAATTGGAGATACTTTTTCTATCAATCTAAGAAAATATTCTGGTGCGAAAGGTGTTGGTTTCCCAGCTGAAGTTTTACAAACTTTTGCATCAGGAGATGTCTCTATTGATTCAACAACTGGTGGTTCATTAAGTGTTACTAATAACCAAAGTCAAACAGCATTTGCTGGAACAAGAAGTGTTATAATCACAACTGAACTTACTGGTGAACTGGTTGATATGATTCCCCCAGCGAAATCGGGAGAAACTACTGCAACTGGAATAAATGGAAGTACTACGAATACAACGGATGATAATATCACTATTCCTTCAACCTTGAGCGGTTTTGATTCTACTGCACTGACAGTAAGATTTCTCTCAACCAATGAAGAATATAATACATTGGGAACTGGTGGAACACATAATAACGGAACATCCTTTACTGTAGAAGTCAATTCTAGTATAAAATCATTAGAAGCATTTAGAGACAATTTAGTTACTCAATTAAATGGTTCTTCCGCTGGTGGTTTCGGTGGTGATGCCGTGTATTCTATCAACGGAATATCCAGTTCTGTTATTGATTATAAAGGTAATGTTGCTGGTGTAGATGTTGGTATTCATGTTTTCAGAGTTCCAAGGGTAACTGGAAGTTATTCGAATAGTGGTGGTACTGATGGTACGACAGTAAATATTACTGGATATCCACTTGCTGGTAATACAAAAACAGAATATACAACTGGAGAAGGTACAGTTGTAAACAGAGTTGTTACAAACGGAAACTTTAGAGGTTTGGGTGCGAATGAACAATTAACTGAGACATATGCAACTGGTTATGTTCATAGAGTACAATTAGGTGGAAGATCTGGTGCAGCCTTTGACGGTTGTAATGCTGGAGATACGTTTACCTTTGATATTACTGGAGTTCCAGATGAAGGAAGTGCTACTCCTTGGTCTTCACCTTCTAAAGATCTACAAATAATATGGACAGCACCATCATCATTTAATATTCCACAACAAATGGTAATGTCAATGAGTTCTGCTTTAAAATCTGATCCATATATAAATCAATATATGAATGTAGATGTAGTAGGTGATGCAATTATTTTAACATATAATATAACATCTAGTGCTTATTTGGTGAGGTCAGTAAAAAGGACTGCTACTGAGGGATTGGGATTATTTAATGTAGATTCTGCATTATGGGCAGCTACTTCAGCTGCAAACTCATGGGAAACTCAACCTTTTGGTGGTGAAACAGATACCGAAGCCGCAGTTGTTGGAAATTATAATCTATACTCTTCTTTTGCTGGTAGAACACCACCAGCATATGTTGTTGGAACAAATCCAACAATAGCAAAGGTTTTCCCTGCTTATGCTTCTACAGACCAGAATGACCAAACTGCACAATATAGAACTTTGGGTTCTATGTCTGATGTTTTACCAGATGCTATCGCAGTCCAAGATGTTCCATCATTGGCTGCATTTGGTGTTACAGTAAAATACACAGCATCTACTTCTATTGCATACAACCCAATTTCAATCAGTCAACAAACACAGATTGAGCCTATTGCTCTTGCAGATACAAGTGTAAAATTGGCATTTCCTTTTGCAAGAGACCTTGGAACTTTCGCAAATCCAATAAATCACAATAGTAGTTCTGTTGGAGTTCAATTTGCAGATCAAATAGTTGTTGATGAATCTACAAATGTCAGTCAAATGAGTGCTCTAAACGCTACAGGAGACAACAACAATAGCCTTGCTACTCCTCTTGATACACAAGACACAGGGCCAGATGTAGCTTCCCTAGCAAGTGTTATGGGTGGAAACACAAAATATTTTAGTTCCTATAAACAACACATTATAGGTCGTGGAAATTATGGTTACGAAGAAGATAATGGATATACGGAAAGAGGATTCGTTGCATCTGGTAATAGACCAGGCCCCGAAATATCATTTGATTCTGAAAAAAGAAGTAGTCATCCAAATATAAGTAACCCAGGCATAGAAGATAGTTATAGAAACTTCGTATATGAGGTTGGATCTATTCCGATTATCAGTTTCGAAAATATAACTGACAACTCTATTGGCCCAATCATATTTGATACTCCAGCAAATGCTGGAGGCCTTAGTGGCCCAGATGGAACAGAAGGATACAGAATAAGATTTAATGTTAATCGTGGGGAAGCAATTGAAGATGCATCTCCCTTTATTGCAACAAGATATTTGCAAGGATTAGATACTGGTGGTTCTGGTTCTACTTCTTTCGAATACCTAACTGTTCACATTGCAACAGAGTATCAACTTAAAGATGATGGTACTGTGACAAGACCAGAAGGAAGAGATGGAGTAAAAGTTGGTGAACTGAGAGAGCCAGGCTTCTTGGGTGCAATCAGACCTCAATATGCTGGTTACATGAGAACAAGAATACATAATGTAAATCCTTATATTCAAGATACCTCTCTTCAAGATGCAACTTTCCAACAAAGAAGGTTGGGAATGGTTTCTACCGCTGGTATTGTAGGATACTACGATTTTCCAAACTCTGAAACCACAAACACTACTACAGATCCAACTGCAAAGTATAATGATAGAATTTTGGGTGGTGAGTCATCTTTCTTTCCTCAGGGTACAGTAACTGTAAAACCAGAGTTCAGATATGAAGAAAGGTATATGTTGGGTAGTTCAACAGAATTAACTGCTGATACGCCATATAATGATGGACAGTTGCGTATGCAACAAGGTTGGTTTAAGAGAACAGGAAAACAAAACAGAGATATCGCTTTCTCATACCCCATGTCATACTTACTAACTACAACAAATCATGGAATGTTCCTCATGTTAAAAGACCAAGCTTCATCTTTCCAAGATGACGATTATGCGTGGTTTGTTGTTCAAAGACATGTTGATGCTACTACTGGTGCTCCAGATGTTTCATCAAGTACAAGACCAGTTCACTGTGTTTATCAGTCTTCAAAACCAACAGTTCTTTTTTCGGATTTGAGTCCGTTTTTTACAGATAAAGCAACTCAAGACAGAACAACCTCTCTTTTTGTACAGGGACTATTTGACCAGTATGGAACACAACTCTTTGATTTTGAAGTAAGTCAGATGACAAACGATGAGGTGAAAGCATTTGATATTGAAGAACAAAGTAAATTCAGAAGATTTATAGTAAGAGAAAAAGATATTCTAAAACCTTGGAATCGTCATGTTTTTGCTGGATTGCCTGAAAGAGATTCCCATGCAATCTTAAATGTTCTTGAACAACTTTCATTGAATGAAGCTGGACAATTAGTTATTCAGTTTCCTAATAGATTAGGTTCGCAAAGATACTTTTACACAGGTGCAGAACTTGATATGATTGCGTTTGCTGACGGTGGTGCTGTTGGTGAAGGAAGTATTATTACTTCCGACAGATTTAGTAGTACTGGAACAACAGATAAGAGAAGACTATACAAGGCAGGGCCTTCCTCTTCTGCTTATGGTAATGGAATGAGAATTTTATATCTTGCTGCTGGTTTTGGAATCCTCAATACGGATATAGATACTACGCAATTGAACTCATAGAGTAGTTCAATATGACTACTGCTATACCATTAAAAGTCACTGTTGACTCACAAGGGAATACCGATGGACTCTCGCAATTTCAAGTTGGGGAGTCTGTCGCTCTTACTCATGGCGGAACTGGTGGAACAACAGCAACCCAAGCAAAAACTAATTTAGGATTGCAGACTGTAGCTTCTACAGGAAGTTACAATGACTTGTCTAATAAACCCACAATAAATATAAACACTTTTACTGTTTCTTCTCCATCAACTCAATGGACAATCACACACAACAAAGGAACAACAAAATATAGAGCTCAATTGTATGAAACAAATGGAGATCCATTTATCGCTTATATCGAAACTTTAGATGCAAATTCCTTTAAAGTTTACTTATCAGAGAGCATTACAGGATATGTAGAAGTCATATTTGATGGTGAGACTCTGCTTCCATAGTTAGTGAGGGTTATAAATAGGATAGAACACTACTAATATAGATGGAGCGGCACGAAGCATGGCCAACAAATATGTAAAATTTCATGGTATCAAGCTTGCTGATGGCTCTGAAATTGAAAACCTCAGAGTAGAGAAAGTAACGGCTGACCCTACCCCGATATCAGCTGGTCGCCTATGGTATAACGAAACAACAAAAGCATTTAAGTTCTCTTCCTTAGATGGAAGTGGAAATATTATAATTCGGCAATCTGCTAGTCTTGAAGAATTAAATACAGAAGTATCAACCCTTAATACTGCAATTACTAATGAAGCGTCTACCAGAGCTTCTAATGATTCGACTCTTCAAACAAACATCGATGCTGAAGCGGTCAATCGTGCAAATCATCCAGCGACAATAATATTTGATGTCACTAACAATAGTGCTTCAAATTTTATTATAGATGGTGATTCAAACCCCACACTCAAATTAACGCCTGGAGTTACATATAGATTTGATTTGAATTTGGGAACACATCCTATAGTAATTACATCTGCTCCAGTAACTTCAAATTTCTCTTCAAATTATTATAATGATGGTTTAAGTCATGTTGCAGATAATGGAACAACTTCAACTGGTTCGGCCGCTCAAGGAAAAGCTTCTGGTAAGTTATTCTTTAAAGTTCCTCATGATGCACCAGACCAAGTATATTATATTTGTACAAATCATCCAGCTGCAATGGCTGGAATACTTAAGACATCTGCTTTACCAGCAACTGTCCAACAAGAAATAGATGCAATAGAACTTGGTGCTGGTCTTGAAACCAATGGTACTTATACTGCTGATAGTACAACAGTTTATTTAACAACTGCATCAAGTCTGAAAGATGCAGACAATAAACTAGATACTGCAATAAACAATGTTTCATTAGAATTGGACACAACACAAAATTCTGCTGGATTCACTGGTAGTGGTGGATATATTGCAGATGGAAGTTCTAATTATATTACTGGTGCAACTACTTTAAAAAATGCTGATACACTTCTTGATGCACAAATAAAAACAAATGCAGATGCAATTGCAGTTGAAATAAGTGCAAGAACAAATGCTGATAATGCTATTACTACAGATATCACAAACCTACAGTCTGATGTCACTGCAAATACATCTCAAATTAACACAGTAGAAGCAAGTGCTGGGTTAAATGTAAGTGGGTTATATGTTGCAAACGGTTCATCTAATTATCTTACAACTGCGTCCAGTTTAAAAGATGCAGATAATAAACTAGATACACAAATAAAAACAAATGCTGATGCAATTTTAACCAAACTTCCACTTGCTGGTGGAACAATGTCTGGTGATATTGACGGTAATGGTAACAAAGTTCTTTTTGCAAACGTATATTCAGCACTATCAGATTTACCTTCTGCGTCTACTTATCATGGTATGTTTGCACATGTTCATGCAACTGGTAAAGGTTACTTTGCTCATGCTGGTAACTGGGTAGAATTAGCCAACTACAGCGATTTAAACGACTATCTATCCTTATCTGGTGGAACAATGACTTCTGCCATTAATATGGGTGGTCAAAAAATTACCAACTTAGGAACGCCAACTGTATCGACTGATGCATCAACAAAGGCGTATGTCGATAGTGTTGCAAACGGTCTAGATGTCAAAAACTCTGTAAAAGTTGCAACAACCACAAACGGAACACTCTCATCTGCCTTTGCAAGTGGACAAACAATTGACGGTGTTACTCTTTCTACTGGTGATAGAATACTTCTTAAAAACCAAACTACTGGTTCAGAAAATGGTATCTATACAGTTAACTCAAGTGGCGCTCCAACAAGAGCAGAAGATTTTGATACAGATACGGAAGTAACTGCTGGTGCATTTACATTTATTGAAGAAGGTACAATCAACGGAAATAACGGCTTTGTGGTCATATCAGATGACCCTGTTACGGTTGGTACTACTTCAATAACATTCCAACAATTTTCTGGTGCTGGTCAAATACTAGAAGGAGATGGTTTAGAAAAAGATGGTAATACTCTTTCTGTAAAATTAGATGGTACTACTATTTCTGCAAGTTCTTCTGGTATAAAATTAAGTGATACTTTAGCAAATAAAATAACCACAAACGAAACTAATATATCCAATCTTCAGACAGAATTGGACGCAACACAAACTGGCGCTGGTTTAGGTTCTGATGGTTCTTATACTGCAAATAGTGGTTCGAACTACATTGCTGGTGCAACAACACTTCAAGGTGCAGACAATCTTTTAGATACACAAGTAAAGTCTGTTGTCGATTTAATTGATACTATTGAATCTTCTGTTGGATTGAGTACTACAGGAACATACTCTGTTTCTGGTACAAATTATATTAATAGTTCTACTAGTATTACAAGTGCAGTAGGACTGCTCGACACTCAAATTAAAACAAACTATGATGATTTAGAATCTTTAATATTAGACCAAGATGGTGCTATTGAATCAGAAACATCTGCTAGAATCGCTGGTGATAATTCTGTAAGAACTTCTGTAAATAATTTAAATTTTACATATCAATCTAGTGCAACTGCTCTTGTACATACTATTGCACACAATTTAAATTCTAATTTTCTTTTGTTTCAAGTTATGGTACTTGATAGTGATGGAAAGTATAAAAATGATGTTGTTCCTGTTGAAGAGACAGATGCAAATACTTTAACGATAACTTTGACTCAGGCCTCGCACATAAGAGTTTCGGTTACGTCAATGACGAATATATAATATGTATGGTGGTGTAATAACGAAGGTATTAATTATAGGAGTACCAACTTATCTTGTTGCTTTCTTTACAGAGGCAATGGTTTATACTGTTCCAATGTTAGCGATAACTACTGTTATAGCAACAAGTATAGGAAAAAAAGATGATATTGAAAAAAGAATAGACATTGATCTTAAAGATAGTAAAGAAGATGGCGGAGCGTGAATATGGAAGAAAAGAGAATGAATTTAGGAAATGTTGCCCTAAAAGGTAACATTAAATTCGAAGAAAACCACAAGGCCTTTCCAGAAAATCCAGAAGAAGGTGAACTCGCACTAGTAAATGGAACACTCCATTTATATACTAGAGATGAGTGGTGGCAACTAATGTTGTACACTAAAAAGAAAGGTTTTTTTCAAATTAATGATTCAAAAGAAAAAGAAACAGAATCTAAATTACCAGAAAGAGGAGTTTTTAAAGATTTATATACAGAGAAGGCAGAAATTGGAAATTTAAGATGGACATCTGATTGGTGGGATTACAATGATTTGCCACCAGCTCACCTTCATTCTGGAATGGTAACATTATTAAGAAAAGAAAAAAGTATTGTATATTCTAATGGAAATGTGTGGAAGTATGTTACTACAGAAGACAATAAAGATGAACTTTTATCTTCAGTAAATAATGAACTACATGCACTTTTTCAAAATATAAATTATAATCAAATAAAGGATACTCCAGATTTAAATAATGTTACTCCGAAATGGAAAAATATTCAAGAAATTCCAGACCTTGGAAACAACACATATAAAGGATTAACAGATAAACCAGTTCTTGTTTATTCGGACGAAATTGATATTGACACTATTGATAGAGAATCGGGATTAGTAGAATTTAAAAGAGATGGTGAATGGTTAAATCTAGATAGAGATTGGTTGCAAATATTTATTGATGGTTGTTTAATAAATCCGTCAAAATACAAGAATTACGGAAGTTATGGAATAACATTTAATAATTTTATTCCAGGCGAATATATTCAAGCAGTAACACTTAAAACTTAGGATGGAAGATGCCAGATTCAAATTTTACAACTGCAATTTCAGACCTACTAAGTAGAGCAACAAGCCTAGTATCAACTGCTACGGCCAAAGAACTTTATCAGTTAACAAGTTGCGTCAAAAGAATCAAAAAAACTGATGATGCAACATTTGAAAATGCAGTAAACACTAGAATAAATTCTTTATTGTCTTCTGCAACTTTAATTGAAAAAGAGTTCCTTGGCAAATCTATTGCAAATATGTTAGAAAATACAATTGTATCTGGTGTTTATCTTCCAAGCGACACAGGAAATTCTGGGAAAACATTAAAAACGAATGGTTTTTCTACTTTATGGGATAATGCCCATCCATCACTAAAAACATCAGAAACAGGAACAACAAATGGAGAGGTTATAATTTCTGGTTCTGATATTAAAATGTATTATAACGGAAGTTGGAGAACAATTGGCACCCCCCAAACAACTTTCACGTTTGATACATCTAAATCTGTAATTAATTCTACTTATACTGCTGACAATCAAGCAGATATAACTCCTACAGCAAATCAGATAGCTCATACAGAAGAAAATGGTTTGGTAGGTAAAGGTTATTTCGAAGTTAAATATATTTCGGGAACAATAAATTATTCTTTGATTGGAATTGCCTCTGGGAATTTCCCGAAAGGTTCTAGTGAAGCAAGATATAATCAAGTGGGAACTGGATATGACCAGAGTATTTATCTTCACAGAGATGGGAAACTTTTTGATGGAACTACTAACTATGGGAGTAATTTTTTCAATGGTAATGCGAATATAAATGACATAAGAATGGTTGCTTATGATACAACTGCTGGAAA
>CEOK01195293.1_pt1 | contig 15585 bp, 9 predicted proteins | sample 427001 | NCBI WGS metagenome assembly CEOK01 (sample SAMEA2591108, study PRJEB7988) | marine metagenome | isolation source: saline water (ENVO:00002010), including | reverse complement strand
TTCTTGAGGGTGGTGGATTGATTATTTATCCAACAGATACAGTTTATGCCCTAGGGTGTTTGAGTAACAATAAAAAAGCCCTGCAACGTCTGGCTATTTTAACAAATATAAAATTGGATAAGGCTCCATTTAGTTTTTTGATAAAGGATTTTAATGATTTATCAAAATATATAAGACCTCTAGATAATACTACCTTTAAACTACTTAAACGCTGCCTACCTGGCCCTTATACCTTTATCCTTCCTTGCTTAAAATTGCAAAAGCCATTTGAAAAAAGGAGGTCCTTGGGCATAAGAATGGCCAATCACCCCATACTAGAATCGTTGATGAGTTTTCTCAATGTGCCCCTAATCACTACCTCATTACACCATCAAGACGAAATACTGGATTACAATACCGACCCCTCATTTATTTTTGAATCCTGGGAAAGTAAGATAGATTTGATGCTTAAAGACGGTTATGGTGGTAACATACCATCTACGGTAATAGATTTATGTGGTTCTTCGCCAAAAGTTGTCAGGGTTGGTAAAGGAAGTTTGGATTTGCTTTAAAAAAACATCCCGAAATAAAAATGTTTTAAGAAATTATTAGTTCATACCTTGCTGTATCAGATCGTAAAACTGATCTAATTTTGGTAAAACTACAATACGTGTTCTTCTATTTCTAGCTCTATTAGATGCGTTGTCATTGTCCATAAGGGGAATATAATAGCTACGTCCAGCAGCTGTCATTCTTTCCGGACTTACATTATAATCATTTTGTAATATCCTAACAACAGAGGTAGCGCGTTTAACACTGAGATCCCAATTGTCTTCAATACCATCAATTTTAATTGGAAGGTTGTCTGTGTGACCTTCAACCATAAATTCAATATCTGGTTTGTCATTTACAACTTTAGCAACTTTCCCAAGTACCTCTTTTGCTTTTTTGGTAACTGTAAAACTTCCACTTCTAAACAAAAGCTTGTCAGAAATAGAGACATAAACGACTCCTTTTTCAACATTGATTTCAATATCATCATCACTCATATTTCCTAAAACTCCTTTCAGGCTAGTAACTAAAGCAAGAGTAACCGAATCTTTCTTGGTGACGGCATCTTGCATAGTTTGAATTCTAATATCTTTTTCTTTCATACTCTCTAATGACATTTCAAGATTTTCGGCTCCTTTTTGGGAAAGTGTAGTAAGGTTACCAATGCTGTTGATAAGGTCTTGATTGTTGGCCTGAAGGAAATTAACTCTCTCTTGCAAAGAAGCTAATCGTGCCTCAGCAGCTTCTTTTTCTTCATTACAAGTATTCAGTTTTACAGTGGCAGTATCCAATAATCCTTTTGTATTTTGTTGAAGAGTATCCAGTTCAGCGTATTTCTTTTGAGAAACACATGACATTAGAATTGCAGCAGCCAATGCTGATATTGCAAAATGTTTTTTCATTTTAATATTATTATTTGTTGATAATTTATCCGGTAAAAATAAGATAAAAACCCAAAAAAACATGTAAGCTTAAAAAAATTTCTTTTTTTTTAGGAAAAAATAACTGAATGGTAAAAAAGATTCCGTGTAATAATTAAAAATTCCTTTATTTACCTGATGTTTACTCATGATTTTTATTAAGCTTGAATAAAAAGAAAAATGTGATTTTAATACAGAATAAGCATTTGAAAAATCAAACCTAACAATAAAAAATAAAAATGCTAATCCATCCCAAATGATGCGTTCAAATATCCTGATTAATCTTTTTTCAGGTAAATTTTTGAGTAATAGGAATAAAGAGTTCCTAAAATTAAGATATGTTTTTCGTGCGGAAGGTTTTAATGTTCCACCACCAAGATGATAGACTTTTGACTTATATAACGAATAAACATCAAAATTTTGATTAAAAGCTCTCCAACAAAAATCTATTTCTTCCATATGTGCAAAAAAGTCTTCGTCAAATCCTTTTAGTGAATCAAAAACTTTCTTACGAACAAAAAAACATGCTCCACTCGCCCAAAATATTTTTTCGTTTTTGTCATATTGTCCATAATCAACCTCCAAAGATCCAAAAACTCTTCCCCGACAATAGGGATAACCCAAGCGATCTATAAATCCCCCCGCAGCACCAGCATACTCGAATTGATTTGGTTGATTTAAGTCCATAATGTGGGGTTGTGCAATAGCGGTTTGGGGATGATTTTCAAAATGATCTTTTATAGGAGTCAACCATTCCGATTTAACAAGCACATCATTATTTAACAAACAAATTAGTTCTTCTTTAACAGATACAAGCCCTCTATTATAGCCTCCTGCATATCCATAATTATTGTCTAATTTGATAAGGTTTACATTAGGGTGATTGTTTTCAATGTATACAATAGATCCATCCGTTGAAGCATTGTCAATTACATAAATGGATGCTTCTTTGCTGTTATCTTCTAGGACTTTAAGAAAACGCCTTAGTAACTCTTCTCCATTCCAGTTCAATATGGCGATAGCAATGGATATCATTCACTTAATTTATTAACTGGTAAGTCAGGTAAAAATACATATTTTCCTTTTTTATAATCCATTTTACAAAAAAAGTGATTTAAACCATTAGTTAACATTAAATATTCACTTTTTAGGACTGAGTTGTAACGTGCTATTTGATCAAATGTTTTTTGGTTAAGTTGGATAGAAGGAGCCTTACATTCAACAAGTACAGCAATTGTTTTATTTCTATTATACACCACTATATCATACCTTTTAGGATTTAGATTGACACTTAACTTCTTTTCTACTTGAATGAGGCCTAAAGGAATATTTTTAGTTTTTATAAAGTATTGAATACAATGTTGGCGAACCCATTCCTCTGATGTCAAAACCAACCATTTTTTTCTGATAGGGTCAAAAATGTAGGATTTATTTTCCTTAATTTTGGTAGAAAATTCGAATTTGGGAAAATTGAGATTATCCATATTGCAAAATTGCATATAATTTTTAAGGATGCAGGAATTTAATCAGTTAATGTCCTCAATTGAAAAAGGAGATTATAAACCATTTTATCTTCTTTCAGGAACTGAACCCTATTTCATAGACCGTATTGAGTTCTTTCTAACGAAAAAATTAACTCATGAATCTTCCCATTCTTTTGATTATTCTTTATTTTATGGTGGAGAGGTAGAGCAAAGTCAAATTATTGAATCAGCTAAACGATTTCCACTTTTAGCTTCGCATCATCTTGTAGTGGTCAGAGAGGCCCAGCACTTGGATAAATCCACCGATTTTATTGCTGATTACTTATCCCAACCTCAATTTCAAACGGTTATCGTTTTTTGTTATAAGCATAAACCCTTTGACAAAAGAAAAAAACTTTACAAGGCAGCCCAAAAAGTAGGTGCGGTTTTGAATACAAAAAAATTGTACGATAATCAATTAAGTCATTGGATATCACAGCGATTAAAATCGGCCCACTTTATCATTGATTCCAATTCCCTACAAATTTTATTAGAGGCCCTAGGTTCGGATTTGAACAAAATCGAAAAGGAAATTGATAAATTGAAGATTGTTCTGGAAAAGGGTTCTCAAATTACACCTGAGCTGATAGAGCAACATATTGGTTTCAGTAAGGACTATAATAATTTTGAACTTTACAAAGCTGTAGCTAAACGTGATTTTTATCAATGTTCCAAAATAGTTAAATACATGTCCGAAAATCCAAAAAATCACCCATTAATATTGACCATTTCAGGGTTTTACAATTTTTTCAGACGGTTATTATTGTATCACTGTTTGGAAGACAAATCAAAAGCCGCTTCATTGCTAGGGGTTAATCCCTATTTTGTTAATGACTATGAGCAAGCATGTAAAAAGTTCAGTATCAAACAGGCTAGTAAAGCTATATCATTTACTCTAGAAGCTGATCTAAAGAGCAAAGGTGTAGGAGTAAAGTATTCAGCCCAATATGATATACTTCAAGATTTAATTGTAAAGGTATTTGCAGTGTAAAATTAAAGCGGGGGGTATTTACTAGGGTCATTCTCATTCAAAATTTCATAGACACATTCGAAAATATCATCTGATGAGGGTTTTGAAAAATAGTCACCGTCTTCTGCATAGGCAGTTCGGTGTTCTTGAGCAGTAAGTAATTTTGGCTGACTGTCCAAAAGAGGATACACATCTTGTTCATCCAGAAGTTGTTGAAGAATATATGCCGATGCACCGCCTGGCATGTCTTCATCTATAATAAGCACTCGGTTAGTTTTAGCTATACTTTGTCTTATTTCCATTTCTTCATCAAAAGGAATAAGTGTTTGTATATCTATAACCTCTGCACTAATATCGTATTCTACAAGTTTAATAGCCACTTCGTGAACAATCCTCAATGTAGAACCATAGGATATAAGAGTAATATCAGTTCCAGTTTTCAAAACTTCAATTTTTCCAATGGGGAGGGAGTATTCCCCAAGATTTGAGGGGTATTTTTCTTTAATACGATAGCCATTAAGGGATTCAATTACAATTGCAGGTTGATTGGATTGGATTAATGTATTGTAAAACCCTGCCGCCTGAGTCATGTTTCTTGGTACCAAAAGATATACCCCTCTAGTAAGATTTATTAAACCTCCCATTGGGGATCCTGAATGCCAAATACCCTCTAGACGATGACCTCTCGTTCTTATAATCAATGGAGCCAATTGCCTCCCTTTTGTCCTGTAACTGAGCGTAGCTAAATCATCACTTAAAATTTGAATACAGTAAAGTATATAATCCAAGTATTGTATTTCTGCAATAGGTTTAAGACCTCGGATGGACATACCTATGCCTTGACCCACGATCGTGGCTTCTCTTATTCCTGCATCGGCTACTCTTATAGCTCCATATTTTTTTTGTAAGCCCTCTAAACCTTGGTTGACCCCTCCAATCTTGCCACAGTCTTCACCAAAAATTATTATACGATCGTCCTTTTTAAGCAATTCATCAAAATTATCCCTCAAAATAATCCTACCATCCACCATAGGGGCGTCGGATTCGTATTTTGGTGGCACTAATTCCACTCGATCTGTGGAATTTATACCCTTAGTATATAGGTGAGAGGAATACTTTTCTTGAAGTAACTTTTTAGTCTTATTTAACCAATATTTAAAGGGCTCTGTATTCTGTATATCATTTTTGATCAGAAGAGGAAGTGACTTTCTTGCTGTGGCAATTATATCATGGTAAAAGAGTACCGTTTTTTCATTAAGCTTTTTATACAGTATTTTGAGTTCAACATCATTATTAGATTGACCCATTAAAACCTCCAAAAAACTATTGAGATCATCTCTAACTTTGAAAATAGGTTTTTGGTACTCTTTCCAAGCTTCGCTTTTATCCTCTTTTATTTTTTTAACGATTTTGGATTCAATTTCATTGAGCGTATCAATATCACAAATCCCATTGAAAAGTATCCAATCTCTCATCTTAAGGTTACAATCGTATTCCTTTTCCCATAAAAGTCGTTTTTTGGACTTATATCTTTCATGTGAACCTGACGTTGAATGACCCAAAGGTTGTGTGAGTTCAGTAACATGGATAAGGACGGGTATGTGTTTTTCACGAGCTATTTTAGAAGCGAAGGAATAGGTCTTGATCAAAGCGGGATAATCCCATCCCTTTACGGTGAAAATTTCGATACCTTCTTCTTGGTCTCTTGCTAGACCTTCTAATGCTTTAGAGATACTTTCTTTAGTGGTTTGTTGTTTGTTGTCAACTGAAATCCCATAACCATCATCCCAAACACTCATCACTAATGGAATCTGAAGAACACCAGCAGTGTTTATGGCTTCAAAAAAAAGACCCTCACTGGTACTTGCATTTCCTATGGTACCCCATGCAATTTCATTTCCTTTATTAGAAAATTTCTCTGCCCCTTTGATCTTTAAATTTCTGTAAATTTTGGAGGCTTGAGCTAAGCCTACCAAACGAGGCATTTGAGCAGCTGTAGAAGATACATCCGAGATGTGATTTTTCATTAAGACTTGATCCAACCAATTTCCATTCTCGTCGATCAGCTTAGAGGAAAAGTGCCCTACCATCTGTCTTCCAGCAGACATAGGTTCTTTTTTAATGTCTGGATTGGCGTAAATGGATGAAAATAGTTTTTTTGGATTCAGGTGGCCTTGGGCAAATAGCAAGGTTTGGTCTCTGTAGTAACCAGATCTAAAGTCTCCAGGTTTAAAGAAACGATTAATAACAATTTGAGGTAATTCTTTACCGTCTCCAAAAATACCAAAAGTACCTTTTCCAGATAATACTTCTCTGCGTCCCATTTTACTAGCCTCACGACTTGTAAAGATTATCTTGTAGTCTTCAAGGATTTGTTTTTTATAATCCTCGAAAGTCAATGATGTTTCATACTCTTGGCTTTCAATTTTCATTTTGGTTCGTAAATCTACAAAATTTTAAAATGGGAGATCTAAACATATCGATACTCAAGAAAGATTAAATTTTTAAAACCATCTTCTAGAAAAAAGATTACCCAATTGTTTTGGGTTCAGAGTTAATATAAAACGTATTTTAGTTTCATAAGATTTACCATCAAACTCCCAACTATCCATACTATGAAAAGGAAAAAATAACTCTAAATAATCAGGCAATATGTTTAGCCGAATACCAGAGGCATATAAAAAATGAGGGTTTTTATTTTGATTTTTAATTATTCCAAAATCAATATAAGATTCTATCCATTTCCATACTCCTATGGTAAGATTGGTAGTGATCAGATAATCGTTCCCAGTCGTTGGAGGGAGTTTTGACTTAAACCCTCCCTCTGCCATTACAATTTGTTGACTAAAAAAGCCATCTTGTTCAGATCGACCAAAGTAATTGTATCTAAAGAGGTAATCTTGAGGACGATTTAGGTTAAAATCAAAATATTTGGTTTGTTGTTGATTGTGGTATAAAAATTTACCTGCAAATAATCTTGCAGTGAATTGAGTTCCATTAAACAGAAGTTTTCTATAATCTAAGGTCAAATCAATTTTACCGAATTTTTTTGAATATTGAAAATTGGCACCCAATGTTATGTATTTTAGTGCACCTCGATTGGAAAATTTATATCTCAAATTAAATAAATCGTAATTTGGGCTAGTAATAGGATCAGGATATTTATCTCTTTTAACACTGTAATAATATAATCCTAAAACATGGAGTTTATTCGATCTAAAATTATTCGTTCTGAAATAAAAATTTAGTTTAGGATTTATAACTTGATACCTTAAACTTTTCATATAGTGATAGCTACTTCCATAAAAACTTAGTAGAGTTGTATAATTACTATTTTCCATGTTATTAATACGATAGGAGAACATTATCTTCCCCACCAAGTCATCTTGAATTGAGGAATATTGTGGGTTCAATTCAAAAATAAACTTCTGTGTAAGCAATCCTTTATCGTAAAACCTTGATCCTATTGAAAGACCATCGTAAAGATTATAGTTAACAACAGGGTTATAGAAGATTTGATTCCTTTTTGGAGATTCATAATCTCTTAAAAAATTAAAATGTAACGGTTTGATGTTTAGAAAATTTTTAACGTATCTCCAATTGTTATTTTTATTGGTTTCTGGTAATCTAATTTCTGGATTTATCGCCAAATAGTCTGGATTCAAGTTTTCTAAAATTACAGTAGAAGCAGTATCCATATTTTCAATCCACTGTTGACTAATTATTTTTTCATCCTTGATTTGGGCAATTAAAAAGGGAACTTTATTATTTGAATATTTTGTTAAATTTATATGAATACTATCTTTCGTTTTATTTAAGGTTTTTATCTTAATGTCAATAGGCAGTCGTTCCTTGAGGTAAAACTGTTCAAACCAATCTATGTTATTTGAACTGTGTTTGTAAAGCAAATCAAGTAAGCTGAATCTTTTATCATCTGTTTGATTAAAAAAATCTTTAATTACTTTATCTAAAGTTTCCTTACCCAGATAATTTTCTAAATATCTCAATCCAATACCGACATGGTAGGGAGAACCTATTTTTTCATTAAACTTTATTAACTTCTCTTTCGACAATAGATCAGACTGTTGTAGGTTAGATCTTTCCATGAACTCATAATACATCCAAAAGCTTTCATTAAAATCTATATCTGCCAGGTTGTAGGCTTTCATTAATTTAAAATTACTGACGCGACCTAAATATTTCTCCTGAGGATAATATCTTTCTATATACTTAATAATCAAATAAGTCTGTAAGCCACCAATAACCCAATGGTCTTTTCTCAAATCAATAAACAGATTACTTGATAAATAAAAATGTAAAAAGGATTTTAAAAAGCTAATTTCCTCCAAAAAAGAATTATTAAAAGGGGCTAAAAATTTAGGTAGATCATTGAGACCGAAAAAAGGATTTTTGTTGTAAATCAGTGAAGGAACCAAAAATTTATTTTCACCCTGGTTGTAGAATGTTTCGGTAACAAAATCATCAATTCTTTTGACAATGGTATAATTAACTTCTTTATTTTCCTTATTATCAAAAATATTAGTTAGAATACTCCTATGTTCATTAATTTTAAAAGATGTAAAGGGTTTATTTTTTGTATAGAAAAGAATTAATTCTCTAATTTTCTGACCTGAAAAGTAATATACATTGTCAATCGTTTTATCATAATCTAAATTTGTCTGTGGTTTAACCCCTTGAGGAACAGTTAACCTAAAATTATAATCCGCTGATTGAATACTGAAATCATCAAGATTGAGGTGACTGTAATTAACCCATTTCTCATTGAACCTTGGACTCAAAGCAATGTACCAAAATCTTAATAGTACATCCCCATTGGCGCTTTGACCATATCCAGTGAATTTTGCATCTGGTAACATAACTTCATATTCAATGGTAATACTTAATCTATTACCTAACCTATTTCTAGAATCCATTACTATTCTTATGATATCTGGTTTATCTTCTAATCGCTCCCATTCACTTTGATGTTCATCTAGAAAAATAGAATTTATTGAAGTGTATCCAAGCTTAGATTTTTTAGAAAGATAAAAACTACGGTTGTATTCTTCTACTAACCTATAAGCTAGTGGAGTTTTTGTGCTTGAATATGCATTAGACCAATCCGTCAAATAAAGGGTATCCGAGTTTTTGATCGAATCACCTTCTAAAAAAATCTCCTGCCTTATCTTTAATATTCTTCCAGATGAATCAATTATAGCGTCAATATCATAGGTAATTTCACCTTGGCCGAAGGTGGTTCCAATTCCAAGCCAAATTAATGCTATAAAATACCCAAGCTTTTTTATGATAAAATGATTAGAAGTTTGGTTTTAAATATTTTTTTTGTAAAATTTAAGAAGTTCCATAAGAACTTTTCTTTTTGACCCTAACACCTTAATTAAATTAAAATCGACAGTATCTATTTAGAATCTTTTTAGAGAACATATTAAATTAATTCAATTTAAACAGTTTTTAATTCTTTGGCTAGGTATTTTGCAGTATAGCTATTTTTCAGTTTTACAATTTCTTCCGGAGTTCCTTGCCCAACTAATCTACCACCATTTTTGCCTCCCTCTGGTCCTATATCTATAAGGTAATCTACCAATTTGATCACGTCCATGTTGTGTTCAATGATCAATACAGTATTCCCTCTTTTTACCAATCTATCTAAAACCTCCATTAAAACCCTAACATCTTCAAAGTGAAGTCCAGTTGTGGGTTCGTCTAATATATATAAGGTTTTTCCTGTATCTTTTTTGGACAACTCTGAAGCCAACTTGATGCGTTGAGCCTCACCGCCAGAAAGTGTAACTGAAGATTGACCAAGGGTAATATATCCTAACCCTACGTCTTGAAGAGTTTTTAACTTAAGGTATATCTTTGGATGACTTTCAAAAAATTCACAAGCTTGATTAATTGTCATCTGAAGAACATCGGCGATAGATTTTCCCTTAAATCTTATTTCTAAGGTTTCACGATTGAATCTTTTACCATTACAAGTTTCACATTCCACATGCACATCTGGTAAAAAATTCATCTCTATTACTTTCATTCCGCCCCCTTGACAAGTTTCACACCTTCCTCCGTTAACATTGAAACTGAATCTCCCTGGTTTATAACCCCTTATCTGTGCCTCTGGGGTAAGAGTAAATAAATTTCTTATTTCACTAAAAACTCCACAGTAAGTGACGGGATTACTCCTAGGAGTTCTTCCAATTGGGGATTGGTTAACATCAACAACTTTATCCAAATGAGCTAAGCCTTCAATTTTTTTGTAAGCCAAAGGAACCTTTACTGCATTGTAAATATGGGCATTAAGTATAGGGTAGAGGGTCTCGTTTATTAATGTTGACTTTCCACTACCCGATACTCCTGTGACACCGACCATTGTTCCCAATGGGAGTTCAATCTCAATATTTTTTAAATTATTACCTGTACACCCCGACAATACAAGACGTTTTTCATTTCCAGCTCTTCTCTCAAAGGGTATTTCAATATTTTTTTGATTATTTAAGTATTGAGCAGTAAGGGTTTTTTGTTTTTTAAGCTTTTTTGGATTTCCCTCGGAAATAATTTCACCACCATTTTTTCCAGCCATAGGACCTATATCAATAATATGGTCAGCCCTTAAAATAATGTCCTTATCATGTTCTACTACTATAACAGAGTTTCCAATATCTCTCAATGATTCAAGTGAATTGATAAGTTTTTCGTTATCTCTCTGATGTAAACCGATGCTTGGTTCGTCTAATATGTAAAGTACACCTACCAATTGCGAACCAATTTGCGTTGCCAACCTAATTCGCTGAGCCTCCCCTCCAGATAATGACTTTGAGGGTCGATTTAACGATAAATAGTTGAGCCCTACATCCAATAAGAACTGTAATCTTTTTTTTATCTCTTTTATGATTTCTGCTGCAACTTTGAGTTCATTCTGATTCAAATTATTCTCTAAATGTTCGAACCAATTGAAGAGGTCTTCCAAATCCAATTCACTTACGTCGGAAATACTAAGGTTATTAATCCTAAAATTTAGGGATTCTTGATTTAAACGAGATCCGTTACATACACTGCACTTTTTTTCGTCCATAAAACCAGATGCCCAACGTTTTATGCCAGCTGCATCTGTATTATCAAACTGATGTTTAATAAAGCTTTCAATTCCTTCATAATCAATTTTATAGTCTCTTGTAATTCCAAGGGCCTTTGAAGCGATTGAAAATTTCTCATTTCCTCCACTGAGAATTACCTCAATTGCCTCTTTAGGAATTTTTTTTATGGGGTCTAAAAGTGAAAAATTATACCTTTTGGCAATTACTTCCATTTGTCTAAAACCCCAATTACTCTTTTTTTCGCCTAAAGGTGCAATTCCCCCCTTATTAATGGAGATATTATTGTCGGGGATAATTTTTTTTCTACTTACATCAAATTGGATACCAAGTCCTTTACAATTTAAACACATCCCTTTTGGAGAGTTAAAGGAAAAGGAGTTAGGCTCAGGAATAGCGTAAGAGATCCCTGAGGTTGGACACATTAGTTTTCGGCTGAAATATCGGGTTTTTTGCGTCTCAGAATCAATTACAACAATTGATTCTTCTCCATAATGCATAGCTGTTTTGATAGAATCTATTAATCTTTTTAGATTATTTTCCTCTTTTTTTACTTTTATTCTATCTACTATCAACTCAATGTCATGGGTTTTGTAACGATCCACCTTCATACCTGGTGTTAAATCCAAAATTTGACCGTCAACTCTGACCCTCAAGAAACCTTGTCGAGAAAAAGAATCAAATAATTCTCGGTAGTGCCCCTTTCGAGCTTTAATTAATGGCGATAGAATGATAATTCTTTTATCAAGGTATTCATCTAAAATCAATTTTAAAATCTGATCATCAGTGTAATTTACCATTCTTTCATGCGTTACATAACTGTAAGCTGTTCCAACTCTGGCAAATAGCAATCGGATGTAATCATAAAGTTCAGTGATGGTTCCAACCGTTGAGCGAGGACTTTTGGAGGTAGTTTTTTGCTCAATAGCTATAACAGGGGATAGGCCATCAATTTTATCGACATCTGGCCTTTCGAGGTTGCCCAAAAACTGTCTTACATAAGCAGAAAAGGTTTCCATATATCGACGCTGACCTTCTGCATAAATGGTGTCAAAAGCCAATGATGATTTTCCACTTCCAGAAAGACCCGTGATTACTACTAATTTTTCTCTAGGTATCTTTAGGCTTATATTCTTAAGGTTATGTACCCTTGCTCCTTTAATAACAATACAATTTTCACTTTCTTTCATAGTCAATCATGCAAAAATAATAATTTATAAAGTAAAATTAGTCTATAATTTCTTCTTGACTTTTTAATAGAGATGATTAAAAAAGTATCTTTTTTTAAATGGAGTTTTTCTTTTTCTTTCCTAACAAAATCTTTTAACTCAGGGGAAATAATAAAAAATAACTCTCGATTTTTGAATAATTATTTTTGAAGCTCTTTAACTGTCATAGCTAATTTAGAAGTAAATTTATCGCTTTCTTATATTAGAAATAGTCCACTTTCCAATCCCTAAATATTTCTATTAAAAATAAACTAATTATCTCGATAGATTACCTAGAGTACTTTTTTTCTGGAAGTCTATCTGGTTACTGTCTTATGGTTTGGAATAACTTACTGCTAAAACTCTGAAGCAATTTTGAATGAAAACTTTCCCATTTTGCTGCCAAGAAATGATCGAAAATCATATAGACAGTGACCCTACCATAATCAATTTATTGAAGAAAAAATAAAGAAATATTATTTTTAACTAAAACTTGACTATCAGTAGAATTTTCAATTTTACGGTGCTGTAGAATCCCCCTCTATATGCCTTCTGTATAACTAATATAAGCTTTACCTTTCATTTGATCTACGATAAAATTTCTGATCATCAAATTGTTGTTGGAGCCCTAAAGATGAACATAGCCAAGTAGTTCATTAAATAAATTATCCCTGATAAAGTCAAATAAATTAATGTTAATAATGTACTAAAATACAAGATCATCAATCCATAAAAACTTACCCTTTCAAATGTACAATGATTATATTTGCGTATGACTTTAATTAAATCTATTTCAGGCATCAGAGGTACCATAGGAGGCAAAACTTCTCACAACTTGACCCCCTTAGATACTGTATTGTTTGCTGCTGCTTATGCCAGTTGGTTAAAGGAATGTGTAACTGCGGATCAAGTCAAAGTATTAGTTGGAAGAGATGCACGAATCTCTGGGTCTATGATACAAGGATTGGTCAATCAAACCCTTATTGGTTATGGAATTCAGGTTTTGGATTTAGGGCTTTCAACTACCCCTACGGTGGGGGTTGCCGTTACCCAACACCAAGCTCAAGGAGGAATCATCATAACCGCCAGTCATAATCCAAAGCAGTGGAATGCATTAAAATTATTAAATCACAAAGGAGAGTTTCTCAATGCAGAGGATGGAGCCAGGATTTTGGAAATTGCAGACAAACAGGACTTTAATTTTTCGCCTGTTGACCAATTGGGTAAGCTTATTACCATTGACGGGGCGATCAAAGATCATATAGAGATGATTATTGACCTCCCTCTAGTTAATGTGGAGGCGATTAGGCAGAAAAAATATAAGATCGTTGTAGATGCAGTCAATTCAACGGGAGGGATAGCCATTCCAATGCTTCTTGAGTCCTTGGGGGTTAACGCTATACCTATTTATTGTGACCCGACAGGTCATTTTCCACATAACCCAGAGCCATTAAAAGAACACCTATCAGAACTTCGTGACAAGGTAGTTATCGAAAAGGCGGATTTTGGAGTCGTTGTTGATCCTGATGTTGATCGATTAGCTTTTGTGGATGAAAATGGAGGTGTTTTTGGAGAGGAATATACTTTGGTTGCATGTTCGGATTATGTTTTATCAAAAACACCAGGAAATACCGTTTCCAATCTTTCTTCCTCACGTGCGCTGTCTGATATAACACTCAATAGAGGAGGGGAATACCATTCAAGTGGGGTAGGAGAAGTCAATGTTGTTGAGAAAATGAAAAAAGTAAATGCAATAATTGGGGGAGAGGGAAATGGTGGAATTATTTACCCTGAATTACACTATGGAAGGGATGCTCTTGTTGGAGTGGCCTTATTTTTAAGTCTATTAACTGAGAATTCTTTAAAGGTATCTGAACTAAGAAAAAATTATCCTAATTACGCCATGAGTAAGGCAAAAATATCCTTATCCGAGGGTATTAATGTTGAGCTAATTCTCGAGGAAATTGAGAAAAAGTACGCAGATCATAAACCCGTTACTATTGATGGCGTAAAAATAGAATTTGAGTCGTCATGGGTTCACCTTAGAAAGTCCAATACTGAACCCATCGTTAGGGTATATGCCGAAGCGGGAAGCGAAAAAGAATCCGAAGCTTTAGTGCAACGTTTTCTGAAAGAGTTGAAAGAAATAGTTTAGTCTTTTGGTGCCTTGTCAGCATGTTTAAATCGGTTATGAGTCCACAAGTACTGTACAGGATCACAATAAATATCTTTTTCTAACAATTTGGTAAAAGTGTCCGTAATCTCATTTGATCTAGTTTTTTTTGGTTGTTCACTTATCAATTCAAAACTAACCTCGTAATAACCTCTTTTTACACGGTTTATTTTGGCGTAAACAACACCGAAATCAAGTTCTTTAGCAATCAACTCTGCCCCAACAAAAACAGGGACTTTAACCCCCAAAAAGGGTCTCCAATAGGTTTTATACTTTGGACGAGGAGACTGATCACTAGCAAAACCATAAACACCTACAACGCCATTATTATGCATTTCTTTTATTTTTTGAACAGCTCCGTATCGAGAGAGTAATTTCCCCCGATGTTTTTTTCTTATATCAATGATCAACTTATTAAGATACTTATTCATAATAGGGGTATATATCCCATACCCATTAGACTCAGTGTGATAGCCAATTGACAACATCCATTCCCAACTAGAATAATGCCCACACATTATGATTGCACTACGATTTTCTTTTTCAAATTGGGTCAAAACATCCAGGTTTTTAAAAACCATACGTTTTTGCATCTCAACCGAACTCATTTTGAAAGACTTGAATGCCTCTAGACTTATATCACAAAAATGTTTGTAAAATTTTTTTTCAATATACCTAAGTTCATCTTTGTTTTTATCAGGAAATGCCCTTTTGAGGTTGGATCTCACTATTTTCTTTCGGTAGCCCAAAATGTTATGGATCAAAAACCTTAATATATCAGAAAAAATGTAAAGAAGGTTGAAAGGAACTGATGCAATCAAATAAATAATAGGATAAGCTAGAAAGTAAACAGCTCTTTGCAAGTCAATTTTTTTTTCAAAGATAGTATATTTGTTCTTGAAACGTTTCCTTAATGTCCAGACTTCCCTCCATAGTTTTTGCTCTTGTACTTATCAATATATTGGTTTCAGTGATTGGTTTTAAAAACCCATCTTTTTTCAATAAATATCAATTTCAAATATCCAAAATCAAGGCAGGCGAGCAGATACGAATGTGGACTTCAGGCTTTCTGCATGTTGATTTCAATCATTTGTTTATCAATATGCTATCTTTATATTTTTTTGCTGGATATGTAGTGAACAGTTTGGGAG
>CEOK01122377.1_pt1 | contig 15600 bp, 16 predicted proteins | sample 427001 | NCBI WGS metagenome assembly CEOK01 (sample SAMEA2591108, study PRJEB7988) | marine metagenome | isolation source: saline water (ENVO:00002010), including | reverse complement strand
TTTTTTTCTCTAAATTTTTTATATAAATCCCATCGCAACTATGTATAACATCATTTACTTCTTTTCCATATGCACCAATATTTTGGATTGGAGCACTACCAACATTTCCAGGTATTAAAGCTAAATTTTCAATACCCCCAAAGTTTTTATTTACACACCACCATACGAATTCATCCCAATTTACACCAGCACCAACTGAGATCAAGACTTCATCATCTTTTTCATGGCATATTTCTATTCCTTGGATTTGTATCTTAAATATTGGTACAGATATAAATTTACTTTTTAATAAAATATTGGTACCACCACCAAGAATTATTTTTTCTTGCTGTCTGATATTGTAATCAATTTTATAAAAATCTTTAATTGAGTTGATTATGAATAAATTAGATGAGTAGGATTCAACTCCAAAAGAATTTAGTTCTTTAAGTGAGTATTTCAAAGATTATATTTTTTTTTCATCATCATCTTCTTCTTCTTCTTCAAGTACTTCCCCTTTAATTCTTAAAACTACATTTGAATTAACTGCATTAGAACTAACACTGATAGCTTTAATGAAAACACCAATTCTTTTTGTATCATATTCTACCTCAATTTCGGCTGACTCACCAGGCTTAATTGGTTGTTCAGGCTTTTTAGGAACAGTACAGCCGCATGATGAAGATATTCTATTGAAAACCAATGGGGCTTCACCAATATTAGTGAATTTAAATGTTCTTTTACCATCTGAGTTATATTCAATTTCACCATAATCTATTAAATTTTCATCAAATTTTATTTCTGCTTTTTTTTCTTGACTTGTAGACAAAAAACATATAAAAAAAGTTATTATAGATAAAACCTTAAATTTCATATTGTTATAATTAATAATAAAAATAATTATTTAATATTCTTATACAAAAAAATAGGTTCTCTTTTAAATATCTATTGAGTTAGTTACTTTTGCTTAAAAGAGTACAATGATTACTGAAAAAGCTTATAAACCTAAATATGTTGAAGAGAAGTGGCTCGCTAAATGGAAGAAAAATAATAGATATTCTTCAAAACCTAATAATAAGAATCCATATACCATTGTAATCCCTCCTCCTAATGTAACTGGAATTTTACATATGGGTCATATGTTAAATAACACTATTCAAGATATTCTGATTAGAAAAGCCAGATTAGATGGATTAAATGCTTGTTGGGTTCCTGGAACAGATCATGCATCTATAGCTACTGAAGCTAAGGTTGTCAAAATGCTAAAGGAAAAAAATATAAATAAGCATGAAATATCAAGATCAGAATTTATAGATCATGCTTGGGAGTGGACTAATAAGCACGGTGGAATCATAATGGATCAGTTAAAAAGAATTGGGTGTTCATGTGATTGGAGTAGAACTAAATTCACTCTTGATGATGACTTATCAGAGTCTGTAATTGAAATGTTTATAAAGTTATTTAAAGATGGTTTAATTTACAGGGACAAAAGAATAGTTAATTGGGATCCTGAGGCAAAAACTACCCTTTCAAATGAGGAAGTGATTTATGTTGAAAAGGATGCAAAATTATTTTTTCTCAAGTATAAAATTCAAGATTCTGATGAATACATTAGTGTAGCTACTACTAGACCAGAAACAATATTTGGTGATACAGCAATAGCTATTAATCCAAATGATAAAAGATATAAAAAACTAAAAGGAAGTAAAGTAATTATTCCAATTGTAAATCGATTGATACCAATAGTTTTCGATGAAATGGTTGAAAAAGATTTTGGAACAGGATGCCTTAAAGTAACACCAGCACATAGTGAAAAAGATTTTTCAATTGGTATTAAACATAAACTTGAATCTATTGATATTTTTAACGATGATGCAACATTAAATAAAAACGGTCAACACTACAACGGATTAGATAGATTTTTAGCCAGAAAAAAAATAGTTGCCGAATTGGATGAAAATAAATTACTATTAGACATTAAAAAATATAAAAATAAAGTATCTTTTTCTGAAAGAACCTCATGTGTAGTTGAACCCAAACTATCAAGTCAATGGTTTCTTAAAATGGATTTATTATCAAAACCGGCTCTTGATGCTGTTATTAATGATGAAATCAAATTTTATCCAAAGAAATATGTAAATACATATAAACATTGGATGGAGAATATAAGAGATTGGAATATTTCAAGGCAATTATATTGGGGCCACAGAATGCCTGTTTATTATTGTAACAAGAATAAGTCAAAATTTGTTGTAGCAAAATCAAAAAATGAAGCTGTTAAAGAGTTTAAAAAAATAGATTCAAATATTGATACAAGAGAAATTTATCAAGAAAATGATGTGCTTGATACATGGTTTTCATCATGGTTATGGCCGATAAGTGTTTTCGACGGGGTTAGAAAACCTAAAAATAATGATGTCAATTATTATTACCCGACTTCAACAATTGTAACAGGTCCTGATATTATTTTTTTCTGGATTGCTAGAATGGTGATCGGTGGATTATATCTAAGGAACGAAAAACCTTTTGAAAATGTTTATTTTACAGGTATTGTTAGAGATAATAAAGGAAAAAAAATGTCAAAACAGTTAGGTAATTCACCTGATCCGATAGAATTAATTGAAAAATATGGTGCTGATAGTGTTAGGATAGGTCTACTTTTTTCTGCACCTGCTGGGAATGATTTGTTATTTGATGAATCATTATGTGTTCAGGGCAGAAATTTTACAAATAAATTATGGAACGCTTATAGATTATTTGAAAGTTTTAAAGTTACCAATAAACTTGGTCAAAAAGATAGTACAATTCAAGCTTTAAAATGGTTTGAATCAAAATATAACCTTAAAGTAAAGAAAATTAATAGATGTTTTAAAAATTTTAAAATATCTGAGGCTCTCATGATAATTTACAAGTTAGTTTGGGATGACTTTTGTTCAATTTTTCTTGAGATAGTTAAGCCAAAATTTGGTGATGAGCTTTCACAAGAATCCTCACTTATAATAAAATCATTTTTTAATAAAATTTTGGTTTTAATTCACCCTTTTATGCCTTTCATAAGCGAAGAGTTATTTGAAAAATTAAATATAAAAAAGGAAATAATTTCGGAGAATTTAATTTGGCCAAAATCAGGTCCTACAGATAATAGTTTTTTGCTAGACTTTGATGATCTTATTAAAGTTGTATCCAAAGTAAGAAATTTTAAAAAGCAGAAGAATATTGGTTTTAAAGATGAATTATCAATTTATCATCAGAATACAAATATAAATGAAAGTCTCTCATCAGTTTTTAAAAAACTTACAAACTGTAAATTGATTTTTTCAGAAGATCTAGATTCCAAAGATTTAAGTACCATTGTAGTAGGAAAATATAAATATATTTTAGACTTCAATCAGGAATCATCAGAAGATGATATTAAAGAACTTAGAAAAGCTTTGGATTATAATTTAGGTTTTAAAAATATAATTGAGAAAAAATTATCAAATTCTAAATTTGTTGAAAATGCACCTAAAAATGTTATCCAGGTTGAAAGAAATAAATTAGAAGATGTGTTGAAAAAAATTGAAATTATTAAACAAACAATCTCAAATAAAAATTAAGTTGCTATTATTGTTTCTCCTCCTCTAACTTTTTCATTTAATTCTACATTAATTTTACAATCAACTGGCAGAAAAATATCAACTCTTGAACCAAATTTTATAAATCCTGCATCTTCACCTTGAGTTACAATATCGTTAACCTTGGCATAATTAACAATCCTTCTAGCTAAAGCCCCTGCAATCTGTCGATATAAAACATTGCCAAAACTATCAGTTTCTAATACAATACTTGTTCTTTCATTTTTTTCGGAGGATTTTGGATGCCATGCAACTAAATATTCTCCTGGATGATATTTACTAAAAATCACTTTTCCGCAAATAGGATATCTTGTAACATGAACATCAATTGGTGACATAAAAATTGAAACTTGAATTCTTTCATCCTGAAAAAATTCCTTTTCATAAACTTTTTCAATAATCACGATTTTTCCATCAACAGGTGATAAGATATGACCTTTATTTATTTTAGTATTTCTGCTCGGATTTCTAAAAAATTGTAGAATTAATACTAAAATACTTATTGATAACAGCTGTATAAAAGTTACAATTAAACTTTCATCAAAAATATACTCAAGAAGGAGAATATCAATGATTGTTAAACTCAAAAAAAGTATAATTATTTTATGACCTTCCTTATGAAACATTTAAAAATTTAAAAAATTAAAAGAATATATAAGATATAAAAATGGAGCACTAAAAATAAGACTATCCAAACGGTCATAAATTCCACCATGACTTTTTAAAATTTTTCCACTATCCTTAATTCCTGATTGTCTTTTGAACTTTGATTCAATAAGATCTCCAATTGAACCTAAAAAAGCTGTAAAAAGCCCTATTAATGAAAGTTCTATTAAATTATTGTAATCCAACAACAAACCAAAAATCAATGAGATTATTAAAGCAAAAAATAAACTTGCTATTAATCCTTCAATAGTTTTTTTTGGAGAAATAGATTTCATTAGTTTCCTCTTGCCAAATTTAATTCCAAACAAATATCCAGCAGAGTCAGATGACCAAATAACCACTAGTAAAAAGAGTATTTTTAATGGGTTGTAATTATTTTGTGAAAAAGGTAATTGAAACAGAAAGTATAATGATAAGATTACATGAAACATTAATATTAGGAATAAAAACTTTTTTTTGAATTTAAAAGATTTATTTAGAATTAAATTAAAAAACAGATAAATATTTATCAGTAAAGAAATAGCTAACAAAATATTTGATAGTTTACTTTCTTGTTCTAAAAAAAAAATTAATATTAGGTATGTGGCTACTCCTATTAATGAATTATAAAAATTAAGCTTCGAAATTCTTACAAATTCTAAAATTACTAAACTAGTCAAAACAATTCCAAGTGCTAAAAAAACTTTATTGTCATAAAAAAGTGAAAATAAAAAAATTGATGAATAAATTAATGCAATAAAACTTCTGTTAACAAAATTTGTCATTTTATAAATCCTCAAGTAATATTAAATAAAGATTCTTTGAACTTGTACCATATGTGAGAAAATTTAATTTTTCATTCTCTTCGCAATTGAAGTTTTTTATAGATGTGATATTAGAGGGAAGATTATTCGAATATTTAATTCTTATTCCCTCAAGACCTTTGCTCACAGTTTCAGATAATTGACTAGTTTTTGCTAATACAATTATATTTATTGGAATGTCCTTTATTTTGTAAGATTTAATTTGATGAGCACTAACTAATATACTTCCATCCTTTGCTACAAGAAATTCACATCCAGTAATTAAAAGATTTGAATTCAAGTTTGTTTTATTAATATCAAAATTTATGTCATCAAAAAAATCATTAATTAGGTTTTTTTTAAAGCAGAGTATAGTTTTTTTATTCCAATTATTTTCATCTAAAATCTTGTGAAAAAATTCATTACATTCTTCACGTGAAGATGCATACAAAAACTTACCCCCATTTTCACTAAAGTTTTTAGTGAATCGTTCCTCAATATATTCATCTTTTTTAGGTAGGTATTTATAATCTAATTCTTCATCCTTTATTTCATCTTCATTTTTTTTGTTTCTAAAAAATGATTTAAAAAAGTTTTTCAATTGGATAGTTTTGTATAAATATAAATTATACATTCCAAAAAACAAGGTTGATTCGAAATATTACTTTTTTACTTTTAATTCTTGAAAGGGCCTTTCACCAAAAATTCTAATGAGATCTTCTTTAAAAATAACTTCTTTGTCTAATAAATAATCTGCAAGTTCAGTTAGCTTTTTTTTGTGCTTTTTTAGAAGTGTAATTGCTCTTTTAAATTGGGTTTCAACAATATTTGAAATTTCTTTGTCAATTATTTGAGCAGTGGTATCACTGTAAGGTTTAGTAAAATTATAATCATTCTGCCCGCTGGAATCATAATAAGTTAAATTTCCAATCTTGTCATTTAAACCATAAACAGTTACCATGGATCTGGCTTGTTTTGTAACTTTTTCTAGGTCGCTTAAAGCTCCAGTGGAAATTTTATCAAAAATAACTTTTTCTGCTGCACGACCTCCAAGAGCTGCACACATTTCATCGAGAATTTGATCAGTACTTACAATTTGTCTCTCTTCAGGTAAATACCAGGCAGCACCTAGGGATCTTCCTCTTGGAACAATTGTAACTTTAACTAATGGAGCAGCATGTTCCAACATCCAGCTAACAGTAGCATGTCCTGCTTCGTGAAATGCTATTGTCTTTTTCTCTTTAGGCGAAATAATCTTATTTTTCTTTTCTAAGCCCCCAATTATTCTGTCTACAGCATCTAGAAAATCCTGTCTTCCTACAGATTTTTTTGATTTTCTGGCGGCTATTAATGCTGCTTCGTTGCATACATTTGCTATATCTGCTCCTGAAAAACCTGGTGTTTGTTTCGCTAAAAATTCTACATCTAATCCTCTAGCTTTTTTAAGAGGATTAAGGTGAACTTCAAATATTTCTTTTCTCTCTCGAACGTCGGGTAGATCAACATAAATCTGTCTATCAAATCTTCCCGCTCTCATCAATGCTTTGTCCAAAACATCTGCTCGATTGGTTGCTGCCATAACAATTACATTAGTATTAGTTCCAAAACCATCCATTTCAGTAAGAAGTTGATTAAGAGTATTTTCCCTTTCATCATTTGAACCAGTAATATTACTTTTTCCTCGAGCTCTTCCAATCGCATCAATTTCGTCAATAAAAATTATTGAAGGAGATTTATCTTTAGCTTGTTTAAATAAATCTCTAACTCTAGAAGCACCAACACCAACAAACATTTCAACAAAGTCAGATCCGGAAAGCGAGAAAAATGGGACTTTGGCTTCACCAGCAACAGCTTTAGCTAGTAAGGTTTTTCCTGTGCCAGGTAAACCGACCAACAAAGCACCCTTAGGAATTTTACCACCAAGTTTTGTGTATTTTGTAGGGTTTTTTAAAAAATCAACTATTTCTTTGACTTCTTCTTTTGCACCTTCGAGACCTGCAACATCTTTAAAATTAACTTTTAAATCATTTTTTTCATCAAATAATTTAGCTTTTGATTTTCCAATACTGAATATTTGAGAACCACCACCTGCTCCACCACCAGACATTCTTCTCATAAAAAAAATCCAAAGCCCAACTAGAATAATTAATGGAAGAAACCCAATTATAACATCCAACCATTTACTTTCCACTGTCTTAAATTCATAATTGAAAAGTATTCCTTTAGACTCAGCATCCTCGAGTCTTCTTTGAAATAACTCTAAGTCACCAACTTCAAATGTATAATGAGGACCAATAATATTTCTTTGACCTAAGAAATTAGTTTTTGCAACATCTTTATGAACTTCATTTAGCAGTGCGTTATCAGTTAATGTAACTTCTGCTAAAGTTTTATTAACTATTGTAACTTTAGATACTTCACTTAAATTGAGGTACTTTTCAAAAGTTGAAATATTTATTTTTTTTATACTTTTAAAGTTATCACTATTCCCAACATATGTGAATATTATAAAAACAGATATGATTAATCCATACATCCAATACGATGTAATTTTAGGTTGATTTGTGTTTTTTTTCTTATTCATTTAAGTTATCTAATCTAATAATTTTTGCATCAGCCCACAACTCTTCAAGACTGTAAACCTTTCTATATTCTTTTTTAAAAATATGAACTACTACATCAAGATAGTCAAGTAAAACCCAGTTTTTATTTTCAAGTCCTTCAATTTGAAAAGGTTTTTCTTTAATATTCTTACTCAAAGTTTTTTTAACAGAATTTGAAATTGCATTAACTTGAGTACTTGATTTACAGTCACATATAACAAAGTATTTACAAACTATATTTTCTAGCTCAGTAAAGTCTATTACACAAATATTTTCACCTTTAACATTTTCAATACCTTTGATAATATTTGAAACAGTAATATCTGTACTTTGCATCAAATTTAATTACAAATGAAATTAATCAAACTTAATGCCATCGATTCCACAAATGAATATATAAAAAAAAATAAAGATGTTTTTTGTCAAAATGAATTGTGTGTATTAACTTTTAATCAAACGGACGGTAATGGTCAAAGGGGTAATAAATGGTTTTCCGAACCTCAAAAAAATATATGTATATCTTTCTTTTTTAGAGACTTAAACATTAAGCTTAACGACCAATTCAAGTTAAATATGTTAGTAAGTTTAAAAATAGTCAACATATTTAAAAAATTTAAGATTAATAATTTGAAAATTAAATGGCCAAACGACATTTTGGCAGATAAAAAAAAAATATCTGGTATTTTAACTGAATTTTATCTAAAAAACAATAAAGTTAGAGATGTTATAATTGGATTTGGAATAAATATTAATCAATATGATTTTGGAGATTTGAAAAATGCGACATCATTTTTTCTTCAAAAAAAAGTTCATGGAGATTTAAATTTAATTTCTAATGCTATAATTGATGATTTTTCTGACTTTAAAAATGAAATTTTAAATTATAAAAAATCTGAACTAAAGTGTGAGTATTTAAAATTACTACATGGCTTAAATAAACTAATTAAATTTAAAATTAACGGAAATGTTCAAACTGCTGAAATTGTTGATATCAAAGAAACAGGTGAATTAGTTTTAGAAATTGAAGGAATAAAAAAAGAATTTAGAAATCAGGAAATAGTTTATATTAATTGAATTCAATATTATCTAGTTTTGAAATTATTTCTTGAGAAAATTCGTTTAAAGGATTTTTTACCATCATTTCAATCATGGATGAAAAATTTCCAAAAAAATCCATCTTAATTTTGGATTTTGAAATATCAATTTTTTCCACAAAAAATTCAAAAAAAAAGTCCATTCTTGGGTTAGATGAAACAAGCTTAACTTTTTCTTCACTATCAAATAATTCAAGTTTTAAGTTTATTGTTGGCAAACTTCCAATCTTTGCACTAAATGTTTGCTTGTTAATAATAGTAAAATCCTTAATATCATTGCCTAGTATTTTTTCAAAATTATAAACATTTGAAATGAAACTATAAATTTTTTTTGATGTAAAATTTAATGTATTTGTTTCTTTTGTTAATTTCATTTTAAAATTTCCATTTCTTAGGATCTTTATTCCATCTAAAAAGTATATTTATCTCCTTTTCATCAATTTTCTTCATATTTACAGCTTCTTTAATTAAGTAATCATAAGAACTCAATGAGTAATTAATAATTTTTTCATTTTTAAAATTATTTACAGCTTCATCAAACCCATATGTAAAGATACTAACTAGACCAGTTAGTTCTAATTGGTTATCAATAACAGAATTACATGCTTTTAAACTACTCATTCCAGTACTAATTAAGTCTTCTACAACTAAAACTTTTTGCCCCTCAATAAAACCACCTTCTATACTGTTCTTTCTTCCGTGTTGTTTTTTGCTTGATCTAACGTAAATGAATGGTTTGTTAAGCTGTAGAGCAACCATCATACCTATGCCAATCGCACCAGTCGCTACACCTGCAATAACTTCAGTTTCTTTAAACTTTTTATTTATTAAAATACAAAGTTCATTGCAGATATATTCTCTAGTTTCAATATCTGATAGAATCAATCGATTATCACAATAAATAGGAGACTTTATTCCAGATGCCCATGTAAATGGATTTTTTGGATTCAATTTTATTGCATTAATTTGTAGAAGTCTATTTGAGGTTTCAGTAGCTGTTTGATCATTTAAAATCACATCACAAATGTATAAAGTTTTTGTCAATCGTCTTTCAATTATTTTAACATCAAAAATCAAGCATTTAATTTTTGAAAATGCATTTTTAATTTCTAGTTTAAATATTGATGAGATTTTAAAAAAAACTAGAAAGCATAAAAAAATCTATCTTTTTTATCCAAAAAAAAGAGAATTGTTAAGTCAGTTTAAGAAAAAAATTAAAACAATCAACGCTGCTGGGGGAATTGTTATTAATAAAAATAATGAGATATTATTTATATTTAGGAGAGGAAAATGGGATTTACCAAAAGGCAAAGCAGATATTGGTGAAACAGATAAACAAACTGCTCTTAGAGAGGTTATTGAAGAAACAGGAGTTAAAAAATTGGCAATAAAAAAATTTTTTAAAACCACATTTCATTTAGTTCGAAATAATGGAAAGTATTTTTTAAAAGAAACAACATGGTTCCTGATGTATTCAAATTATAAAGGCAAATTACATCCTCAACTTGAGGAAGGAATCAAATCTGTTAAATGGAAAAATATTAAAAAAATAAAACAGATTAAAGAGAAAACATTTAAAAATATTTCAATTATTTTAAATGATTTTTTAAAAGAATTTCATAAATAGTTTTAGGAACTAAATTTTTAAAATTTCCATTGTTAAGAATTAATTCTCTAACAATTGAACTGCTTATAAAAGAAGTTTTAGCAGATGTAAGTAAAAAAATTGTTTCAATCTTAGATAGCATTCTGTTTGTTCTTGCAATAGCTTTTTCAAACTCAAAATCTCCTGTATTTCTGACTCCTCTAACAATAAAGTTTGCGCTTTCATCATTACAAAAATCAATTGTTAATCCATTATAACTTTTAACAGAAACTTTTTTATTCCCATCTATAACACTCTTTATCTGTTCGATTCTTTCATTCACATTAAACATTGTTTTTTTATTACCATTTAATCCAATCCCAATAACTACTTCATCAAAAATTGTTATACTTCTTTTTAAAATATCATGGTGCCCTTTTGTGAATGGATCAAAAGTTCCTGGAAATATGGCTTTTCTCATTGAAGTAAATTTAAATTATTTTATAGAATTTTCTATTATATCAGTAAATAGATCTTTTAAATTAAAATTATTTAATACAACTTGTTTTGGAAAAATACTTTGATCAGTCATGCCTGGAATAGTATTGATTTCAAGAAAGAATGGTGTATTTTTTTCAACTATAAAATCTATTCTTGAGAACCCTGGAATTTTTAAAATTCCACAAATTTTTTCAGCGTTATTTTTTAAAAGCCTTTCCAATTTAGTATCAATTTTTGCTGGTGTAAAATCTTTATGTTTTCCCTCATATTTAGCCTGATAATCAAAAAAATCATTTTCAGAAATTAACTCTGTCACACCTAATGACTTAACTCTATTAATATTGTTAATAATACCAACCGAAAATTCTCTTCCTTTTATATATCTTTCTATTATTATTTCATTATCAATTTTAAAAATATCTTGAATATATTTTATAATTTCATCTTTATTATATGCCTTGTATACGCCAAAGCTACTTCCTGATTTATTAGCTTTAACAAACATTGGAAAATTTAAATCATTTATAATATTTTTTAAATCATAATTTTCATCTCTTTTCAGTAAGTAAGATTTTGCTGTTTTGATTGAAAAATTAGAAAGATAATTTATACACTTTTTTTTATTAAATGTAAGTTTTGCAATTTCAGAGCTTGGACCAGTAAATTTTATTTTTAAATTTTCAAAATATTTTTGAATAACTCCATTTTCGCCTGGGTCACCGTGTATCATATTAAAAACTAAATCAAAATTTACAATGCTATTGTTAATAAAAACAGTAAAATTATCTTTATTTATATTGTACTCATTGTTTAAATGATCAATATGAACCCATTTAGTTTCATCTATAACTACTTTGAAAATATTATATCGACTCTTATCAATTTTTTTTATAACATTATCACCACTTTTAATTGATATATCATATTCAAGAGAATATCCACCCATAATAACAGCGATATTTTTTTTCATGAATTTTAATTATTTCGGAAACTAAAGATACTTATTTATCTATATTTGTTAATACAGTTTTAAAATGAAATTCTTTTACAGTAGAGCTTTTATTAAGCAAATTTTTTTGGCTACAATAATCTTTGCAGTAATAGTTTTGTTTTCAATCATTTTTTTATTTTTCTATACTAATCAAACTAGTAAAGTTCTAGTCCCTAATTTAATTGGTTACAGCATGGATGATGTTGATCAAATCATCAAAAAAAATAAACTTAGGTACGAAGTTATTGATTCATCTTTTTTTGATCCAGATTTTGAAAAAAAAACTGTAATTGAACAAATACCGCAGCATTCTCTAAGTGTAAAAAAAAATAGAAAAATATATTTAACAATTAATCCATCTAGTTATGGAAATGTTGTTCTCCCAAATTTAATTCAACTAACAAAGAGAAATGCTGAATCAACTCTGTCAGCACTCGAATTAGAAATTGGCGAAATTTCGTACGAAGATAATATTGGTAAAGACATGGTGCTTAAAGTTTTATATATGGATTCAGAAATTAATGAGGGATATATTATTCCAAAAAAATCAAAGATTGATTTTGTATTAGGTAATGGAGTAAAAAAATAAAAATTGCAAGATTTTGAACTAAATGATGAGCTTTATGAACACTTTTCTTTTAATGTGGATAAGGGACAGGAGCCATTAAGAATTGATAAATTCTTAATGAATAGAATTGAAAACGCTTCTAGAAATAAAATTCAATTAGCTGCAAAAAACGGATCCATCAAAGTAAATAATATTTCGGTAAAACAAAATTATAGGGTTAAACCAAGAGACGAAATAAAAGTAATGTTTTCTTATCCACCTTTCGAAAATCTTTTAAAACCTGAAAAAATTAATTTTCAAATTATTTATGAAGATAGAGATCTTTTAGTTGTAAATAAACCTCCAAATTTAGTTGTTCATCCTGGTCATGGAAATTATTCAGGAACTTTGTTAAATGGTATCCTACACCATGTTAAAGATTTACCTGAAAATAATAGTGGAAGGCCTGGATTAGTACATAGAATTGATAAAGATACAAGTGGCTTATTGGTAGTTGCAAAGTCTGAAATTGCGATGAGAAATTTGTCTGAACAGTTCTTTTTAAAACAAACTAAAAGAAATTATATTGCCCTGGTTTGGGGAAGTTTTAATGATAAATCTGGTACTATAAATAATTATATTGGAAGAGATAAGAAAAACAGAATGATAATGTCCATTAGCGATGATAAAGATTTCGGTAAAAATGCAATAACACATTATAAAGTTTTAGAAAATTTTAATTACGTTAGTTTAATTGAATGTAGGTTAGAAACAGGCAGAACTCATCAGATCAGAGCACACATGAAATATCTTGGGAATCCAATTTTTAACGATGAAAGATACGGCGGAAATAAAATTGTAAAAGGAACAATTTTCACAAAGTATAAACAGTTTGTAGAAAATTGTTTTAAATTATTACCAAGACAAGCATTACATGCTAAAAGTATTGGGTTTAATCACCCTAGATCAAACAAAATAATGAGTTTTGAAAGTGAATTGCCAAATGATATACAATTGTGTTTGGAAAAATGGAAAAATTATTCAAAAAATAATTAATTTTAGGTATGAAAATTTTAATATCGCCTGCTAAGTCTCTTGATTTTAAAAGTGAAATAGGTAGCTTTAAATGTACACAACCAAAATTTTTAGATAAAACTCTACTAATTAACAGTTCCCTCAAAGAAAAAACACCAAATGATTTAAAAAAAATACAGAATATTTCAGAAAAACTAGCTGATTTGAATTGGACTAGAAATAATGATTTCAATTTATCTCATAATTATAAAAATTCTAGACCAGCATTATTTGCTTTTAATGGAGATGTTTATGACGGAATTGATGCTAAATCACTTTCTTCTGACAATGTTAATAACTTACAGAACCAGCTTAGAATTTTATCTGGCTTATATGGTATTCTTAAACCATTAGATCTTATTCAACCATACAGGCTTGAAATGGGTACAAAATTATCTTTAAATGGATCAAAAAATCTTTATGAGTTTTGGAGAGACATAATTACAAAGGAACTTCTTAATGAAACCAAGAACGATTCATTAATAATTAATCTTGCCAGTAACGAATATTTCAATGTATTGAACAAAAATGCTATTGAATCAAGAATAATTACACCAGTTTTTAAAGATTTTAAAAATGGTAATTATAAAATTATCTCTTTCTATGCAAAAAAAGCCAGAGGACTAATGGTAAGATATATTGTCGATAATAAAGTTGAAAGTATTGACAACTTATTATCATTTAATTCATCAGGTTACACTTACAGTGAAAATCTTACAGATGACAAAAACAGGCCTGTATTCATCAGATAAAGTAACTTAATTTTTGCAATCAAGCAATTAATATTTTACAATAACTTATTGAATCTAAAGTATTTTACTTAAATACTAAATTCTACAATAATTCAATTTTAATATATCAAAAAATAATAAAATGTAATTTTTCATTACATAAATTATGTAGTTCATAATATTTATCACAAATTGAGCTCTCTATTAATTTTCCAGAGATTGAATTAATAACTTATAATGTAAATTTATGAAGTTAGTTCAAAATTATAGTCAATATCCTGAAATGTTCGATGAAATGTTTGATAAAAAGGGTATCACGAGGGATATTTATAAAAATTTTGAAAAATTCCTAAATAGATCTTCAGTAAAAAACCTTAACAATATGAAAGAGTTTGCACAACAATTTTTCATGAATCAAGGAGTTACCTTTACTGTTTATGATAATGATGAGGGTGTTGAGAAAATTTTTCCTTTTGATATAATCCCAAGAATAATTTCATATTCTGACTGGAAAATTATTGAAAGTGGAATAAAGCAAAGAATAACAGCCTTAAACTTATTTATCAAGGATATTTATCATGAACAATTTATATTAAATGATAATATCATTCCTGCAGAATTAATAATATCTAATCCAAATTATCTTCGAGAAATGAGAAATATCAATGTTCCCAATGATATTTACACACATATCTCAGGTATAGATTTAATTAGAAATGAGGATGGTAAGTTTTTTGTTTTAGAGGATAATTTAAGAACACCATCAGGCGTAAGTTATATGTTGGAAAACCGTGAAATTACAAGAAGATTATACCCTGAAATGATTCCACAGGAAAAAGTTCAATCGATTAGTGATTATCCAAACTTGTTGTATAATAAGTTAAAATCATTATCAAATAAAAAAAATCCTGTAGTAGTTATGCTAACTCCCGGTTTGTATAATTCTGCTTATTACGAACATACTGCATTAGCTAGATTGATGGGAGTAGAGCTTGTTGAAGGCAGTGATTTAGTAGTTGATAACCATTATGTTTTTATGAAAACAGCTGGTGGTCTGAAAACTGTTGATGTTATTTACAGACGAATTGATGATGATTTTTTAGATCCATTAAATTTTAAAGTTGATAGTGTTCTTGGTGTAGCAGGAATAATGGATTCATTCAGGCAAGGTAATGTTATACTTATCAATTGCCCAGGTGCAGGAATAGCTGATGACAAGGCTATTTATACATACGTTCCTGACATGATATCATATTATTTGAATGAAGAACCAATTCTTGAAAATATTAAGACTTATAAACTCACAAATAAAGATGAAAAAGAATATGTTTTAAAAAATATTGACAAGCTAGTTTTAAAAAGAACTGATGGTAGTGGAGGATATGGAATGCTCATGGGAAAATCAGCAACTCAAGATGAAATTGATAAATATA
>CEOK01178649.1_pt1 | contig 15629 bp, 16 predicted proteins | sample 427001 | NCBI WGS metagenome assembly CEOK01 (sample SAMEA2591108, study PRJEB7988) | marine metagenome | isolation source: saline water (ENVO:00002010), including | reverse complement strand
AAAACAGATTTGCGTATCGCACAATTCATTCCGACTTTTGATTTCTGGAAGCAAAGTGTCTCATTTGTTGGGCGATTGGGTGCGATTATGCCACTTGGGGACGATGAGAATGCACCTTTTTATGACCGCTTTTATTTGGGTGGGCCAGAAACTTTGAGAGGTTATGATTACCGAGATGTCGGTCCTCGATCAAGTGATGGTGAATTGGAGAGTGATGAAAGTGCTGGGGGTCATACCTATGGGCTTTTTTCTGCTGAATATCTTTTTCATGTTGCAGATTCTTTAGGTTTTGTCGCTTTTTATGATGGTGGTTTTGTTAATGAAGAGGAGGGTGATTTTTCTCTAGATTTATATGCCGACAACATTGGGTTCGGTGTCCGTTTTTTAATGCTTGGTTCTCCTTTAAAACTTGATTATGGCGTGCCAATCACTACACCTGATGGAGTTGCTAGCGACCCTCAATTCAATTTTTCGTTTGGCAGCCGCTATTAATTAGTATAATTTAAAATTATGAAACAGTTATTTATAGTCTTATTATCGATCTTCGGTTTAGTATCCTCAGTGATTGCAGCAAAAGTTGTCACTGTAGATGTTGAGAAAGTTTTAAACGAATACGTTGCTTTTAACCAAGCAATGGATAAAGTTCGCAACTCAGTTGCTCCAATCGAAGAAGAAATTCAAAAGATGCAGGAAGAGATAACTACTATCATTGCTGATGCAAGAGAAGCAGATGCAACTTCTAATAATCTTGCTTTAGATGAGGATGCTAGAGATGAAGCTCGTTCAAAGCTTGTTCAATTGCAGTCACAGTTGCAAAACAAACAGGCTCAACTGCAACAGTTTTCCATTCAAGTTCAACAGTTAGCACAACAAGGACAAGAAGCGGAGTTAACTCCTTTGCAAGATAAAGCATTAGCTGCCGTTAAGAAAATTGCCAAAGAGGAAGATATCGATGTCGTTATTGCTACAGGTAATGTGATCTACTCTAAAGATGATTTAGATATTTCGGATAAAGTTATTTCAGAACTCAATAAATAAGCCTTTAGTTTTAGTATATAGGAGCGATGGATCATTCCTTTAAATTGGAATATATTTTAGATCTCATTGGTGCTAATTATACTTTAAAAGGAGACTACTCTGGAGAAATTTCTGGGATCGCCTCTTTAGCAGAAGCTAGAGAAGGCGATCTTTCTTTTTATAATAATCAAAAATATTTGGAGGCATTTAAAGAATCATCGGCTTCAGTGTATTTAGTACCTAAGTCTATGGATCTTGAGATTCCTGGTGAAAAATGTCTAATTTTTGTTGAAGATCCGTCCTATGAGTTGGCTAAAATTTGTCGGAAAATTGAATTATCACTCATTGAGGTTCCTGCAAAAGGGATTCACCCGAGTGCGGTAGTTCATCCAAGTGCTCAAATTTCTGAGAATGCTTCTATTGGTCCACTTTGCTGCATCGAAGCGAATGCAGTTGTTGAAGATGTGGTTCTAATGAGTCATGTGAGTGTTGGTCAAAATGCAAAAGTTTCGAGTGGTTCCATCCTTTTCTCTCATGTGTCTATTGGTTCTTACTCTGTAATTGGAAAAAGGAATCGTTTGCACTCGGGAAGTGTGATTGGAGCTGATGGCTATGGGTATGTTCAGATTGATGGTAAGAGTGAGCGTATCCCTCAGATTGGTTTTGTCGAAACGGAAGCGGATGTTGATATTGGTGCAAACACAACAATTGATCGTGCTCGTATTGGTAAAACAGTGATTGGTGAAGGCACAAAAATTGATAACCTCGTTCAAATCGGTCATAATGTGAAGATAGGTAAGAATTGCCTTCTAGTAAGCCAAGTGGGAATTGCGGGCAGTACAGTGATTGAGGATAATGTTATATTTGCTGGCAAGAGTGGTGCAGCGGGGCATCTGAAAATAGGTGCTAATTCTGTCATTGGAGGGATGGGTCTAGTGATTAATTCATTAGAGCCGAATAGCTCAGTGATTGGGTATCCTGCAATTAAAAATAACTTGTATTGGAGGTTGCAGTCTTTAAACAGGAAGCTTCCTGAGTTATTTAAGCGTTTTAAGGATTTACAAGCGTCCCAGTGAAATTTTAAATAATCGAATCTATTAGGAAATGAGTAATCCATTTAAAATATTCTGTGGGAATTCAAACCCTCAGCTCGCAAAAGAAATTTGTGGCTATTTGGGCGTTCCATTAGGGTCTGCGACTGTCAATAGCTTTCCAGACGGGGAGAGTTTTGTTCGAATTGAAGAGAATATACGAGGGATGGATGTCTTTATCATCCAATCAACGTCTAATCCAGCTAATCAAAATCTAATGGAATTATTCATTATGATTGATGCTGCTAAAAGAGCATCTGCGAGCCGTATTACGGCCGTCATACCTTTTTATGGCTATGCTCGACAAGACAGAAAAGACCAACCTAGAGTTCCAATCACTTCAAAACTCGTTGCAAACTTATTGGTTTCAGCAGGTGCATCTAGAGTGCTAACGGTGGATCTGCACGCTCAACAAATACAAGGGTTTTTTGATATACCTGTGGATCATTTATACGCATCACCGGTGATGTTGGATTACTTAAAGGAGATCGAACGAGAAAAGCTTACGCTCTTTTCTCCAGATGTTGGAGGAATGAAAATGGCTGCAGCTTATGCAAATTTTCTTAAAGTTCCCTTAGGGTTCATTGCGAAAAGAAGAACGGATGCAGAAACAGTGGAAGCTATTTCATTAGTTGGAGACACGGAAGGTAGGGATATTTTAATTGTTGACGATATGACAGAAACGGCTGGAACGCTGTGTGCGGCCGCAGAGATTTTAAAAAGAAATGGAGCAAGAAAAGTTATGGCTGCAGTGAGTCATGGCGTTTTAAATGAAAAAGGGTATGATCGTCTTGCAGAAGGCATGATTGATGAGTTGATTACGACTAATACAACGCCAGTACAGAAAAAAGATGGAATACCAATCACAGTTTTAAGCGTTTCTCAATTACTAGGTGAGGCCATAAAAAGAATACATATAAATGAAAGTGTTACTGGATTATTTGAAATAAAAGGCTTTTAATTTTTTTCTAACTTATTAGTTAAATAAAAATACTAAAACCTTAATTCATATGAACTTTATAATTCGTTTTTTTTCTATTTTTTCACTATTGATAGCCCTCTTTTTCTCTGCTTGTGCAGGAGAAAATGAACAGACCGTTAAAGCAGTAGAAAAACTTCTCATTAAGGAGAAGATCGTAGAAACTGTGTCTAGCAGTGAGGGAGGTATGACCGTTTCTTATGCGGATGTTCTTGATTTAGCGACGCCATCGGTAGTAGCCGTTTATACTTCTAAGTATCAGAGAGTACAATCGTCACGAATGCCCAATGGTATTCCAGACATTTTTCGCCAGTTTGGATTTCCTGTGCCAGAAATATACGGTGAACCAAATGCTGAACCAGAGGAAGAAAAGGAGCAACTTAAGCCTTATGGTGCTGGTTCTGGAGTTGTCATGACGGAAGATGGATACATCGTTACTAATCATCATGTGGTGCACGATCAACGGAGCGAGGTGGTTGATGAGATCCGTGTGCGTTTTCATGATGGGAGTGAATTTAAGGCTGAATTAATTGGCTCAGATAAGAAAACCGATGTGGCGGTCTTAAAGATTGATGTAGAAGATACTATTATTCCTATCAGCGTTGCTGATAGTGAGTTGATTCGGGTCGGGGATGTGGTCTTTGCTATTGGAAATCCTCTTGAAGTTGGAATCACTGCGACTCAGGGTATTGTTTCTGCTACAGGTAGGCATTCACTTGGTATTTTAGGTCAGGGTGCTTATGAAAATTTCATTCAAACAGATGCATCGATTAATTATGGCAATTCAGGTGGTGCATTAATTGATGCCTATGGTCGTTTAATTGGTATTAATACAGCTATTTTTTCACGAACTGGAGGTAGTATTGGTATCGGCTTTGCCATCCCTGTTAATCTAGTGCTCGATGTGATGAAAAAATTGGTAGAGACGGGCCAAGTACCTCGCGGTTTATTAGGAGTCTTTCCTAAAAATATTAGCCCTGATTTAGCTGAAGCCTTTAATCTTGATTCTTTAGAGGGTGCATTAGTTGATGAAGTACAGGAAGATTCTCCTGCCGATAAAGCCGGAATTTTGCACGGAGACATTATTCTTAAAGTAGGGAATAATCCTATTAAGACGGCACAAGAGTTAAGGCTCAAAATAGCACAAATGTCACCAGGTGATGAAGTCTTAGTGCAGTTGATTCGTTATGGAGACCTTATTGAACTATCAGTTATATTAGGGAGTGTTGATGCAGATTTAGCTGAATCAAAAAGCGAAACAATACTTGATGGAGTCACTTTACAGAGCTTAAATTCAGATTTAAGAGAATCGCTTTCTGTGCCTGAATCAATAAGTGGTGTTGTCGTCCTAAATGTGGATTATGATTCGCCCTATGCTCGTACCTTAGCTCCAAATGCTATCATTCTCGAGGTCAATGGTCAGTCCGTTGGAAAACCTATGGATATAAAAGAGAACTTAGTCGAAGGGAAAGCGAATCGCCTATATGTGTGGAGAAATGGACGAATCGGTTATATCGTCGTTAAATTTTAAGTGGTCTTAGTTGCTAAATGGCACCTACTTTTCTCCAAAGGGTGTCGATCAATTTTGGGTCGACGCCTGTTTTGGTTTCAGCAGTGCCAATTGTGCTTAGAATAATATAGCGAATGCCACTCGCTCGATTTTTCTTATCTCTTGAAATGGCTTGATTCAGCAATTGAATGGAGAGTGGCTTTTTTAAATGAGTCGGAAGGGCATTTTTCGTTAACAGCTCTGTTATCAATTGGGTTTCTTTTTCGGTAAAGTTTTCGTTTATTGCTTCAGATAGTAAACTAGCAAGATGCATCCCTATGGCAATGGCTTCACCATGTAAATAGTCTCCGTAACCTGAGACATTTTCAATTGCATGACCAAAAGTGTGTCCAAGATTTAAAAGCGCTCTTCCTCCAGATTTAGCGGTTTCTTTTTCATCACTAGCAACTACATTCGCTTTGATACTACAACAGGTTCTAATGATTTTTAATAATGCGTCTGTGTTTTTATCAATAGGAGAGAGTTCCATTAGTTGCTGGAATAGTTTTTTGTCTGCAATGAGGCCATATTTTATGATTTCGGCTAAACCAGAAGCAAATTCTTTTTTTGAAAGGCTTTCTAAAAATACAGGATCAATGAATACAGATTTGGGTTGCCAAAAGGCACCCAATAAATTTTTGCCTTCGGGAAGATTGATGCCTGTTTTTCCTCCTACGGAGCTATCGACCATTGCAAGTAAAGTCGTTGGTATTTGGTAGAAATCGATACCTCGTAGATAGGAGGCTGCAACAAAACCAACAAGATCACCAATAACGCCACCACCTAAGGCAAATAATATAGAATCACGATTTGCTTTTTGTTTGGCTAAAAAACTTAAAGTTTCGCTGTAGGATTGAATGGATTTAGTGGATTCGCCTGAAGGTAGAAATAGTCTTTTAGAAGGATCGATCTCTAATGCTTCTATGAACTCAGCATGATGCGTTTTTAAGTTTTCATCTGAAATTAGAAAGCATGTTTTATTATTAGAGTGGTGCTTTTTTATTTCAGACTGTAGTGCATGATTCGCCTCATCAAAATAGATGGGGTAAGCTCTATCATTTAATTCAACTGTAAGTCGATCCGTCATTGTTATGAATTCTTAAATAATGCATCAATATATTGATGAATCGAGAACGAATGTAAATCTTCGGGTTTTTCTCCTGTTCCTACGAAATAAATGGGTATTTTTAGGGCATCATAGATGCCAACTAGTGAGCCGCCTCTGCTTGTTCCATCAAGTTTAGTGACAATGAGTCCATTCAGCGGAACTACAGAATGAAAAGCTTTAGCTTGATCAATAGAATTACTGCCAATACTTCCATCAATAACCAACCAATGGTCTAGCTCAAGGTTAGGTTCTTGTTTTTTTAATACCCGATTTAGTTTTTCTAATTCGTGCATTAAATTTTTCTTCGTGTGTAAGCGTCCAGCTGTGTCTATGATCAAAAGATCATGGTTCCTGTTTTTTGCGGCTAATAAACTGTCGTAGGCAACCGCGGCAGAATCCGCTCCATGATGACTTGAAATAATTTCTATATTGAGCGATTCAGCCCAAGATTTTATTTGCTCATTTGCCGCAGCTCTAAAGGTATCGCAAGCACTGAGTAAGACAGAACCACCTAATTCTTTTACTTTATGTGCTAGTTTTGCAGCCGTTGTTGTTTTCCCAGCTCCATTAACCCCTATTAATATAACTATTTTCGGTTTATCTTGGAAGGGTAATTTAAAGGGTGCCTCGGAGCCTTTAAGTTTTTCAGCAATGACTTCACGGGCGATGGATTCTGGATGGATTGCCTCAATGGATTTGCTTTTTGAATAACGTTCTTTAATCTCTTGAATGATTAATTCAACGACCTCAGTGCCAAAATCTGAAGTGTATAAGAGTGCTTCTAATTCTTCTATAGAAGCCTCATCTAATTGATTAGATTTAAAGATTGCGTTTACACTGTTAGCAAATGTCTTAAATGCTCCTAACATATCGACTAATCCTTTGCTTTTCTTAAGGGTCGTTGAATCTTACTTTTAATTTGATCTAGTATTCCATTAATAAACCTTTTGGAATCATCGTTGGAAAATAGTTTACCAAGATCAATGGCCTCATTAATGGATACAATAGGCGGAATGTCTTCTCTGAAAGAGAGCTCATAAATAGCCAGCCTCAGTATTGAGAGGTCGACTTTTGCGATGCGTTCAAAGGTCCAATTTTGAGCATATTTTGTAATTTCTTGATCAATGAAAGAGATGTTCTCAAGTGTTCCATGAATTAAAGATTCGGCAAATTGGTAATAGTCTCTTTCTTCGTCTTGAGATTCAATGAATACCCGCAATGCATCCAATAACTGTTCAGGCTTATTCAGTTCCCATTGATATAAAAACTGTACAGTTGCCATTCGATTGGCTCTTCTTGGTGAAAGCTTTTTTATTTCTCCTTCTGATTCCATATATGTGTTAATTGTGCCATTTCTATGGCAGCTTGTGCAAATTCTTTTCCTCGATTTATTTTAAGCCCACAGCGCTCTTCCGCTTCTTTAATTGAGTTCGTCACAATAATCCCATTGATAATCGGTAGATTTTTATCAATACTTACCTGGTTTAACGCATCGGCTGTTGAGTGAGCAATCACATTATGATGGTTGGTATCTCCTGCAATGACCACTCCCAGTACGATGATTGCATTAGGTAAAATTGTTTTTTGAATGAGTGCTGCGGCGTATGGTAGTTCAGCTGAACCAGGTACACGATCAATGGCTATTTTTGCAACACCTCTATCTTTTAATTCAGTTACTACACTATCTAATAATGAGTTTATTTGAAGGCTATTATAGCGTGCTGCTATAACAGCAATTGACAGGTCTTCTAACTGACCTAAATCTTTTTCTTTTGGAGCATCCGTACTCATAGCTTATTAATAAGTACGGAACTCAATGATCTTGCAAGGGTGAAGCCTTTTATTTTTTATCTGAATTGCTGTATATTTTTAGATCCGTGTTTACGTTACTTAAAAAATCAAACAATGCTCGCCTTGGAATCTTAGAAACCTTGCATGGTGAGATACGGACGCCTATTTTCATGCCTGTAGGCACTCAAGCAACGGTTAAGGCTTTAACGCCCGACCATTTGAAAGGTATTGGAACGCAAATTCTGTTAGGCAATACCTATCATTTGAATTTGAGACCTGGTTCAGAATTGGTTCAAAAACTAGGAGGTCTGCATAAATTTATGAATTGGGATCAACCTATTTTGACAGATAGTGGTGGATTTCAAGTATTTAGCTTATCTGAACTGAGGAAAATTACCGAAGAGGGTATTCATTTTAAATCCCATTTAGATGGTAAAAAACTTTTTCTGAGTCCGCAGTCTTGTTACCAAATTCAGGAGCAGCTAGACACAGATATTGCCATGGTTTTAGATGAATGTCCGCCCTTTCCTTGTGAGAAAACTGCTTGTGCTAAAGCAGTTGAGCGAAGTATTCGTTGGGCCAACGAGTTTTTACACTATGCATCAGAGGGAGGTTTTTTATCAAAAGGACATCAGGTGTTTTCAATTATTCAGGGTTCAAACTTTGAAGATTTAAGGGTGCATTGTAGTCAGGCTCTGGCTGATATGCCATTTTCAGGTTTTGCGGTTGGTGGAGTGAGTGTTGGAGAGCCTGAGGAGGAAATGCTTAAGCAGGTTGCTTATTGTATGCCTCATATGCCCGAGACGAAGCCACGCTATGTGATGGGTGTGGGTACGCCTGTTCAATTATTGAAGATGATACAATTAGGGGCAGATATGTTTGATTGTGTTATGCCAACTCGATTAGCTCGTCATGCGAATGTGTTCACTCCGGATGGCTTAATTAATTTAAAAAATGAGCGATTTAAGGAAGACACTCGTCCCATTATGGAAGCAAACAATTATACCTGTAATAATTTTTCTAGAGCTTATTTAAGACATTTAATTATGGCGAATGAGATGCTCGCCGCTACGCTACTATCTATCCACAATGTGCATTTCTTTCTCGATCTTATGGAACAAGCTCGTTCACACATTGCGCAAGGTGATTTTGATCAATGGAGCCAGGCATGGATTATGCGATACAACGGAACTTAAATTCTTAGCGATTGAGTAATGAGATGAATTCTTGATTACTTTTTGTTTTGCTAATGCGTTCGATCATAGCCTCGGCTGCATCTTCAATCTTTTGACCCGCCAATGCTCTTCTCAAAAATTGTGCACCTTCTAGTTCTTTGCCTGAAAGCAGTAATTCCTCTTTTCTTGTTCCTGATGCGTTTAGATTAATGGCAGGCCATAATCTTAGCTCTGCAGCTTTACGATCTAAAACTATTTCCATATTTCCGGTACCTTTAAATTCCTGAAAAATAAGGTCATCCATTTTACTACCGGTTTCAACAAGTGCGGTTGCAATGATGGTCAAACTTGCACCATCTTCACTATTTCTTGCAGATGAAAATAATTGCCTCGGTTTCTCTAAAGCTCTGGAGTCGAGTCCTCCTGTCATTGTCCTTCCGCCTTTACCAGATGCTGAATTATAGGCACGAGATAATCGAGTTATAGAGTCTAGTAATAATACGACATCATGACCTGCTTCAACGAGCCTTTTACATCGTTCAATCGCTATTTCTGAAATACGCAGATGGTTTTCTAATTCCTCATCATTAGATGAGGCATATATTTCAGCATCTACAGATCGCTTAAAATCAGTTACCTCTTCTGGGCGTTCGTCAATCAGAAGTACAACTAAATGGCATTCTGGGTGGTTTTCGCTGATCCCATGTGCTATATCATGGAGAAGGGTGGTTTTCCCTGTTCTTGGAGGGGCAACAATTAATCCACGTGTTCCTTTTCCAATTGGGCAAAATAGATCGACGATTCTATTCGTTAGTCGACCATCATTGCTTTCTAGTTTGATTTGTTCTTCTGGAGCAATCGTTGTTAGTTGTTGGAAACTGTAGCGTCCTTTTCTAGAATCTAACGTCTGCCCATCAATGGTTTCTACAAAGCGTACTTTCGGATTTGGGTATCGCTCATTCTTATGGGCAACTCCCTTGATGTAACTTCCCTTTTTTATTTTAAATCGTTTGATCAATTCTCTTGGAACAAAGGGGTCGGATGGCTGTGTTTTACCATTTCTTTTCGGATCTAATAATTGCCCAGATTTATTGCTTAAAATATCGATCACACCTGAAACGGAAATTTCACAGGTTGATGATTTTGCTTCTTCAGAAGGTTCGCTCATAATAAAATAAAACGAAGCACAATGCTTCAGTGTTTAGATACAAAGTTGGATGCGTTGGGTTATACAATAAAACGGAACAGCATCTCAAATAATAGGTATATTTGAGTTGTTTCTGGACTTTTTGTCAATTCAAGAACTTAAACCGCTGTTAAGTTGTTGAAAGTTTTAAAAGAGTGTCGGTGTTACTTCTGCCCGAAAATTAAAGATTTTATTGAGTTGCGGTTGTACATAAAGTACGTGTGCGAGCTCTCCAAAAATGCCAAACGGTATCGAGTAGGTTACATGATCATAAAAGCGTATTCCATCTGCCTGTTCCGTAATTTCATGATAATGATACCATAGTTTGTAAGGGCCGATGCGCTGATCATCGACAAATGAGTGCTTTTCCCTGATATGTTTTAATTCACTGACCCAATTTTGTTCACCAATAAAGGGAATTCCGATTTTATATTGAATGATGAGTCCATTGTACATGACTTCAGGGATTTCGCTTAATATGGTGAAAGTCATGTCTGGCGGCGTAATCTTGTTTAGATTGGCAGGCGAACGAATGAAGTCCCAAGCGGAATCGATGTCCGTTTTTATGATCTGTTCTCTGGAAAATTGATAAACTTTAGGCATGTTGAATAATCGATCAGTTTAATCTGAAACTTACCCGTTATTTTATTTAGACTTTGATTTTTTTTATTAGTTAATTAAGTTTTGATCATATGGGTCGGATCAAAGACATTTTTAAACATACTTTAGAAGAAGAAGAAAATAGATTATTGTTAATATCATCCCCGCTAATTTTCATGCATTTAGCTTGTGTGGGTATTTTTTTTACGGGCTTTAGCTGGGTGGCAGTGCTTGCACTTGTTATAACATATTTAACAAGGGTATTTGCTTTAACTGCAGGTTTTCATCGTTATTTTTCTCATCGTTCTTTCAAAACAAGTCGATTTTTTCAGTTTGTACTCGCTTGGGTAGGTACTTCATCAGCACAAATGGGTCCTATGTGGTGGGCAGCTCATCACAGGCACCACCACCAACACTCGGACACCGAAGAAGATGTTCACTCACCAGTTGTGAAAGATTTATTTTGGGCACACATGGGTTGGATTTTGTGTCGCTCGTTTGGTGAGATTCGTGTTGATCGAGTGAAAGATCTATATAAATACCCTGAACTCAGATTCATCGATCGTTTTCATGCCCTGCCTGCCATCTCATTAGGACTATTACTTTATTTTATTGGTGCTTTTTTAAATACAAATTATCCTCAATTAGGCACGAGTGGATGGCAGTTGGTAATGTGGGGTTTTTTCTTAAGTACGGCTTTGGTTTATCATGTGACCTTTTGCGTTAATTCAGTTACTCACGTGGTTGGAAGTAAGCGCTTTAAAAATTCAGATGAGAGCCGTAACAGTTTTTGGGTAGCGCTGTTAACTTTTGGAGAAGGTTGGCATAATAATCATCATAGATACCCTCATTCAGCCAGACAAGGAATGTACTGGTGGGAGTTTGATTTGACTTTTTTAATACTCAGAGGGCTTGAGAAAATCGGCTTAGTTTGGCAATTAAAAACATACCCAAAATCTATTTACTCAGAAGCCTCATTATTAGAACTCGATAAACAAGAAGAGTGATCGAAGCCCCGTTAGTAATCTTGTATTTTATTGTATCTTTATTGGCTTATGCCTTTGCGGTATATTGTAATAAGATGTCTATAATGGACTTGATTTGGACTCTTGGGCTCGCATTAGGTTCTTTGATTCATTTTTCAAACCTTGATACCATCACAACAAGAGCAGTTTTAGTATTAATCTTACTATTAACTTGGTCCTTTAGGTTGAGTTATTTTTTGATAAAGAATCGTGTCTTAAATCAGCACGAAGATCCAAGATACGAACGATTAATCAAGGCATCTAAAAAGTATTGGAAGATAGTCTTTATGGCGCTTTTTTTATTCCAAGTAGTACTTGCATGGGTATTTCTTGTGCCGATCTATACAGCTATGAACTGCTCGATAGAAACGATTCGATGGATTGATCTATTAGCTTTTCTATGTGGTGCAATAGCCTTATTGGGTGAATCTATATCCGATTATCAATTAAAAACTTTTTGCTCGAAGCCAGACAATCAAGGCAAGGTTTGTAAAACAGGGCTTTGGCGGTATTCAAGGCACCCAAATTATTTTTTTGAATGGCTGTTTTGGTGGGCATTTGTGATTTTTTCTATTGGCAGTAGTGTTTTCTACTTATCGCTGTTAGGGCCATCGGTTATGTATTTATTCTTGAGGTATATTTCGGGTGTTCCTTTTGCTGAAATGTCTTCGCTAGAAAGACGGGGTACTGATTATCTTCAATATCAAAAGGAGACTAGTGTCTTTTTCCCATTTAAACCTAAATTATAATTATGAATGTTAGCCCTATTTTAAAAAAGGAAAAGCTCAGTCGTTCTATGTGGCGTTCTATTTGGAATTCTGCTTTTAAATTTTTCCAAGGAGGATCTATTAAAATCATTCATCCTGACGGCTCATTTTCTTTTCATGGTTCGGCTTCATCAGACTATGCTATTCTTGAAATTAAAGATAACGCTTTTTATAAAAAAGTTATACTGGGAGGGAGCGTATCTTTTGGTGAAGCCTATGTTTGTGGACTTTGGACAACGCCTGATCTATCCAAACTGCTCACAGCGCTAAGCAAAAACTGTAATCAATTTGGCATTTTAGAGAAAGGAGCTTCAGTCCTGAATCATTGGTTGAATATTGGTTTGCATTTACTGAGAAGAAACTCAAAGAAGAAAAGTTTATCAAATATTCAAGCTCACTATGATTTGAGTAACGATTTTTATAAATTATTTTTGGATCAATCCATGACCTATTCAAGTGCGCTATTTGAGAATAGGGACTATTCATTGGAAGAGGCGCAGGTTCATAAAATTAATCGCATTTTAGATTTAGCGGAAGTGAAAACAGGTGATGCTATTTTGGAAATTGGTTCAGGGTGGGGGTCTTTAGCAATTGAAGCTGCTAAAAGAGGGTGCTCTGTAAAAACAATTACGCTCTCTAAAGAGCAATATGATCTTGCTAATAAAAAGATTTTGGAGCTTGGTCTCTCTGATAATATCGAGGTTTGTTTGCAAGATTATCGCGATGAATCCGGTATCTACGATGCTGTGGTTTCTTGTGAAATGATTGAGGCAGTTGGTAAAGAATATTTGGAACAGTACTTTTCAGTTATCCAAGGAGCATTAAAGCCAAATGCTAAAGCGGTAATACAAGCAATTACAATTCGAGATTCTGATTATAATGAATATGCTAGAAATTGTGATTGGATTCAAAAACATATCTTTCCTGGGGGACACCTTCCATCAATTAAAGTTATCAAAGCAATTTCGGAAAACCTTAGTGGGTTTGAAATGCACACAATCAACTCATTTGGTTTTGATTATGCAAAAACGCTCGGCATTTGGCAGCACAAATTTAATCAGGCTTCCTCCGACATGCAAAGGCTTGGTTTTGATGAATCCTTTTTAAGGAAATGGAATTATTATTTCAGTTACTGTATTGCTGGATTCAATAATCAAATGATTAATGTCAGTCATATTACCTTCCAAAGAAACTTGCCGTAACTTTTTTCTAGCCTTGATCACAGGACTTCGCAAAGCGATGAATCGATTCAACTATTTTACTTAAGCCATTTCGTCTATTCGGTGATAAGTGTTGATTAATTCCTACTTCTTCAAGAAAGGTTGCATCGTTATTGAGGATTTCCTTTGGTGGCTGATCGCTAAAGAAATCGCATAGCAAGCCTGCTATTCCATGAACAATTGAAGAATCAGATTCTGATTTAAAATAACATTTTTGATCTTTAAATTCAGGCACAATCCATAACTGAGACAAGCAACCTTCAATTTTAAAACCGTCTAATTTCAAAGAAACATTTAGTTTTGGAACTTTTTTACTATATTCGACGAGGTAACCTAATCGTTCATAGGCATCGGGTATCAATCGGAGTTCCTCAATTATTTGAGTTTCTTTTTCTTTAAGTTGCATGGACTATTCATTATAAACGTATTAATTCACTCCTTTTTATCAATTATAAGTGTCTAATTAATAAGCTTTTTCTATTGAAAGCTCTTCAAAGGGTACGATACGCGACCAAATTTCAATATCAGCTTGGCTGTAAACACTGATTTTTAATTTTCGATCCTCTTCTTCTCCAAATATTTCAAGAATAGTGTATTGCCTTTCAAGTGACAGAGTTCCTGGAACTCTAAAAAAATTTAATTCTTTATCGGGTTTGGGATTTGCGGTTAAGGGGCCAACTGTTAAATCATAAAAATAATAGGAATTCGAGTGCACTACTTTTGTAAGTTCTCCTTTATAAGAGCCTCCAGAAATAAAAAATAGTCCTTCAATTTGATTATTTCTAAAAAACTCTAAGAGTTCGGATTGTTCTTTAGTTGCATATGATAAGTGTTTTGTCGACTTTACTGGGTTTAATATAGGTGAGCCAGAAATGATAAATTTAAATTTTGCATGGCTAGTTGTAAGAGCTGTTTTTAGCCATTTTATTTGTTCTTCTCCAAGAATTTTTGGAATTATTTTAGATTCATTGATAATTGATTTTTGAGACTGAGCATCTAAGAAAAAGAATTCTGCATCTGAAATCCTATAGGTATAGCATAATGCATTTTGTTGTTTAATCATATTGGTTTTAGGCCAAAATAATTTGAAGGATTCTAGGGCGTCAGTTTTTAAACTAAGATCTCCTCCGGCATTTGTATTTCCGTAATCTTGATCACTCAAAATTCCTAAATTTGGTATTTCCGATAAAAGTCCTTTAGGTTTTATAATGTTTCTGGCTTTTGTATAACGTTTTAAATAGCCGCTCTTTGAATCTTTGTCACTGAATCGCAAGTGGGCAGTGTGTCCGACCCATAAGTTCAAGTCTGGTTTTCTATCATATATTTTATTAAAAATATTATAACCATCTCCTAATATTCTGTAGGGTGGTTCAAATGCCTTTTCCACTGCATAATGTGATCCAAGAATGGCAATACGTACATTTGGCGGTGGTGTGTTCTCATAAAAATAAAAAGGGCTTTTGAATTTGTATTCCTCTATTTGTAAAATGTCGTTTATTTTGATTTTGTAGGTATAGGTGTTTCCTGGTTCAACTTTAGATAGAGTGAAATTGGCAATACAAGCATTTGCTTCATTTGTGTGGATTTCTTGAGTGTAATATGTGTCTGTAGGATTATTTTCAGAAGCATATTGGATACGAATCGATGTAGGCGTTTTTGTTTGAATCCAAACCTGAGCTTCTCTAAAGCTGAGGTCAGAAATCATGGGACCATTCAGTAAAGTTTCTGATGAAGCAATTGAAGCAGATATAAAGAAAGTTATTAAAATATGGCGAATCATCATCCAATAAAATAAATGGAAACAATTATTTTATTTAATGTATAGGTCAATCTTGATCTGATTCATTACGCCTTTGGCATTCGTAGCGACAATCGCCCATCACGCGAATCCATAGTTCTCTTAAATCAAAAAGCCGAATTTTTTGTTCACTTATAAAAGCGTCTAAAAATTCATTATCGGAGTGATTGATTTTATTAAACATTGAGAGTGTTGTGTTAAGTTCTGCTAAACTATTCTTAATATGACAAATAGCTAAACCATAATCCCCTAAGTCTAACGCTTGAATAGACAGCAGTATATTAATTTCCCCTAAGTGTAAACTTTTAGAAAGTGCCCAACAT
>CEOK01102344.1_pt1 | contig 15663 bp, 13 predicted proteins | sample 427001 | NCBI WGS metagenome assembly CEOK01 (sample SAMEA2591108, study PRJEB7988) | marine metagenome | isolation source: saline water (ENVO:00002010), including | reverse complement strand
AGTATTGTCAAAAGAGCCAAAGTTGGAACTGCCATAAGCGAGATAAATTTTAAAAATGAGTTAAAGGTTTTTAAAAATATTTCATTAAAAAACGCAAGCGATTTTTTAAAAATAAATCAAAAATCACTAAAGAAATCGATTTTGCTTTCTAAGTCAAAGTGGGAACTAAGGAGACAAATCTGGAATTTTTTAGCTCTTGACTTTTTGATTGATCAGTTTGTGGTTGGTAATCCAAACGATATTCAAAAGCAAAAAATTCAATCGGCTTTGGGAAAATAAACCCCCAACTAAAGTTGAGGTTAAAAAAGTGGGCGCGAAGGGATTCGAACCCCTGACCCCTTGGGTGTAAACCAAGTGCTCTGAACCAACTGAGCTACGCGCCCTGGAATGCAAATATAGACTTATTTTTAAAATAGATTTAAGGACTTAATATTTCTGAAACTGTGAAATGACTTCCACCAATAAAAATAAAATCATCATTTGCGGCTTCATTCAAAGCTCTTTTGTAAGCTTCCTGAATAGATTCAAAAATCTGATAGTTAATATCTGTTTTTTTTAAAATTAAATCTAAATGCCCCAAACTTAATGCTCTAGATATTTTGGGTGTAGAAAAAAAATAAATCCCATCTTTTGGAAAAAGTTTTATAATTTTTTCAATTGGCTTATCCTTCACAAATCCTAAAACAAAGATTTTTCTAGAAGATTTAATTCTTCTAATTTCAGGAACAATCTCTTTAAATCCCTCTTCGTTATGCGCAACATCAGCTATTGTAAGTGGTTTATTTGAAACTTTTTCCCATCTGCCTCTAAATGAGGTATTTTTACTGATATTTGAAATACCTCTTTTAAAAATTTCATTAGTAATTTTATTTTCAAATAAAATTTGAATTGCGGCATAGGCAGTACTTTTGTTTTTTTTTTTGATAATTGGTGTTATGTCTTAACTCAATATCACTAGATAGAAAGTCTTCAGCAAAAAATATCTTTGATGATTCTCTTTTAGCCTTTTCAATAAAAACTTTATCTGTTTCCTGATTTTTCTCACCTATTAAAACAGGTGTGTTTTTTTTAATTATTCCTGCTTTTTCATTGGCAATAGAGGTTATTTTGTCTCCAAGAAATTTTGTGTGATCGTATCCTATGTTAGTTATAATAGAAAGTAAGGGTTGTATAACATTTGTTGCATCAAGCCTACCACCTAATCCAACCTCTATAATAGCATAATCAACTTTTTGAAGCTTAAAATAAAGAATTGCCATTGCGAAAGAAATTTCAAAAAATGAATTTTTTTTCGAAAGAAAATAGTCTTTATTTTTAGCTACAAAATCAACAACAATTTTTTTTTCAATTTTATTTGTATTTACCTTTATTCTCTCTCTAAAGTCAAACATATGTGGAGAAGTAAATAATCCTACTTTTTTATTAAATTCCTGAAGAATCGAAGACAACATATGGGATGTTGAACCCTTCCCATTAGTTCCACCTACATGTATAAATTTTAAATTTGACTGAGGATTGCCAAGAAACTTTAAAAAATTTTTAATCCTCGATAATCCAGGTTTATATGACCCGCTACCTTTTAATTGATAAGGAGGTATCTGTTCATAAAGCCATTGAATTGTAGAATTATATTGTCTCACTAATCTACCAACTTAAAATTGACAACCACAAATCCTGTCTGAGAGTCAGGAGCATTTTCATCATAAAACCACTTATGTAAAAAGGCTGTTCTTTTTGCAGGCTCCAACAAACATGGGTGAACATTAGTGCTTCCTTTAACACCAGGTTCTGCATTAATAACATTTCCCATTTTATTTACTGTAATTCTCACAACTACCCTACCCTCCTGGTCACATACGGGTTTTACTGAACCGTTTGATTCGAGATTTCTTCCATTCAATCCAAATCCATCTTTCTCACCTATTAATCCTGTTTTATTATAATAAGTATTCGAATACGGATTCCCAGAATCTATTTTACTCTCATTATCATCTGAAGTATTCTTATTATTTGTTTCAATGATTTCTTCAGCATTTATAATTTTATTTAAAACTGTTTTTGTTAGCTTAGAAATTTCCGGCTTACTTTTTGGAACTTCCCTGTAAAATAAAGAATCACTTTGATCTATTTTTTTTTTATCTAAACTCTTTTTTTTTGTTTTAGGACTATTTGACTTGTCGTCAAATGAAACTATTGATTTTTTTTGGACTACCGCTTTAGATTTTAATTCTGAATCATTAGATTCATTAATGGGATTAGTCTTATTTATTGGAGTCTTGGAACTTTCATGAGCTACTTTTTTAATTAATTTTTCATCAGACAATGTGCCAAAATTCACCTCCACACCATACGAAATAGGTGGATCAAAAAAAGTTAATCCAATAACAAAAAATAAAAGAATTAATAAAAACCCAATCAATGAGGTTATAATAGCTGATTTTTTTTCATAAGGAGTAGAAAAAAACTTCATTTTTATTTTTCTTTAACCGCTAAAACGACTTTGATTGAATTTTTATTTGCAATGTCCATAACGTAAACGATTTCTTTGATTGGAACCTTGCTATCAGATCTTAAAATCACAACTCTTTTGTTTGATTTGGATAATTTTGTTATCAATTCATCTTTAATATTTTTCTTACTAACAAACTCTCCGTCAATATAAAATCTGTTTTTGCCATCTATTGAAACACCTATGTTTTCTCTATTTTCACTTTTACCTTTAGCTTGAGGTAATTTTACATCAATTGTATTTAAATTTTTAGCAAGAGTTGATGCTATCATAAAAAATATTAAAAGCAAAAAGACAACATCAGTCATTGAAGACATATTGAAATTTGGTGTTATTTTATTTCTAGTCTTAAAATCCATTAACTTACTGGTTCATTAAGTAAATCAAAAAACTCTAAAGATGACGCTTGCATTTGATATACCACCTTGCTTATTTTGACCACCAAATGATTATAACATATATATCCAACAATTCCTACTACTAGTCCTGCAACCGTAGTTGTCATGGCAGTATAAAGTCCATCAGATAAGAGTTTCATATCAATACTGCCCCCAGCATTTGAAATCTCAAATATGGAAATAATCATCCCAATTACAGTACCTAAAAAACCGATCATCGGTGAAGCTCCAGAAATAGTTGCCAAAACACTTATGTTTTTTTCTAGTTTGTATATTTCTAAACGCCCAGCGTTTTCAATAGCTGTATTAATGTCTTCTAAAGGTCGGCCTATTCTAGAAATACCCTTAGAAATTAATCTTGCAACCGGAATTTCTTCTTTTAAACATCTTGATTGGGCCTTATCTATTTTTCCACTAGTAACAAATGTTTTTATTTCATTCATAAATGTTTTGTCTATCTTAACAGCAGCTTTAATTGTAAATAACCTCTCAAAATAAATATATATTCCGATTAATAGTAAAATAAATAATAAACCTATAATAATTTGGCCAGCTGTTCCACTACTTTGAATTAGCTCAATTAATGATATTGTTTTTTCAGTTTGTAAAACATTACTTTGCACCAATAATTTTTGATTAAAAATTAAGATCATATTCATAGTTTTTATATGAACGAAAAAAAAATTGTTAAAGTATTTTATTAATATATAAAATCTCTAATCAATATAAATGTAAACGCTCCTGATAAAAATCCAATTAATGCTAACCAAGATATTTTTTTTAAATACCAAAAAAAGTCTATTTTCTCCATTCCCATAGCCACGACTCCGGCTGCTGATCCTATAATTAGCATACTACCACCAGTACCGGCAGAAAAAGCTATAAAATGCCATAAAGGATTGTTAATTTCTTGAGAAAACATACCCATAGACGCAGCTACAAGAGGTACGTTATCTATAACAGCTGAAGCTGTACCTAAGAGTACAACAACAATATCAGTGTTTGGAAAAATTAAATTTAATGTATCAGCAAATGAAAACAATACACCTATAGATTCTAAAGCCCCTACAGATAAAAGAATTCCTAAAAAAAACAAAATACTCGGTAATTCAATTTTAGATAAAGATTTGTGCACAGGACTATGATTAGCAGCGTCATCACTTTCATCATCAAATGAAGTAATATTTATTTTTGTTGAGCTTAAAATCTCAGCAAAAGAAGACACTAAAGCTAGAGAAAACATCATACCTACATAAGGAGGTAGGTGAGTTATGGTCTTGAAAACAGGCACAAAAATTATTGATGCTAGACCTAAATAGAGAATAGTTGATCCATTTTTATTGTGACTTTCCTTAATTTCATCTTGATCATAAGTTATATTTCCCTTAAAAGAAGGTAAAAAGGTTGCAACAGTTACAGGAACCAACAAACAAACAATAGAAGGAATTAGTAGATATGAAATTAACTTAATTGTTGTTACTTTTTTTCCAATCCACAACATAGTGGTTGTTACATCACCAATGGGTGACCAAGCACCCCCAGCGTTTGCTGCGATTATGATTAGTCCAGCAAACCAAATTCTGATATTTCTATCAGGAACTACTTTTTGTAAAATTGTAATTAAGACTATAGTTGCTGTCAAATTATCAATAATCGCTGAGAGAAAGAATGCAAGTATTGCAAAAATCCACAATAATTTTTTTTTAGACTTGGTTTTAATGAAGTTTTTGATTGTTAAAAATCCATTGAAATAATCAATTATTTCAACAATTGTCATTGCACCTAAAAGAAAAACTACAATTTCAGCGGTTTTACCTAAATGGTGAAGTAAAATTTCCTCTAAATGTGTTGGGACAAGTTTTTTTAAATTAGTATCAACCTCAAAAACAGGTATATGTGATAAAGCAATAATTGACCATAAAAAAGCCATCATCGCGAGTGCAGGAATTAATTTATCTACTTTAAGGGTGTGCTCTAAGGTTATAGCTAAATAGCCAATTATAAATACCGCTATAACAAATGTTTCCATTTAAAAATATTTACCCTGATCAAATGGTTATAAGACTAAAGTATTAATTTAAAATCTAAATAAAGGCCAATCATGGTAAAAATATATTCCCTGTGGAATGATTTTTTTTTGCTCCAGTTACACTAGAATAGCAATTAACCTTATTTTGATCTCTTAGCAGGCCTAGGAAGCCAAATATTATGGCTTCTTTAAAATTTATAACTTTTTTCTCTGGTATGCGGATAAGACATGATGTTCTATTTTTAATTTGCTCTATTAAAAATGAGTTAAAAACACCTCCTCCAGTGACTAGAGCCTCTTTTCTACCACTTAACTCGTAAGAAATTTTTTTAGCAATAAAAATCGTGTATGTATACAAAATATCATTTATTGAGCATTTTTGATAGATTTCAAATATTGGAAGAATATTTTCTTTTACCCATTCAATTCCTAATGATTTAGGTGGTTTTAGCTTAAAAAAAATTAAATTGTTTAATTTTCTTTCCAATTCTGGGATCAATTTACCCTTACTAGCCAGTTCTCCATATTTGTCATAGGGCTTGTTAAGTTTATTTGCAAGTGAGTTTAAAATTAAATTAGCTGGACAAATATCATATGCAATAGTTTTTTTTTCATTTTTAAGAGTAATATTTGCAAAACCTCCCAAGTTTATAAAAGTATCTGATTGATGAAATAGTTTTATTTCTCCAACTGGTACAAGGGGAGCTCCTTGTCCGCCCATTTTAATATCTTTAGGTCTAAAATCACAAATAACTTTTTTGTTGATTAGTTTTGCAAGAATAGGTAAATTCCCAATTTGATAGGTTATTCCCGAGTTTGGTTGATGCAAAACAGTATGCCCATGTGAACTAATGAAATCAATTTCATGTTCATTGTTTTTTTTTAAAAATTTACTTATTTGTTTGGATAGATATATTGTGTAAAATTGATCTAGAATTTTAATGTCATCGATATGAAGAGAACTTGAATGTTTGAGTTTTTCGTAAATTTTTTTTGGATATGGGTGTGTGGATGAAGAAATTAATTTAAAATACCATTTTGTTTTCTTAAAAAACTCAACTAAAACAAAATCCAAGCCATCTAACGAAGTACCCGACATGATTCCCACAACCATATATTTATCTTTCATTAAATACAAACTTTACTCAATATTATTAAATTTTCAATGATTGGATAAATTATTGGAATAATATTTAAAGAATTTGCATTTTGTTTGCTTTATTTAAAAAGATTAATATATAATCTCCCCCAATTTTTGTAGAACCCTTTATATCCTTATTTTTAGTGTCCTAAAAAAAACCACTAGTAATGTTTCCAAAAAAACAAGGCTTGTATTCCCCTGAATTCGAACACGAAAATTGTGGAGCCGGTTTCATTTGCAATTTAAAGGGTGAAAAAACAAACTCTATAATTGGAAAAGCCTTGAATATATTAGTTAAACTTGAACACAGAGGCGCTGTAAGCGCTGATGGCAAAACTGGAGATGGTGCAGGAATATTAATTGAAATTCCACATGAGTTTTTCTTAAATTCCACATCCTTTAAATTGCCCGCATCAAATGATTACGCAGTTGGAATGGTTTTTCTCCCCCAGAAAAAAAACCAAAGAGAAATTTGTATAAATACTTTTGAAAAACAAATAGAAAAAAATGGTTTAAAAATTTTAGGGTGGAGAAAAGTACCAGTTAATAAAAAAGTTGTTGGAAAAATTGCTTCAAAAACAGAGCCTTACATAAGCCAAGTTTTCGTGGGTAAAGGTGAACAAAAAATCGATGATCTTGAATTTAATATAAAACTATATTGTGCAAGAAAAAAATGTGAACACATAATATACAATTCTAAGTTTTCAGAGTCCAACTTTTTTTACTTTTCTTCTCTATCTAACAAGACAATAATATACAAAGGACTTTTAGTTCCTGAAGATATTGAGCTATATTATAATGACTTAAGAGATCCCAAACTTGTTACAAGATTAGCATTAGTTCATCAAAGGTTTTCTACTAATACTTTTCCTACTTGGGACCTTGCACAACCCTTTAGATATATGTGCCATAATGGTGAAATAAATACCATTAAAGGTAACATAAGTAGAATGGCCTCTAGAGAGGAACTATTGAAATCAAATTTGTTTGGCGATGATATAAGTAAGATTTTACCAGTTATTTTAAAAGGAAAATCTGACTCAGCATCTATGGATATGGTTGTAGAACTTCTTTTACTTACAGGAAGATCGCTCCCTGAAGTTATGATGATGCTAGTACCTGAAGCATGGGAAAAACACACTGAAATGGATATAAGCAAAAAGTCTTTTTATAAATTTAATTCTTGTGTAATGGAACCCTGGGATGGTCCAGCTTCAATTCCATTTACTGATGGAAAATATATAGGTGCACTTTTGGACAGGAATGGTCTACGACCCTCAAGGTATACTGTAACAAAAGACGGTAATGTTGTTATGTCTTCAGAAGTAGGAGTACTAGATATTGAACCAGCAAATGTTGTAAAACATGGTAGATTAGAGCCAGGCCGAATGTTCTTGGTTAACATGAATGAAGGACGTATAGTAGAGGATGAAGAAATTAAATCATTAATTGTAAACCAAAAACCTTACAAAAAGTGGCTTGATGAGAATTTATTACCTCTTTCCAGCATTCCATATACAGGAAATCATCTTGCAGTTGAGTCGGAAAGTTTTGAAAAAAGACTTAAAATATTTGGATATACCCAAGAGGACTTAAGTACCATCATAAACCCAATGAGCTTAAATGCGAAAGAATCAATAGGTTCAATGGGTACCGATACTCCTTTAGCAGTATTTTCAGAAAAACCACAACTACTATATAACTATTTTAAGCAATTGTTTGCTCAGGTAACAAACCCTCCTTTGGATGGAATTAGAGAAGAAATTGTTACAGACATATCCTTAAGATTAGGTAATGATTTTAATATTTTTGAATTGTCTGAAATACATGCGAAAAAACTTTTGATTCAAAATCCAGTAATCTCTAATGAGGATCTTGATAAGATAAAACATTTAGAACACCGAGATTTTAAAGCTGTTTCTGTTCCTGTTTTATATGAGATTCATAAAGGTGTGAATGGTTTGGAAAAGTCTTTATTAAAAATAATTGAGGATATCGAAAGACAAATTGATTCCGGAGCTAATATTATTATCTTATCTGATAGAGGTGTATCAAATTATTTTGCACCTATACCAATGCTTTTAGCTTGTGCACACGTTCACAATACTTTTAAAAGGAAGTCCAAAAGGTCAAAATTTGATATTGTTATAGAATCCGCAGAACCCAGAGAACCCCATCATTTTGCATGTCTTTTTGGCTATGGAGCTAGCGCAATAAACCCATATATGGTTAACGAAATTATTGAAGACCAAGCAAATCAAAAAGTTTTAAAGGGTCTTACCTACGAAAATGCTGTTAAAAACTATAATAAAGCAGTAGCTAAAGGAATAATTAAGGTAATGAACAAAATTGGGATATCTACTCTTCACTCTTATCGAGGTGCTCAAATATTTGAAGCTTTGGGATTGAGTAATGAGTTTATTGAAAGATTTTTTTGTAACACTCCATCAAGAATTGAAGGAATTGGACTAAATGAACTTGAAAATGAAATTGAAAAAAGATTTAAAAAAGCCTTTGTCGATGACCAAAGCTTTGGATTAAATCTTGAAATAGGAGGGGAATACAGATGGAGGAGGGATGGTGAAGCACACATGCTAAATCCGAGTTCTATAGCCAAATTACAACAATCGGTTCGTCAAAAAAGTTGGGAAAGCTATAGTATTTACTCTAAAATGATAAATAACCAATCTGAAAAACTCATGACAATAAGAGGTCTTTTTGAATTTTCTGATTTGGATCCTATCCCCATTGAAGAGGTTGAGCCCTGGACAGAAATAGTAAAAAGATTCAAAACTGGCGCCATGTCCCTAGGTTCAATTTCAGCAGAAGCTCACGAAAATTTAGCTATCGCTATGAATAGGATTGGAGGCAAAAGCAATTCTGGCGAAGGGGGTGAAGACCCAAAAAGATATTTTCCGGACGAAAATGGTGACTTGAAAAAATCAGCTATTAAACAGGTGGCATCGGGAAGATTTGGTGTATCAAGTTACTATTTGTCGTCTGCCGATGAAATTCAAATAAAAATGGCCCAAGGGGCTAAGCCAGGAGAAGGTGGACAATTGCCTGGCCCAAAAGTTAATCCTTATATAGCATCTGTTAGAAATTCTACACCCTATGTTGGTCTAATTTCTCCTCCTCCACATCATGATATATATTCTATTGAAGATTTAGCACAACTTATTTACGATCTAAAAAATGCTAACAGAAAGGCTAGGATAAATGTCAAACTTGTTTCTGAAGTAGGTGTTGGTACAATAGCTGCAGGAGTTGTGAAAGCAAAAGCAGATGTAATTCTTATATCAGGATACGACGGAGGTACTGGTGCTTCCCCATTGACATCTTTAAAACACGCAGGTTTACCCTGGGAATTAGGAATTGCCGAAGCTCAACAAACTCTAGTTTTAAATGACCTTAGAAATAGAGTAGTTCTAGAATGTGATGGGCAAATGAAGACAGGTAGAGACGTAGCTGTTGCTTGTCTTTTGGGTGCTGAGGAATTTGGATTCTCCACAGCGCCTTTGGTAGCATCTGGATGTATCATGATGAGAGCCTGTCATTTGAATACATGTCCTGTCGGCATTGCAACTCAAGATCCTGTTTTAAGGAAAAACTTTAAAGGTAAACCTGAACATGTTATTAACTTCATGTATTTTGTTGCTGAAGAATTAAGGGAAATAATGTCTAAACTTGGATTCAGAACAGTCAATGAAATGGTTGGACAATCCCAAAAAATAAATATGTCTGAAGCTATAAATCATTTCAAAGCTAACGGAATTGACTTATCAAAAATTTTATACAAACCGAAAATCAGTAAAAAAACTAAACTATTTAATACCGAAAAACAGGACCATGGCTTAAAAAAATCTTTGGATTTTAAAATTTTAAAATCTGCCAAACCAGCTATAAATAATAAATTTAAACAAGTTCTGAATTATCCTATCAAAAGTACTAATAGAACAGTAGGTGCTATAATCTCAAATGAAATATCAAAAATTCATGGTTCTAAAGGACTCCCAAAAGATACTCTAACGGTCAATTTTACCGGAACTGCGGGCCAAAGTTTTGGTGCCTTCACTACTAAAGGAGTTAGTTTAATTGTTTCTGGAACCTGTAATGATTATTTTGGTAAAGGCCTTTCTGGAGGCAGATTAGTCGTTAAAGTTCCAGATAGAAATACATTAATAGCACACCAAAATATTATTATTGGAAATGTTGCACTTTATGGAGCAATCAATGGGGAAGTTTACATTAACGGAATAGCAGGTGAAAGATTTTGTGTTAGAAATTCTGGGGCAAATGCTGTTGTAGAAGGAATAGGAGATCACGGATGTGAATATATGACAGGTGGAATTGCTGTCATTCTTGGTAAACACGGAAGAAATTTCGCTGCCGGAATGAGCGGTGGAATAGCTTATATTTATAATGAAGATGGAAATCTAAAAAAGGAAAAATTTAATTTAGAAATGATAGAGTTAGAAAACCTCCAAGAAAAGGATTTTTTATGCTTAAAGGAACTTCTAACAAATCATGTTAAATATACATCCAGTGATAAGGGTTCATTTTTATTAAAAGATTTTTCAAATCAAAAACATAAATTTGTAAAAGTTATGCCAACTGACTATAAAAAAGCTCTTATTATGCTTGAGAATGAAAAGGTTAAAGAGAAGGTTAAATAAAAATAAGAATGGGTAAGTTAAAAGGTTTTTTGGAGTTTGACAGAATTGACGAATCTCAGGTTAATCCGTCTGAAAGAATTAAAAATTATAGTGAATTTAAAATATCACCAAGTCCTGAAGAATTGAATAAACAAGGTGGTAGGTGTATGGATTGTGGTGTTCCTTTCTGTCATAGTGGTTGTCCCCTTGGCAATTTGATTCCAGACTTTAATGATGCTGTTTATAAGAATGATTGGAAGAAAGCGTTAAACATTCTTCATAGCACCAATAACTTTCCTGAGTTCACTGGAAGATTATGCCCCGCACCTTGTGAGCAAGCCTGTGTTTTAGGATTAGTAAGTCCCCCCGTTTCTATCGAAATGATTGAAAAATATATTGTTGAAAAGGGTTTCAAAGAAGGTTGGATTAAACCGATAAAACCCACCCATAATACGGGCAAGAAAGTGGCTGTGATTGGGTCTGGACCTGCTGGTCTTGCGGCGGCTCAGCAATTAAATAGAGCGGGGCACAGAGTGACCGTTTTCGAAAAAGATAACAAAATTGGAGGCCTTTTAAGATATGGTATACCAGACTTTAAAATGGAAAAAAACATAATTGATAGGCGCTTAGAAATTTTAATTGCTGAGGGTATAGAATTCAATACCTCAATTGAGGTAGGTAAAGATATTTCAACAAAAGAATTAGAAAAAGAATTCGATGCTATAATCATGTGTATTGGAGCATCGGTGAAAAGGAACCTTCCTATACTAGGTAGTGATTTAAAAGGGGTAATTCAGGCAATGGATTTCCTTCCTAACAGCAATAAATTTGTAGACAAACAATTATCGTTACAAAAACAATTAAGTGCTAAAAACAAAGATGTAATTGTTATAGGCGGAGGAGATACCGGATCAGATTGCATTGGAACAAGTAATAGACAAGGGGCTAAAAGTGTTATTAATTTTGAAATTACCTCAAAACCCTCTGAAGAAAGAACCAACAAAAACCCTTGGCCATTTTGGCCATTTAAGCTTAAAACTTCATCTTCTCACGAAGAGGGTAGCCACAGAGAATGGTCAATTATGACGAAAGAATTTATAGGGGATGGCAAGGGAAACCTATCTGGATTAAAAACTGTGGAAATAAAGTGGAACCATAAAAATGAAATTGAGGAAATCAAGGGAACTGAAAAAATCTGGCCTTGTCAGATGGTGCTATTAGCTCTAGGGTTTCTAGGTCCTGAAAAAAGTATTGCAGAAAAATTTGAATTAAAGCTTAATCAAAGAGGAAATATTCAAACAGATGAACATTATAAAAGTTCAAAAAATAAAATATTTGCTGCTGGTGATGCTAGAAGAGGACAATCTTTGATAGTCTGGGCAATTTCAGAAGGAAGGGATGTGGCCTTTGAAGTGGATAAGTTTTTAATGGGTAAATCATTTTTAACCAAGAAAAACAGCAAAGGAGATTTAATTTCTGCTTAATTATATTCTCACTTATTTATAGCATTGTCAACTAAATCAGCAAGATTTATTTGAGAATTATTCTGTATTGAATCATTTATTTTAATTAATTCAATCATATCATTTCCAAATCTAAAAAAAATACTTTGGCCGATTTTTAAATTTAAAAACAATCTAGTATTGGAATTAATTGTTGGATTTTTAACACCCGGAATGTAAACTTTAATATTTTGGATTGTTGTATTCACTAAAAAAAAACTCTTAGAGTTTTTATTAAAATTGTTGCTTTTGGGTTTTGAGCCTTTTCTAATTTTATAGCTAATTTTTCCAGGAACTAGAAGCTCATTTTTTATCCTTATAAATTCAAATTTATCAATGAAAAATGAATTAAAAGAATCTTCTTTTAGTGTTTTAGTTCTAATTATAGAGTCATTTTCTTTAAGCACTTTTGAAAAAACTAAATTAAACTTTCCTCTATTCCAAATATCAATAATGAAACCTTTATAAGATGGATAGTTAAGAACTAGTTCTTGTTTTGCTGGAATGTAAATGCTTGAAATATTCGTTTTTTTACTTTGTGAGAATACCATTAACCCACAAATAAAAAAAACAGAAGTTCGTAATACTTTTTTAAACATTTAAAAAAAATTAAATTTAAAACAAAATAACAATTTATGTTAGTGGAAAAAATACCTGTTAAAAAATTATTTGTGTTTTTAATTTTCATTTTACTTTTAACTGCAGTTTTTATTCTTAAAAATTCACCAACCAAGCTTGAAAAAAAAAAATATGAAGGTGTTTTTTTTAAAAGACCATTTCCTTTAATAATAATAAATCCTAAAAAAAATTTAAATAAACCCACAAGCTTTTTGATTTTGATTGAAAATGAAACTAATATAAATTCTTTTTTTTCAAAACTCGAGTCAAAAATTGGTTCCATGGAAGGTAAGTTGATAAAAGTCTCTGGAAAATTATTGACTCTTAATGAAACTAGATTTATAGAAATTTCAGATGAATTAGAACAAATAGTTATTATAGATAACCCAAATACTTATCCTAGCGAACAGACCCTAGGAAAGAAAATCGATTTAATTGGTAATATTATTAACTTAAAATGTATTACAAAAAACGATTTTTCAAAAGAATGTTTTTACAAAAATGTTGACAAGGGATTGATACCTGCGCTAAGGATTTTTAGAAATAAAGAAAATATAGATTATCTACTTAAAATAAAAGATTCTGAAATAATAAACGATTATATAAAAAACAACTTCCAAAAAACGCAAAAAGTGTTTGGAGATTACTATTATCAAAATGGATTTAATGTTATAAATTTAGATTCAATTTCTACTTTAAAATGAATATATACATATTAATCTTAGCATTAATGATTTCATCATGTTATGGTCAAAAGAATTCCCTTGCAGCAATTAAAAGTCAAATAAAAATTAATGATACTAAAGAGATAATTTCAATTTTGTCTTCAGACTCTTTAATGGGTAGAGACAACAAAAACAAAGGGTATTTTAAGGCTGCTGATTATGTTAGAAAATACTTAAAGAAAAATAATATCAACCCTTTATACGATGAATTCAAAGATAATTTTTATTCAGACAGCATTGAAACCTTCAACATAGTAGGAACAGTTGGTGAGTTTTTATATGAAAGAAAAACTATTTTAATTGGAGCTCATCTTGATCATATAGGAATAAGCGGAGTTGGAGCAGATTCTATATATAATGGAGCTAATGATAATGCTAGCGGGTGTGTGAGTGTATTACAAATAGGATCTTTTTTATCTCAATATAAATGGGATTACAATATTGTACTCGCCTTATTTGCTGAAGAAGAAAAAGGGTTAAGGGGATCTTATAATTTGGCAAAGAGAATGAAAAAAGAAAGTATCAACTTAAAATACGTGATTAATTTTGAGATGATTGGTAAAGAGATGCAAATAGGACAAAATAAGGTTTATTTGACAGGATACGAAATGTCGAATTTAGCCCAGGAGATTAACAATGTTGTTCCAGGATTTGTTACTTTTTTTTCTAAATCAAAAGAGTTTAATTTATTTCAAAGGTCAGATAATTATCCTTTTTATAAAGTATTTAATATTCCTTCACAAACTCTATCATCTTTTGATTTTGAAAATTATAATTATTATCATCATGTTGATGACGAGGTAGATTATTTGGACATAAAAAATTTAAATGATATAATTACATCATCAGCATTCTTTATTTCTAACTTTTTAAATAAAAAAACCAAAATAAATTTAATTACCAACTAGTTTTTTTCTCTTATCTGTGACGTGTAGGTGCTTTCAAAAATTTTGTCTGCATTTCCCGCTTCAAAACCATCTCGTCTATGTATGGATGTTATTTTGCTTTCAGGAAGGTTTTTAAACTGGAGAAGTGGTAACCGTTCTGCAAATTCCACATAACTACCTGGAATTTTCTTAGAAATACCACAAGCAAAAGTGGCTGGTATAAGTTTAGAAACAGTACTAGATTGTCTTAACAGCCCATCTTTGCTCTCTTTAATTTTACCACCTGATGTATTTAACTTTATCCCTATTCTTTCCAGAAAAAAGTTAAACTCTTCTAAATTGTTTTTTTTATTTAACATATGGATACTCATTGTATAATGATTTAAATAGTAGCGATTATAAATTACCCACGCCGCGTACTCACTTTCATTTAATAATTTTTTATAATCGTTGTATGTTGGTAATTCCCATAACGGTTTTTGAAAGAAACCAACTACTTCATTTAAGTTGTCAAAGTCTAATTCTTCAACAGGGTCTCGATTGACACTGGAAAGATATTTTTGAATTATTTTATAATTTGAACTTGATAGTTCTTCAATTCTTAACTCACTAATAAATACTCTAGGATATTTCTCATTCGGTGGTGAGTACCAGTAGGCATTTAGCTTTTTATTCTCAAAATCAAAGAAATCCTTTTTTGAATAACCGAAATGAAGAAAAATTTTTTCTAGTGATTTTATACCTAGGTTTTTATATGCAAGAGTTCTAAATGCAATGTGATCATTTTGAATTTCATTCTCGTGATTAATTAAATTATGGGTTATCATATTGGAAATAATTTTTTTTACATCTGCAACTCTTTCCAAATATGGATTCATTATACCCTTTAAAATAAAATCTAAACTTTCCATATAGAATAAAAATATAAAAAACCCTTTAAAATAAATTAAAGGGTTTGAAGAAGGCAGCGACCTACTCTCCCACCAAAAAGGCAGTACCATCGGCGCTGGTGGACTTAACTTCTCTGTTCGGAATGGGAAGAGGTGAACCCCACCGCAATAGCCACCTAAAAGTTGTACATAAACTAGTTTTTATCTAAGTTAATGTATGCATGACAAGAAATAAAAAAAATAAAACTAAAGAAAACGTCACTTTAGGCCTACGGGTAATTAGTATCACTCGGCTATGACATTACTGCC
>CEOK01011903.1_pt1 | contig 15670 bp, 15 predicted proteins | sample 427001 | NCBI WGS metagenome assembly CEOK01 (sample SAMEA2591108, study PRJEB7988) | marine metagenome | isolation source: saline water (ENVO:00002010), including | reverse complement strand
TGTTTAAAGTAAATTTAATTGCTCTGTGATTTCTCTATTAATTAAATTGAAAATTAATTTACGCTCTAAATATTGAAAGCCTTCAAAAGAAACATCTTCACGATTACAAATGCGTAACAGTTCTTTACTTCTGTCAGCCTGTGTCAATCTTTTGCGCATTTCTTTTGTGCCATACAGACAATCAAATTCAACTTGAATTTTGCCTAGTTTAATTGCTGATTCACTAAACATTAGTCCACCTCCACAAATTGCAATTTGCAGTCACTCTTGCGCTTCTCTGGGGCGATGATTGCCTTTTTGACTACCTGACCATCAACATAAAATCGGAACTCCTGAGAGCCATCTTCATGCGTTCTGTGCGTGGTGCAATGGCTAACGAATGCGTGAGAGTTTTGCGCTGATGTGCCGACTTTTACATCAACTGCACAGTTCTCCCTCGCTCCCCAAGATTTCCGGCTTTTATATATACAAGCCTCAACCTGATTCCAAATTGGATAACTTTTCATAATAAGTGCCTCCTTAGATAAGACATTAATTAGCTGTGTATTCATACAGTATACATATATCACCTGTCGGGCGATGGGTAATTATAAACACAGACTATATGGGAATGTAAACATCTTTTTTATTCTTATATTTTCTTTTTTACTAAAACTTAAGGAATAAATCAATGTTTAGTGTCCACCCATATGATATATATCGCATATGATAACGCGGCTTGTCGGGAGCTTGACAACTGACCAAGTGAGCGAAAGGGTTAATAAAATTTATTAATTATTTCGTCTTACCCTAATTCTAAGAAATGGTCGCATTTTTTGTGAAAAATAAGCGCACTACTCCAAAAATTCCCGCGATGCCAAATGTCTGGCGTTTTGGTTTTTGGATTTTGTCCTGTATGAATCGGGATAATTAATCCCGTGATTAATAACTACAACAATATCAATGACTTATATTGATTTACTAGATTTTTTAGGATTCCTAGCGATTTTTTTTGACCCCCATGCCGTTTTAAATGTTTTTAATTCAAAAATGTCGATAAAGGTTGTTGTTGTTGTTGTTATTGTCGGACTTTTTAAAAGGAGGTCTAATTTTGAAAATTGATTTAAGAAACGATTTTGCTTTATGTGGGAACTTCCACGTTCTCCCAGAGCTAGACGTTCAGATAAGTAAAAAAAGAATAAATTACATACGCATTGCTTTTTTAACTCACGAACTTTGGTTCACATTTAACAAGGAATAAACATTAAAGATGAAAAGATGTCTTCTAATTGTACTGGTGACGGGCTGTGCCAACTTAAACGACCCATACGATAATGAGCCTATGTTTGGTAAGCCAGAACTTAGATGTCCAAGCGATAAAATTTTATATTGTGAAGGACGTAATAGACACAATATGGATTGTGGGTGCGTAGACGGAAGATCTATATCAAATGTAATACCAGTGTTTAGATAACTAAAGAGGAACAGAAATGGCATTAGAAAATAGTGGGAGTCATTCGGGAAGATACATTACCGATTTGAACTCAAATAACCCAGCCGCCACAGATCCACTCGCTCAAGCAGATGAACATTTACGTTATATCAAAGGAGTTCTTAACAATTCTTTCGGTTCCATTACTGGTGCTGTTACAGCTACCCATACCCAAATTAACAATAAGTGTGTAGAGCCTTTGTCTGCAATTACGTCTGACGGAGCGAACCCAGCGGTGGTATCTCTAGGTACTAATGTGACTCAAGCATCCTTAAAAACACTTATAGGCGTAGATGGTTTACCAGATCCAGCTATAGTAAATAACGCTGGGACAATAAGCATAGCTAGTACAGCAACCGAAGCTGACGTTTGGAGTGCTATAAAAAACGAAGCCTTTAAAACTATATACCCTGTAGGTTCAATTTATGTATCTGTAGACAGTTCCGATCCTACTAATTTATTTGGAGGCACTTGGGTAGCTGTAGGTGAGGGTCAAGTATTAACAGGTCATAGCACTTCTGATGCTACGTTTACTGCTGGTAACACAGGAGGTAATTCAACATTTAGTTTGACAGCGGATAACTTACCTGAACACAAACACAATACTAATATTAGGTTTGAAGGTGGTGAGTTGGCAGTTATAGATACTACTTTAGATTTTAATTCAGGAATTAGCGGTCAAGAACTAGATCATAACGATGACGGAAATCCTGGAAACACAACTAGAACCCAATCTAATTTAAAAGCAGATGACAGTACAAATCAAACGGCTACGTCTACAGATATCAATTTGCACCAGCCTTACTTGGTTGTCTATATGTGGAAACGAACAGTTCTTTAATAGGAGATCAATATGCCTGTAGTAAACGGAAAGAAATACGCTTATACAAAAAAAGGTAAAGCTCAAGCATCAAGAGCTAGGAAAAAAGCTAAAAAGAAATAAAGGAGTTTAATATGGGACAGCTAGTACCTGTAAGAGAATTAGGCTCTATAGGAGTTGTCACAGATATACGTCCCGCTTCTTTACCTATTCCAGCTTTTACTAGAGCAAAAAATGTGCGTTTTACTGAAGGTAAAATTAGTAGAAGCCCATTGTTTAGAGAAATACAATTACTTAATGTAGATCCAAGATTTGTATTTTCTATACCGTCTAATTCACAGAATACTTTTTCTTCTATAGTCATAGTAACTAAAAACTATTACATTTTTAAATACACAGGTTCAAGCACTTTAACTGATATAACTGGCTCTAGTATATCTACAACACTTAGTTCTGATTTAGTTTTTACAGCGGCTAGTTTAGCCGATGTTTTGTACATAAACAGAGAAGACAAAGTACCCTCTTACATGGCTCACGGAGGATCTACTTTTGAGGCTTTACCGAATTTTGGAGCTACTGATAGTAGCAATAATCCAATTCAGTGGAGAGCTAAAGCTATTAGATCTTACGGTGATTTTCTTATTGCTTTAAACATGGACGAAGGTGGAACTCAGCATACTTCCAGAGTTCGCTTTTCTACTCCAGCTTTGTCAAATGCAACGCCAGCTACTTGGGACGAAGGTGATACTACCGCGTCTGCTGGATTTAATGATTTAGTGCAAATGAAAACAGGCATAGTAGATGGTCTTTCGCTAGAAAATAAATTCATTATTTACTCTAAAGATCAAGTATGGCTAATGGAATTTGTGGGTGGTACTTTCATACATAATTTTAGAAAAATATTTAACGATTGTGGTGTAATAAATCAAAACTGTATTGTTGAAGTTGAAGGTGTACATTATGTTTTTGACCATGACGATATCTACATTCACGATACAAACATCCGTCAAAGTATTTGCGATCAAAGAGTAAAAAGGTTTATTTTTGATGGCTTAGATACTGCTCAAACTTCAGTTTGTTTTGTCCATCATAATGTCGCTCTAAATGAAATATTATTTTGCTATGTGTCTAACGATGATATGGCAGATTACCTTTCTACAAACGAATATACATCAAGCGATTACGAAAGAAGATGTAACAGAGCGGCAGTATATAACTATAGAAGTGAAACATGGTCATTTGTAGATTTACCTAATGTTTCTTCAGCAACTAACGGTAGAGTAGATAGCTCAGAAACTTATGCTTCAATTGATTCTACGGTTAGCTATAGCTCGTTTGGTGGTACATATAATACTCAAGGATCAGGTTATAACTCACATGAAATGTTTGTTGGATCTAATCTACCACACACAGATTCTACTCAAAGAATAACTCAAGCTACTTTATACGGATTAGATTTAAGTAGTGAAGGATCATTACTATCTTCTCCTATTTCTGTAGAAGGTAACAGAAGTCCATTCATTGAAAGGCAAGGTATTGATTTAGATGAACTATCAAGTATTAGCGGATACAAAGTTATAAACAAAGTTGTACCACAGATTGAGGTGTCAGATGCAAATAAAAATTTCACATTTAGTTTTGGTTCTAGTGATTTTATTAATGGTACTCCTACCTACAGTTCCTCTATAACTTTTGACTCAGGCACTAATCATAAAATTGATACTAGAGTAGCTGGTCGTTATTTGTCTTACAAAATGACAGTAGACGATACAAAAGATTTTGACTTTTTAGGATTTGATTTTGATGTTCTTACAACTGGAAGGAGGTAACAATGACCTCACCACTAAAAGGCTACAAAAAAAATCCTTTACCGATTTTAAAAAGAAACAGTAATACGCAGTTATTCCCTCCTGTAAATCCTTTGTCTATTAAAACTTCAGTAGGCGATAAATACTTAGGAGATGAATTACAAAGACTAGAAAACACTTTATCTAAAGGTAACATTCCTGAAATGTCTGTGACTAATTTTAGTGTGACTAGGACTGCTGATGCTACCACTCCAGACTTAACAACTACTACTAATTTACTTATGACCCTTATCCAAGATTTAAAAGATGCGGGGGTGATTTAGTGAGCGGTTTTCTCAATATAAGTTTACGGTCAAAAATAAATAACTTTGAAAAATCTATTGAGCAAGAAATGTCTTCTGGAAGAAAAAAATGTGCTATTGACCAAACATCTTTACGGCATTTTTTTACTGAAATGAATGAAGATTATGGTTGTGGAATGTACACCAGAGAATTGACTGTACCTAAAAATATGTCTTTTACTGGAAAGATACACAAACAATCTCACATGACTTTTTTAATGAAGGGAGAGTTATTAGTTGTATCTGAAGCTGGCAAAAAACACATCAAAGCACCTTATACATGGGTAACTCCAAAAGGTGCTAAAAGGGCTTTTTTTGCTATTAAAGATTCTATTCTTACTAATGTTCATTTTACTAAACATTTAGGAGAAGAAAACCTCAAAAAAATGGAGGAAGAAGTTATTGCCCCTTCTTTTACCTCTATTGGTTTGGAAGAACCAAGAGATGAATAAATGGTGGACAATATGGAAACACGCAATTGGTAACACTGTGGATCAAGATGATGCTGAAGCAATCATCCGCACTGTTATCGTTTTAATCAATGTAATCACTTGCTGTTTTATATGTATAAACATAGTCAAAACGTGGTGAAATTTGGAGGATATTATGGGTTTTGTAGCCGCGGCAATAATCGGAGGCGGTCTTGGTGCTGTAGGAGGCTACCTTGGAGGTAGAGAAGCACGAAAAGGACAAGAACGCGCCCTAGAAGCACAAATGGAATCTTTTCGCTTTAGTAAACCTTATATTCAAAGGTCTTATGACAATGCAGAGGATTATTTAGCTAGATCTCAAGAAATGGGCGCATACGGTGGACAGACATACGCTGGTATGAACCCATATTCGACATTAGGCAATACTTACATGGGCAATATGGGTCTAATGGGAGCGCAAGGTGCTTTTGATTTGTCCCGAACTGGTCAAGGTTTTGGTCAAAATTACCAAACTATGTTTGATGAAGGTGGTGCAGACAGAATGGGTGTAGCAAGAGACTACGCACTGGCTAATTCTCAACCACTTGTTGATGCCGCAATGCGAGATGACAGAAGAAATCTACTAGAAAACACCATGACAGGAATAAACCTCGGTGCATCTGGCTCTGGAAACATGAATTCGTCCCGCGCTGGTGTTGCTGAAGGTGTTGCTATGCGAGGTTATGGAGATAGGCTTGCAGATACAACCTCAATGATAAATGCAGACTTGATGGACAAGTCATTAGCTTCTCAAGAACGGCAATTTAGAGACAGAATGTTAGCAAACGAAGGTCTAAAAGGTAGTTACCTAACAGGTATTAACGCTATGGGTGCTATGGGTGACTTTATGACGGGTGCTGGTAGAAACTTTAGAAATTATGATCAAGGATACTTAGATGACCAACGTGGTAGATTTGAGAGAGATCGTGATTTTGCTCTAGATCAACAAATTAAGTATCAGCAAGGTATTTTAGGACAAGCAGACTACAACAGTCCTCAAAATCCTGTACGAGTAACTGCTAGTCCGTTTGCAAGTGCCTTTGGTGGTGCTATGACTGGATCTGGAATGGGCATGGACATAGCTAAATTCTTGCGAGGGCAACCTGAACCTGAACCTACAAATACGGGAGGAGGTAATTAATGGCTACTGCACAGGATTTTTACAATTACCGAATGACAGGACAATTCCCTCCTTCTATTTACTCTCCTAGAGATGACGCAACTATGCGTAGAATAAGAGAGAAAGCGTTTTTAAATAAATATAGCGCATCCAGAAACACTCCAGAGATGATTGCGGCAAGAGTCCAAGATCAAAAAGATAAAAGAATGGAAGCTGATTCTTTTCGTAGCGCACAGGAAAACATTGACGATAGGCAATATCTCAGGGATGCAACACAATCTCAAAGTATGTTAGCAAACAGAGGAATTTTAGGTCTTACTCCTCAAAACAATACGCTTCCTGATTTACCAGATTCAATGTATGAAGCTGGAAGTTTAACTGGAGATGTGATAGTAAATCTAGGAAAGGGAATTTATGGATTAGCGGAAAAAGTCACACCCCCTATTCTTGATACTTTTGCTGATGTTACCGAGGGAGTACGTGATTTTGGTATGGGTGCTTTAGATATGGAGCAAATGCCAGAGGGTCCAAGATTTAGAGAAGGTGATGATTTCAATCCTTTTAATTATAAAGGTGCAATCAAATACATTAGAGATAAATTCGGAAATATAATTGCGGAAGAAGATACAGGTGCAGTATCGGATGTTGAATTAGCAAATGGAGGAATAAGAACTATTCCAGACATGGATGGTGCTGGAGTTCTCCGTAGACCAGATCAGCTAGAAGAAGTAGCCGAAGAAATAAATGAAAATTTAAACCCCGTTACTACAATGCCTACTAATGATGGCGTTCTTACTGAAAGAACTATTGAAGAGAAGACACCTGAAGGTACAACTATAGTTACAGAAGAGACAGTCAGTGAAACAGGTGGTAAAGAAGGTGTGCTTGGTGCAATTGGAGATGCCGCTGGAAAATTAGTATTAGAAGGTTCAACTACAGGTAACAAAAGAAACAACACAACCATGAACATCCCTAGAACTTCTTTGGCTGAAAAGCTAATAAGAATGGGTGGTGCAGTTATGGGTGCTTCTGAGAAAGGTGGTCTAGCCGCTATGCAAGCTGGAACGTCTGCTTATGGTGCTTTGCGAGATGAAGATAGAAGATTAGCTCAACAAGAACGAGAGAACCAATTAGCAGAGCTTGAAGCTATTCAAAGAATGACTGCGCCTACTGCCGCAACTGCTAAACAATTAGAAAACCAAGCTGAAACAAAAAAAGCCGCTCAAATGGCTTACGATGACGCTAGTAATTTTGATTTCTTAGCAACTCAACTTGAAGCCGCTGGAGATAATGTAACTGGATTCTATGATGGAATAATTCAGAAAACAGTTGATGACATGAGAGGACATCCTAGAAGTTTACTTAGATTAGGATTACAAAATGCAAAAGTTCAAGCGGCACTTAAAAATGTTGCTCAAACAAAAGGTGCAATATCTAACCGAGAGATGGAACTATTCTTATCTCCTTTACCTTCTTTAGTCAAAAACCAAGAACACGTTTGGATTGCTTGGTTAAAACTTCAATCTGCTTTAGCTAAAAGAACTGGTGCAAGATTATCTGATCAATCAAACCTTAATCCAGATGGATCGCTTATTAATAGAGTTGATTTAGATTCTGGAACGAGCGATGAAATCGAGGCTTTATATTCTGATTATATTAATGCTGTAAAAACTGCGGATAATAAAGGTTCCTCAACTCAAATATCACAGGAAGACCAAGATGCAGTAAATTTCGCAAACCAGTAGGAGTTTCTATGAATGTTGGTGAACTAAAACAATTAGTTATAACCGCGCACAAAGCGGGAGACATAGAGAAAGCTACAAAACTTAGAGAAATTTACAGGAAATATAAGCATTTAGATGTACCTCAAGATCGTGACAATGCTTTTGAATATGGTATAGATCAAGGTCAAAAAGTTCTTGGTAAAGGTATTGAAGTTGTTGGTAGAGCAACTGGTATTCCAGCAATTGAACAAAAAGGTACTCAAATTGTTGAACAGCAAGATAGAGATATTGCTGAAGGAGGATACGTTCCTCAATACACTGGTTCTTTACGTGACAATTACCAAGAAGGTGGTCTAGGACAAGCTGTAAGAGCTACAGGTGAAAGATTAGCTGAAATGGCTCCAGTAACAACCGCATATGCTGGCGGTACAATTGGCTCTGCTCTTTTAGCAAAAGCATCTGTACCTTTAGCTCTACTTTTAGGCGGTGGTACTACTATTGCTGGTGGTGTTATGGGTGCTGGTGAAGCCGCTTTTGAACAGGAAGAAAAACTTGGAAATTACGATGAAAAACTAGCAACTGGACAAGGTATTCTTATCGGAATTTTGGAAAGATTTGGTATTTCAAAATTAATACCTCAAGCTAAATTAAAAAATATTACTGGCAAAGAATTAGTAGAGACTCTAAAGAAAACTGGTAATGTTCAAGCCGCAAAAGAAGTAACTAAAAGAATGGTTGCTGAAGGTGGAACTGAAGTTTTACAAGAAGGAGTATCTATAGGTGGTGCTGGACTTCAAGGTGCTACCTATACTCAAAAAGAATTAGAAGATAGGGTAATTGATACTTTTGTCCTTGGTACTACAAATGCTGGTGCAACAATAGGTGCTGGAAGATTAGTTTTAGGTAAGCCAGCACCTCTTAGTAACCGTCTTGTACAAGCTACTTTTGCTCAACGTCTTGATGCCACTCAAAAAGCTGGAGATCAAAATGGGAAACCTTTTAATCTTAATGATTTTGAAGTTGGATCGAGAGGTGGAGTTGTTGATCTTATGGACAAAGTTCATTCTGACATTAGCGGTGAAATAACAAACTTAGAGCAAGACTTAAAAGATCTTCTCAACCCTAATAGAAAAAATCTTACTTCTAAAGAAAAGAGTGATCGAGTAAAAGTCAAAAAAATGCTTCAACAAGCACGTAACAAAACTAAATCAGTAGTTGGCAAATCTGATTTTGAAATTTTAAAAAGATTGGTTGAAGGAACTCCAGATGGAAAAAGATTAATTAATTTAGTTATGGAATCTCAAGAGCAAACTAAAATTTGGAACGCTGGATTGAAAGGTGGAATTTCAAAATACACTGATAATCTTAGTCCTCTTCCCCAAGGTAATTTATATAGTGGTCAAGCGGCATTAACAAATGCTGTAAGAGGTTTAACTTTTGCTGGTGTAGCTGGTGCTACTGCTGGACAAGCTATCCCATATCAAATTGGTGGCGTAATGGCTGGACGAGCTATTGATGCTATTACAGGTCGTAGATCAAAAGTTAAACGGTACATAAACAGAAATAAAAAGAACCCAGCTTTTAAGCCTGTGGTTGGTCTTGGTGAAAGAGACAAAGATGTACTGAAAGCCGCTAAAGCTAAAGCTAAATCTCAACAAGAAGCAGAGGAAAAAATAGCTGAAAGACGAGCAAAAGCCTTCTACAACTACGAGCAAGGAAATCCACCGACAGGTACTAGCCCAGAAGGTATTTATCAAAGATTTACTGGTATGGATAGGTCTGGACTTGAGGCTACTATTGCAGAAGCACTTGCTGACCCTAACCTAGATCCATCTGTACGAAGAGATTTAGAAAGTCTTGTAGAAAGTATGAAGTATGGAGAACAGGTCACTGGATTTTCAGTTAGACACATAAGAGGAATGGCTGAAAGAAATCCTGAGACTGTAGGTAAAAGAGTTATACGCCCTATTGAGGGAGAAAACGGTCTTCCACTAGCAATTGCTCAATATGGCGCAGAGAATCCCGCTGTAGTAAGAGGCAGAGAAGCAAATAACGAAAGAGTGCAAGAGCTTATTGCTGAACTCAAAGATGACAACTCAGTTTCAAAAGAAGACAAAGAAAATATTAATTATGTTTTGAATGAACTTTTAAAACCTTTGTCTGATCCTGTAAGAATGATTACTACTTATGAAAAAGGTTTAATTAACAAGGGTGTACCTGTTTCCGCTGTAGAAAGATATATAGGTGGCTATAAGCAGATTGTAATACAACAACAAGCACGTACAAAAGCTAAAAATACACCACCTCAAAATCCTGATGGGAGTCCTACACCTACAGCTACTCCTACATCACCTCAAGAACCCACACCGCCTGTAATTCTTGGTGCTGATGGAAGACCTTTGCGCGGAACTACACAGACAGGAGGTGCTAGACCAAATCCTAATGTACCTGTAGAACCTGATCCTCCGTTACAAGGCGAATTACCTTTAATTCCAAAAGCTATTGTAAAGCCTACTCAGAAAGCTGTAAAAAAAGCATTAAAAGCCGCAAAATCAGTAGTAAAACAATTTGATATTGGTAAAAAAGGAGGTCTATATCAAGATGGTGTTGCTACCGTAGCAGAACTTAGAGAATTAGCTGAAGCATTGAATTTGACTGTTTATGTTTCTAACAGTGTGGCAGAAATGAAAGCTACAGATAAAAAGTTAGGAGAAAGGTACGATCCAAACAGGAGAGGTTATCACCTACGCAAAAGCGGTCAAAAGGGAATCATTCATGTTAAAAAAACTTCTGATTTACAATTTTTAATTACTTTTGCTCACGAAATATCACACGCTTTAGAATCTAGAAAATTAAATTATAAAAATGATTTTTCAGGAGCTAATGCGTCTGGAAGACTTGAATTTGGAGCGCACCCAAAAGCAAGTAAAGCATTAGGAACCAAAAAACCAATTCTAGAAAATTCTTGGCGAGAACTAATTCAAAAAGAAGTAGCTGAAAATAAACATTCTGTAATTAAAGCTGAAATTGATAAATTACAAGATCAATTAAATGTATTTGTTGCTAGAAGACCATCTTTAGGTACACAAGCAGTAAGACAAAGTGGATACAGAGATTTTTATCAAATGCTTGCAGATCCAGAAGCGAAAAGAAGATTTGAAGCGTTACCTAAATCAAGCCAAGACAAAAGAAAAAAGGAATATCTAGGAGAATTTGGTCGCCAAAGAAGCTACAGACAGTACAAGAAAAATTCTCCAGAGTTCGCAGTAGATCCAGTATGGGTTTATTTAATTAATCCAACTTTTATGAAAGAGAATTTGCCTGAAACTTCTGCGGCAATACAAAAATTCTTTAATCAAGACAAATCACATTTTCCAGTAACTTTTCAAGCTAATCCTGTAGTTACAATACTTGCAATTATTATGGCTGGTATTGCGGCTAGAGAAGGCTATGAAGAAGATGAAGAAAGTGAAGTAAACCAACCCCCGTCTAATCAACCATTACCTGAAAACATGGGGATTCTTTCAGTATAAACCCACATAAGGAGAGTTATGTGAACGCTAAATCTTTAGATTTAATACGTTATTTAAACGCAATACAAACAGTAATTGATAGCAATTTAATTTCCGATTCTGACCGCTTAAAAATTTTTTCTGAGTTAAAAGCAGAATTACCGCCCACTATGTTTTGTCCATCGAGTCTATGGACTAGGACAATCATAGAAGAAATTTTAGGAGGAAAAATAGCTGATGCAAAAAAGGAAACAACGAGCAAAAGCAGTCAAAGTATTAAAAGTCCCAAAGAACTCAAGAAAAGGAACCTCAAACCACCTAGTAAAACTTCAGCAAACACCCGAAGGGAGAGAGCAGTTAGCTAAGTGGGCAAAACTACCTAAAAAAGCGGGTCGTCCTAAAGGAGTTCCTGATGGGTTTACGCGAGAAACTATTGCACCAATCAAAGCTGAAGCCCAAATTTACGCTAAAAAGGTAGTCGAAATTATGAGTGATAAATACATCATTGAAGACCAGTATCAAAAAGAGGCATTGACCACAGCCGTAGAACTTATGCGAATGGAAGGTCAAGCAAGAGAAAGACTTGCAGCCGCACGTTTGGTTTTAGATTTTACGAAGTCAAAACCCGCTACTAAATCCGATGTGTCAATTTCCAAAGCTGAAGATTTTCTTGCCTCTTTACTAGAGGAAGAGAAAAAAGATGGAAAAGAGACTAGCGAAAATACGTAAAAGGCTATTAAACGAATTTAGTTTTTATTCAAAATCAGCATTAAAAATACGAACAAAAGAAGGCAATATTGCACCTCTAAAACTTAATGCGGCTCAAGAAATTTTAGATAAAGCTGTGACAGATCAATTATCTACTGAAGGTAAAGTAAGAATAATTATTTTAAAAGCTAGACAACAAGGTTTGTCCACTTATACAGGTGGTTATCTTTATTTTTCAGTAAGTCAAAAAACAGCCTGTAAAGCGATGGTAATTACTCATCACGCAGATTCTACTAGAGCTTTGTTTGATATGACCAAAAGATTCCATGAACATTGCCCAGACATCTTAAAACCTCATACTAAATATTCTTCACGAAGAGAAATGAATTTTGACGTTTTAGACAGTAGTTATGTTGTCGCAACTGCGGGTGGAGACAGTATTGGAAGAGGAGAAACTTTAACTCACGTTCATGCAAGTGAATTGGCTTTCTGGCAAAAATCAACTAGCCTGGATAATTGGAATGGATTGACTCAAGCAGTACCAAATTCAAAAGGTACAGCTATTTTTGTGGAATCTACAGCCAATGGAGCTACTGGTATTTTTGCGGATTTATGGCGAGGTGCTGTAGATGGTAGTAATGGTTTCGTTCCTGTTTTTATTCCTTGGTTTGTTGACCCAGAATACAGAGAAAAAGTACCTGAAAATTTTGAAAGAACACCAGATGAAATTGCTCTTTCAGATCTCTACGAATTAGACAATGAGCAACTTATGTTTAGAAGAAGAAAAATAGCTCAAAACGGTATTGATTTATTTAGACAAGAATATCCAAGTGAGCCAGATGAAGCCTTTCTAACTACTGGAAGACCCGTCTTTAATCCAGACCAAATAAATAAACTACTTAACAAAACTAGAGATTTAAAAGAAAGACTAGCTCTTGAATCTGACGATTGGGAAAACAATGCTAGAGGAGAGCTAAGTACATATTTACCTCACGATGAAGGTGAAAGGTATGTAATCGGAGCCGATGTTGCTATGGGACTTGTAGGACGCGGAGGAGATTATTCGGTTGCTCAAATTTTAGATTCAAAAAAGAGGCAAGTAGCTGTCTGGAGAGGACACGCTCACCCAGATTATTTTGCAGAAGTATTGTATAGGCTTGGAGAATATTATAACGAGGCTTACATTATTGTTGAAAATAATAATCACGGAATTCTAACTTGTACCCGTCTTGGGAAAGATATGGCATACCCTAACTTTTTTACTGAGCAAGTAATTGACAAGATAACTGATAGAGAAACGACAAAATTAGGATTTACAACTTCTAGTAAATCAAAGCCTTTAATTATTGATCAACTTAGAGCTTCAATGCGGGAAAATGAAATAGAAGTAAATTGTAAAGTCACTTTGCGAGAAATGTTGACATACATAGTTACAGAGAACGGTGCTATGCAATCGGAAGCTGGGTGTTTTGATGATTGTGTAATTGCATTAGCTCTTGCTAACCATATACACACTGGAGCTTGGACTCCTGTGGATTCCACAGAATCTTTTTATATTGAGATGATATGACTATGACTAAAACTGAAGACTACAAAAAATTAACAGACACAGAGATAGTCGCACTAATAGATGACAACGTGTCTCGCGCTGTAGGATATCACGATAGCGAATTGAGTAGGGAAAGAGCAAAAGTAATGGATTACTACGCTGGAGACAAACCTAAACCAGTACATGATGGTAATTCAAAATACGTATCTATGGATGTACAGTCAAGCGTAGAGGCAATGAAAGCGGCATTACTAGAAACATTTTCCGCTGGAAACAAAATAGTTAAATTTTCTCCACAAAACGCTGATGATGTGCAGATGGCTAATGTGTGTTCTGAATACACAGATTATGTTGCTCACAGACAAAATGACCTCTATTCAATTATGTCCTCAGTTATTCACGATGGGCTTATTGCTAGAGCGGGAATATGTAAAGTTTTTTGGTCAGAGCAAAGTGAAACTGTTTCTGAATATTTTGAATCATTAACTGAAAATGAGCTAGACGTTTTGATCGCACCAGATAACGTAGAACTTGGAGAAACAGAAGAAGATGCTCTAGGTCTCATTACTGGTGAACTAAGAGTTACTAGAGATACAAGTCAAGTAGTAATTGAAAATGTAGCACCCGAAGAATTTCTTATTGAAAATCAAGCTAAATCTTTGGATTCAGTTTTGTTCTGCGCTCATAGAACTAAAAAGACTCTTTCAGATTTGCGTAGGGATGGATACAACGAAGAACTCCTATCTAAGATTGGAGATCATGGAGATGTAACTTTTGATTCTGATCCAGAAGTTTTGTCTAGGCATGATTCTATAAATGACGATAGAGGTACAAATAATTCGCAAGGATACCAAGATCAGATACGTTCCGTAATGTGTATGGAAGTGTATATTGAGTTAGATGTTGAAGGCACTGGAGTAGCAGAATTATACAAAGTAATAAAAGCGGGTAATGTTTTACTGGACAAAGAAAAAGTCAACCGAAAACCATTTATTACCTTTGTACCTTTGCCTACTCCCCATGCGTTTTACGGTCAAAACTTTGGCGCAAATTTAATACCAACTCAAAACGCAAGAACAGTTCTTACTAGGTCGATTCTTGATCACGCTATGATAACTAATAATCCTAGATATCAAGTCTTGAAAGGAGGATTGACCAATCCCAAGGAGTTAATTGACAACCGTGTTGGCGGTTTGGTTAATGTAACGAGACCAGACGCAATAAGTCCTATGATGCAGTCTCAATTAAATCCTTTTACTTTTCAATTATTAAATTTATTAGAGTCCGACAAGGAAGAAAATACAGGTGTTTCTAAACTTTCACAGGGATTAGATAAGAACGCTCTTTCTAAGCAGAATAGCGCAACAATGGTAGAGCAGTTAGCAACTATGTCTCAACAAAGACAAAAAATAATTGCTCGTAATTTCTCTAACCAATGGCTAAAACCTTTGTACCAAGAAATTTATCAATTGTGTTTAGAATTTGAAGATCAAGAAAAGGTAATTGATATAGGCGGTGAGTACGTCAAAATTAAACCTACTGATTGGGCAGACAAAAGAGATGTAACTATTGAATTAGCTTTAGGTTATGGCGAACAACAACGTGAAGCTCAAAAGTACATGGCAATGCACCAGCAATTCGCTAATGATCCAAATCTTGCAAAAATGTACTCACCTCAAAACCAATACGCTGTGATGTCAAAAGTAATGGAGTTAAATGGAATTAAAAATGTTACTGAGTATTTAACTAATCCTAATGACTTACCACCAGAGCAACCAGATCCAGCCCAAGAACTTCAATTAGAAATGATGAAGAAGCAACTTGAAATGCAAGAAAGACAAACAGCTATTGGAGAAATGAAAGCTCAAATGCAAGCTCAAAATGCTCAAATGAAGTTAGAGCTAGATAGAATGAAAGCTGAAAATAGCTTTGCAATTCAATCTGACACTGTAGATCTAAAAGAAGCTCAATTAAATCATAAGAAACTAATCGACAGTGCTGAATTGGTTCTTGCTCAACAAGCAGACGAGATAACAGCAATTGCAAGTCCAAATGCTTAGTTATGAAGATTTTTTAACTAAGACAGGATTTACCGAAAAACAACTACAAACACTTTCTACAAATACAAAAGACTTAATATCTTTTGA